>Ga0126342_10016435_pt1 | contig 12891 bp, 9 predicted proteins | sample Cyp1metagenome_FD_92528 | JGI IMG/M metagenome (GOLD analysis project Ga0126342, IMG submission 92528) | Coral microbial communities from Lord Howe Island, Old Settlement Bay, Australia - Cyphastrea 1 metagenome | ecosystem: Host-associated > Invertebrates > Cnidaria > Coral ... | reverse complement strand
GCGTGGATGGTCGTGGTTGAGGTCCGGCAGAGAACACTGTGGATCGCGGGTCGCAGTTGAGCAAGGACGACGAGGACGACGAGGACGACAAGGACGACAAGGACGACAAGGAGGACGAGGAGGAGAGGAGGAGGAGGACGAGGCAGGAGGCAGGAGGAGGCAGGAGGAGGCAACTGACATAAAATCTAACAACCCTCACCTGGCAGGTGGGGAACAATAATAAAGACAATAGTATAACATCTGGATGATGTATATGTACGTACGTGTACCTATGAATGATAATAATGAATGTAATACGTGGATAATAAATAACAATAATAGTGGTGGATAATAATCTAAAGAGATTTAATAATTATGATCCATAAAGAAAATAATTACTGTTCATATCCATTAGTGATAATAGTAGATAATGATCGACAAGTATAGATACTAATAAAAAATACATAATCACTGATGCTGATAATAGATAATCATAGATGCTCCAGTAATAACATTGACAATCACAATAATAATAATGCTTCTATCTATCATTATGCATGACCATAATAGTGGTGGATAATCATCTAAAAGGATAGTAATAGTGATGATCCATTGTATAAAATATGGGTATGAATATTTACATATATATATGTATATACATATATATATATTAAATGATTATATATTTTCTATGAATAATAGCAATAATAATAATGACAACATCCATTCGTCCTGCCAAGGATCGTCGCAGGGCATTTGCTGCAGCCGCCTTTAGCGCCCTTCCCCCGCGGCCTGGCACAGCGCGCGGGGGACTACAACGATGCGCTGCAGAATTCCAGCAGAACCCTTAAGGAGGCGCCCAAAAACATCCAAAAACCACGAAAAAAACGGGTGGTGGTTGGGTTGTTGTATGGTTTTTATATAGTTTCTAGGTTTTTTCTATGATTTCTATGGTTTTTATTTGGTTTCTACGATTTGTGATGGCTTTGTCCTATGTTTTTTGAATGGTTTGATATGGCTGCATGGGGTTTTAGGATGGTTTCCCAACCAGGGTCTCGCGGATGATGAAATGCGACTTTCTTGGCAAGAATGCGGATTTGATTGCCAAACGGTTGGAAAAGATGGGTTACACCCTTGGTGGTTTGCATGTTTTTACCCTGAAGTATAAGGTAAAATCCTGTGAAGTTTTCGGTAAGCCAACTGGTGCATGGTTGGTTTTATATGGTGTGTATGGATTATGAAGAGTCAGAGGGATTTCATGACCAAACATTTTGATTTTATGATCAAAAATTGGATTCGATAGCCAAAGAAGCTAGAGAGATGGGACAATGTCATTGAGTTTGCCACGTTCAACGATCATGCAATTTATGGTGATTTATGGTGGTTTAAGCCCCTCACATGTTCCTATTGTTGTTGGTTAAGCAGCACCACAAATCCCATTTATATCCCATTGCATTCCCATTCATTATATGTTTATTATATCCCATTTTTAAAGCAGCATTTATAGTAGATCATGATTTTCATATCAAAAATCGCCGTAAAATCACCATAAAATCCCTCCAGAAGTCTTGAAAAACCAGGCGTGGGAGAGGTTTGGCTACAGCAGTGTATCTTGGCGCCGGGTTCGCGCCGGGTTGGCGCCGGGCCGGTAGAGCCGCCAGACGAGCCGCTAGTCAATGTGTTTAATTTTTTTTTTATGAATCTATGATAGATAGATATATAATAAATCTAACTATCATATCTAAAACATCGTAAATTATAGATATAATGTATGATATATCATTTAGAGAGAGATATATATATATATGTATATATATATGGATATATGGATATATATAGATACAAAATGCATCTATAATTTTTGGATGGAGATAACGGATCTTTTTTATATCGATCCTAGCTGAACCAACTGGACGTCATTCATCCTGAATGATCTTTTGCGATTTCAATCGCAACAGCTACTTGAAGGCCAGCTAAGATGTTTTTCATGGTTTGCAGGGTATCTAAGTTTGGCAGTGAAAATGAATCTTAACGAGTTAATGGACATATTCAATGAGACATCACGAACCAAGCAAAATATATTATGTAGTTAATGGAAAAGACATTACTTCTGGTAATCGGCATGTGTGTTTTTATTCTCACTATGATAATCATACAATGACCCATAGCTATCGATATTGTACACTATATTGTAGCGTTGCTTTCAACTATTTAACGCTCTTTTACAGAATTATAAGCTACTATATGTGTTTTATCCAAGAATAATATATATATATACATATATTGGTTAAGGGATTGAAGGTTCCACACATCCTTTATGTATAATACGTATCAGTATTTTCTAGCAAGTTGCTATCATCAATGTGAAATAGTGTTTTATATCCAAGATATGTATCCCTTTAGATAGTGGGGTACGATGATTGAATACCAACATTGATATCTGCAACATTATTCGAACGCAAGCTCTACAGACTCCATCCCTACATCCGGGATGTCACTGACTCCGATGGTGTGCATGGTGTCATCTTGCGGAGCATCTTGAGGCTGAACTTGAAGCCTTGACTGGCGCCAGGAAGCTTGGACTCTTCCCTGGCTGCCTGTCAAGGAGAGCATCAAGACATCATGGCAGTTGAGACTCACTTCATCTGGTTTTTTTTCGATCCAGGCATGGACTAGGTGACTACTTGTCTTGAGAAGCTCTGCATCTTCCGTACAACTTGCCACCGACCCGGATCTTCCTTGGAGGTCCCGGTCATGATCTGCTTGAAGGTGGCGGCTGCCATCGCTGTTGTGGACAGAGATCCGTTGGCCATCCAGACCATCAAGCACAACTGGAGTACCCCCTGGTAAATTAACAGTTGGACCCTGAAAATGACCAATTTATAGTGGAAACTAGTCTTCCAACCCCTATCTGGCAGGGTCTATGTTAATTTACTGGAGGGTACTGCCTTCGATGGCGTCATCAACGTCTACGAAGAGGACGTCTACACGACTGTACCCAAGATCTTGTCAGGAGCAACATGGCTCCAGACCATGTAGATTTCCATAACCTAATTGGGATAATCCATATAATCCAGTGATATTTCATGAATATGGAATCCATATAATCCATTTAATCCGTGGCTTATCATCCATCCAACCCAGATTTCCATATATATATATATAATCCAGTGATATTCCATTGATAATCCTTAATGGTTAGTTCATAGAAGTGGATGATGGGAAAATTTACAGGCAACCCCTATATTTGGTAAAAAAACATGGTTTCCGGTTAAGATTTTCCCTTAAACCAATCCATTGAATAATGATTTTTAGCCATTTACAATCCAGCCGGATCCAGCCATTCAGGTGGCTTTCCAACGCCTCGCCCAGCTGGTGCGCCTCTGCGACCGATCCTTCACCTCCAAACACGTGCGGAGCCGGGGGCGGGCGGAGACGTGGGAAGTGGGAATTCACCACCCAAAAATGGGGATTTCATGGGATTAACCCATGAAAATGGGGATGTCATGGGAGTTTAAGCATGACAAATGGGGAGTGAAGTGATTGAAGCATCGAAATTTACGAAACAAGATTGTGATTGAACCATCAGACATGTAGGACCTGGTGATTTTTATTGCCAGAGATCAACCAGCACAGGGGGATTAAATCTCAACAGAACTTTGAGTTTCTTCCGAGTCAACCTTGGATGGATACTTTCAAAATATGATTGTTTACCCTCTGGTTATGTCAAAATAACTATTGAAAATCAATATTTATAGTGAATTTTCCCATGAATAGCATGGTGATTTTCCATAGTTATGTTAGTTTATATGATTGTTTAATTGAAAGTAGCTGGTTGGTGGTTTGGAACATGTTTTATTTTCCCCAATAGCTGGGATGATGATCCAATCTGACTAATATTTTTCAGAGGGGGTGAAACCACCAAGTAGGTAGGCATGTGCAGAAACCATGTAGAACCATCCATCATGTCAACCCTGGATTAATAAACCTCTAGGCTGTTTAATTGGGAGGGTACCATTTATGTACCATATTGTGACTATTTGGAGGTTACCCTCTAATTAATAAACCATGGTTTATTAATCCGGGGTTGACATTAATTGAAAGTAGGCATGTGCAGAACCATTTACAGATCATTAAAGGTTGGCGGTTTCAATGATTTTGTCATGTTCGAAAGGAGATTTTCATGAGATAAATGAAATGAGAATCTCCAATGACATTCGTTTATTTTCTGATTAATCAACCACCAGCTGCTACAGTTGACCCTGATGTTTTTTGCCAGGTGGCGTCTATCTACACCCTGGCGAAAGTGCCGGTGGTCGACGATCGCGTGAGTACTGCAGGCCTCATCCTGTCATCACAAGGATTGAACGCCAAAAAAAAGGTTTAACTCGAAAATTATGGTGGCTGAACTGGTTGAAGTATGTATTTTTTGAGGGTTTGTTCCAACTGGTGAGTTGGGTCGTTTGATTGTTCAATCCTTTGTCCGTTTTCTTTCCGGCGAAACATCTAATGTGTCAAAGATTGGCAATGATAGATCATGAATCCCGAACCATTCTGGGGAGGCACTCCTGGTGCATTCTCGATTTGGAGGTGTTGTTTACCACACTTGCGAACCACTTACCTTGATTTTTCTCAGTCGACGATTTGTTGTTTCAGAATGGGCAATCCACTACTTCGGGGAATCTATAGGGAATACGTGGGAATAGGTGGTTTTCTTTTTGGATAGGGGTTCAGCAAATCCAAGTTACCAAGTGGGATGATTGTAGTAACCAAGCTGCGGGCCGTAGTACCGTAGCTACTAAGCAAAGTTGTTCGCCAGAGTTGCAAACATTTACTAACCACTTACGACCAAGAACAGATATTGCAAAATTGCTTAAGCCATGTCAGGCACAGGTGATGGTGATCATCACATGGAATGTCATCATATTGAAGACATTCGCAAGGTATAACTGCCACAAATCATGGAAGAATGGAGGAGTTTCCAGGCTAGATTTTCAGAAGGTAATTGCATAGATGATAAATCATGATAAATCAAGAACATCAAATGACTATGCAGCTATGCATGGTGAGAATTCTTCAGCCGTTGATTCTCTTAAATTGTCCGAGCCGGTGATGTTAGAAATTGTGTTCTTGAAGAAGATCCACCGATCGGGGAATATACCGGGTATTTTCCATGAGTTAGGTAGATTTGTTTATTACCATATTCCTGGCCATATTTTGCTGGGATATTCCCTTACATAGGCCTAAAAAATAGGCCTTATACACGGTAGGTACCTCCAATCAATCGGTTCCTGAAATGGCCATTGTTTATGACCAGCAAATCTAACTACCGCCAGTGAATATTAACCGCATTTTTTGGCGGCTGACTGAGTTGACTGACCCGTTTAAAAAACTTGGTGGTTAAACATCATGATTTTGTAAGATCAATGGATGTCGTTTGTTCTATCATCTTATCATCTTGTCGGCCCCCTCCGGTAATCAACCATGGCAAACGCTGGGAAATCCCCGAACAAAAGGAGGTTTCAAACGCTGGGGAAAATTGTTGACCTAAATTGGTTGATTTCCAGCAAGCCACGTGCAAAATTTCCGGCGGGTATATCCCATGAATATCCAATTTTTGGGGATTACTTGGAAGCTCGTCTCCTTTAGCAACTGAAACTCAGAAGCCTGGAGAGAGGACGTCCCCATGTCGTGGCTGATCCCATAAGTGGATAGGAATATAATATGTGGAGGGTTATACCCGTAATTATTCCACTCTACTAACTAACCTTTCCATAGGTAGTATACCCTAGTTACTAAAACGATGTAATTAACCCAGTTGGGTATCACTATGGTTACTAACCAATTCCGATCAGTAGAATGATCTTCGAAGTAGTGACGGTCCCGTCGATATTCCATTAAATCATCATTAAACCACCATTCGATCACCATGAAATCGCAAAAAAAAACACTAAAACCCCCATTGAATCACAAAAAATGTTGAAAACAACTCTAAAACCACCATTACACCAAACTCCCCACGATACAGCGCCCAGGTGATACCCGAGGCCTTAGCTACTCTGAGTTTTTAGAGGCCGTTTCACGTTTAGCCATGGTCTGGAGCAGATGCTCGGTGCGGAAATGGGTCAATTTAATGGGGATCTTAGCGTTTAACCATTGATATGGAAGGCCGAGGTTCAGAAATGATAGAGATATCTACCCTCTGGTATCTAACATAACTATGGAAATTTGCCCATTTATAGTTGATCTACCTATTATAAATGGTGAGGTTCCAGGTCGCAAACTGTTAGTTTACCAGATATATATATATTGTATATTTGTTGATATAGATATGTTGATAGAGGATTGAACCGTTAAACCATTGAAGATCATGGAAGATGAGGATTGAATTATCAAAAATAGAGATTCGAACCATCAAAAATGGATGCATTTCACATGATTTACCATCTTTAACATAGCCATGGTATAGATGGCCCATAGAAATAGATGGTTTACCTGGGTTTACCGTTCTTAAAAACGGGTGGATTTTCCATGGCAAACTGGATTTAAGCAGCATTTCTTTGGGGAACAAACCCATCCAATTTTCATGGGATTGGAAGCACTACAAAAATTGGGATTTAAGCACAAAAACAAACGTGTTTTCATTCGATATAGCGTCGCGGGTATGGTGGCGGTATAATGGGATGCTGCATATTTCACGAAGTATATCCAAGCTTGGGCCAATCCCTGCACCAGGTCGTAGATGGTTTATCCTGTTGTAATCACATTAAATTTGCATGTCTCATAGTTACCAATAGATGCCTGCTGTAGGATTTCGCAACCATCCATGGCATTTGGGGAAAACCCAGGGGTTCCTTTTGATTTGTTCAACCAATCCCTCTAAATATAATGTGACATGGCATGAAAGTACCATCTGGTTATTTAACCAGAGGGTAATGTGTTGCATTTTGTTTGGTGGCAAAGATATCCAAAATTTGATGTGAAATCGGGCCATAACCAGTAGATTTTAGGGGAAACAAAGCATCAAACATCTTATCGGATCAGGTTTGGGCCATTGGGGTTTGTTTAGGGATGCATCTGGGGAAACCATCAGTTAATACGAGTTACCCGGCCTGGTAAACATACAAAAAACTATGGAAAATCACCATTTTTAATGGGTAAATCAACTATTTCTATGGCCATTTTCAATAGCTATGTTAGTATACCAGAGGGTAATGGGTAAGCCCAGCATGTTTTGGATGTGCTGCAGCTGCTGGACCACTGGACTTCCCCCAAGAAAGGGGTGATTCTTATGCATTCGACACCACATTTCCCTGAAACTTATCACGGCGTCGCCGTTGGAACATCTTAGCAGGGCATGGCCGTGGTTGATACTGTATGATTTCCATGGGAGGTTTCCTTGGGGACTTGGGAATGCAGCTCGACCTAAATCGATATATTTCATCCTGGTAAGTTGGGATATCCCAACTTTGGGGTGTTAAAATCTCATGCTACCCATGAAAGTCAGATCTGTGATGCAAGCGTCACATCCTTAAGTCATCGGAACTGGGATGACTTATGAGATAAAAACAACTGGATAACTGGGATAACTGGTTGATAACTGCGATGACTTATTGGGTTCACCATGATGAATTGTCGTTGCAAACAATGATGCTTTGCATGCTTTGCATGCTTTGCTCTGACCTTGGTTTCTTCTTTCACAAAAATTGTAGCCATGCGACCATGGTCGATGGTTGTGGAACGACTGTCCTTCGATGGATTGGTTTTCACGGGAAAATTGAAACCGGCTTTAGCCCCATGATCTTAATGGGAAAATCATGGGGCTTTCCGGTGAAGATTTTCCCCAACAAACCAATCCATTGAGACTGCAGAATGGCATCTGGGCTCTGGCCTGGCTACAAAACAAATCACACCAGGCACATCCAGGCCACAGACAAACACCACGAAAACTACTTGGATTGCACCATCACTTGGGCGGTTTCACAGATGTGTTCTATCTGAATTCTCCAGGGCTTCGTTTGCATCAGCAGAATCTTTCGACACCCCTCGAAGTATGGAAGCATTGCTGACAGCTGCTGTTTGCCAAGCCCAAGAGGTGTTTCTTTAGCGGCTGCCGGGGCTTGGATTCCAGTTCTGTTTTGCAACAATTGTTGCTGTTGGTTTTCTTGTGATGGTTTTAAATAAGTGGGATGTTTCTTTCCTTAGAAAATCACACAAGGCACCACATTCGCAGTGCTGCATTTATAAACGCCAAAATCAAAATTGAAAGACGGAAAATCCTCCTAAAACCAAACAAAAAGATGCAACACCGCAAAACATTTAAAAAAAAAAAAAAAGATTTTTACACAATGCAGTGTTGGCTGTGTTTATTTTCTGGAACTCAACACCGCATAATATATCCAAATCTAGACATCCACTTTGACATCATGGGATCGGGAGGATGCAGTCGTAAGGTAAACAAGTCCCAGTTGGTTATACTATACCCCTTGGATGCTGTACTTGGAGCTACAGTTGGTGTGATTAATGAGTAGAACCATGGGATTTTTACCTCCATAAGTTGGGACATGATCTGCCTTGTAACTATGGTTGCTATAGTATCCATTCAAATAATGTCAAATCTCTTTTCGAAGCTTGGCAGTAGAGGCCAGGTGATTTTTGGAAGATTCGCCATGCTGTGTCCCAGAAATGTCGTCCGAGGAAGCGGCAGGATGCCAGCATGCTGCCCACAGGCTGGGTCCCAAGGGTTTCGAACCATCCCGGACAGCTAAGATAGACACTGAGAACCACACTTTTTGAACCACCCATGTTTACAGGGAAAATTATTCATCTTCCAACCTGTCAGCTAGGAGGATGGTAAAGAGATGTAAAACATTTAAGAACTGGACACCTCTTTCTTTGTGGTGAGAAAAACGTCAGATGTTTCCGGCAGATGTTCGTCTCATCACCATACCTTTTGGATGGGCCGAATGACCTTCGCAGTAAGTTTTTCACCTGACCATGGAACACCATGGAGCATCCATCAAAAAATGACAATTTCCTAGGTTAACCAACTGGATGCGTACAAACTAATCCTTTAGTCTTTTGCTATCAATGGGATTATCTATATTCACCAGCCAAGTTTTTTTTGTTGCATGGCATCGAAGATTGGCCATGTTCCCGGAATGTTCCAATTAAACATAGAGGTTTCCCATTGCCAGCGTTTACCAGAACGGTGGCCTAACATTTTAGGAGGCTAAGCTTACGGTTTAAACAGAGGGTAGCCTCCTTTGGGTCAAAAGTCAAAACTACCAACTTCCCAAGGCCCCTTTGGGTGGATTGTGTGATACTAAAAACGATAGGCGTTTTAGCCCCAATGGGAACTTATATCCATAGCATCTCCTGCAGTAAATTTACCTCAATATGCTTTGAACCCACCATTTGTAGATCATGTTCCTTGAAAAAAACCTGGTATTTGTTCCATGTCCAATTTGAAATAAACCTCAATCAATAAACCCCTATATTCCCCTTCCGTGAGACTATAACCATCCCCAAAGGGTAAGTTCACTCTGGTTTTTCCATATCTATGATAATTAACCATCTATGATTGGTTGGCCTGATATGGTTTTCACCCGTCATGAAAGTAAATCATGTTCCGTAAATGGTTTTCGAAGGAAATTTTGCCAATCAATGGGAACGACTTTAGTGTAAATCCATTAGAAATAGGGATTCAATGGGATATTCCGATATTGAGTGGCTGGATAATCCATCATGAACCATGATCAACATTGGAATAATCCATTGAATATCCCATTGAACCATTTATTCCACTATATATAATCCATTGGACAATCCAAAATCAAAAGTTGGATGAACCATGATATAATCATTCCATTATCATTCATCATAGACCAAAATCAGTTTTGATCTATATGGAATGATATCATTATTAAAATATGGGAATGATATCATAGACCAAAACCCATTCCCAGACGTCTTTCCAGGAGGATTTGGGTTTAATTAGGTTTTGACCCAAAAGTGATTTTGGTCTATGAACTATAACAGTCTATGATATTCTATGATTAATGTACTCTATGATATTTTGGTCTTTGATATTCTATGATATCATTTCAGACAATGAACTCATTAATATACAGTATGGGTTCATAAGTTCACCGAACCCAGATGTCCAGGAGGATGGATCAATGCGCGGCCGCAGATGGCCCCCACAACCCCAGGTCCGCGGGTTATCTCATGGGAACTGGATATGCTGGGGAAGTGGGTTGGATATGCTGGGATTTACTGGGATTTGCACACCCATTCGCATCATGGGGATAGAATGGGAACATAATTTTTGAAATTATTGTATGGCCAGATCATGAATGGCCATACAAAGCTCGGTGAATCCTGATGCAATTGATCCGTGGCTAAAACGAAGCCAGATGAAGTGGGATTCAAATCGAAGGCCATAGACCCTGCCAAACAGAGCTCGGAAGATCACTTTTCACTTACCCTCTGGTAAACTAACAGTTTGCTATGGAAAATCACCATGTTTAATGGATAAATCAACGAACTAAATGGCCATGTTCAATGGCTATGTAACAGATTACCAGAGGGTGCCCTCTAGAAAACTAACATAGCTATTGAAAATGGCCATTTATAGTGATTTTTCCCATTAAAAAAATTGTGATTTTCCATAGTTTTTTGTATGTTTACCAGAGGGTACTTTCGGATTTATGAGGTCTATGTTTATTTACTGGAGGGAAAATATTCTTAAATGACCGAACTTCTCAGACTGAATTGATGTCATCCATCCCCAGATGCGAACCATGGTGCTGGTATATTTAACTATATACAAAACTGGGTGATTTTGTTCGGGCAAATGTTGGTGAATATTCCAGCACCATGGAGCATATGGGATATAATTACTTTCATTATAGTATTTTACAGTCATGTTCAGTAGATGGACTGGATTATTGTGGTTCTGGAAAGAGTTAGTAATGAACTGTAAACTGGCTAATAAGAAATTTAAGATCGTGGTCATCGACATGTTCTAGAATAACTGGGGTAGTGTTAAGATTATCCAAGATTAACCATATATGTGTCTGATTTCTAGGTCAAACTTTGTTTGGTAGTTTCCTTGTTTAATGATTGGAAACGAAAGATGTAAATTCATAAAAGTCCCAGGTTTGGGCTGGAAAATGGGCCACAAATTGTGATTGTGTAGTGTATTTACGAGAACGGATGTGAATCACATATACTTGGGGTAAGTATATGTAATATATATATGTGTATATATCTATTTGTATATTTATTTAGATATGTGCATGTTGTATTGGATATCTATATCTATAGCTATATCTACATCTATATCTATTTATACCTATATATATATTATGATTATCCCGTCATTATCCAATATTCCATCATAAAATCCAAGAAACTATATTCCCCATGCTTCTATTTATATCTATATGTATCTTGATGTATTTGGTATTTCCTGAACAGACTCTTGATGGGATGCCTTCATCAACATTCAGAAGGGGTGAAATTTGCAGCTGAAGTTTGGGCTCGTTTCGACTTGGTCCAAATTCATGGAAAAATCGATGAACCAAATAAAGTTTAAAGCTGAAGATGTTTAAGTGTAGCTGTGTAGCTATGAATTGGTTTATCCGGGAATACCTGAATACAGACCTACAGAAAACCATTCGAATTGCTTAAAAGAACGCTAAGGGTCTCTTGGATCGGAAAAATCCAGGCGATTCTCAGTTCACGTTGGCTTTTCCCGACCGGTTTCTGATTGGTCAAGATCCCTCCCACTCCTCTTGATTTTGCCCTCCATGCCTTACCAAAAATCTAACGCTGTGGCAACACACCTCAAGAATCAGCTTCAAAAGCCATGTGTTCATAAAGTTCATATTTCTCATGAATTTGTTCATCCGTAACCCAAAAATCCGTATCAAAATCCGTACCAAAACCCATATTTACCACAGGTCACATGAAATCTCTATTTATCATGATCAAGTCCCATGAAACCTACATGATTTTCATGGTTAAATCACCCCGGTTTTCCCACGTCAGGCCGGCTTCCCCGTGAAGGAGCGAGTCCTGGCACAGCGCCTCCAAGCCTTCGTGCAGCGCTTGGCGGAGAGAATGCGGCCCTCGGTGAAGGGACGGATAGCGATCTGAGTTGTTTTTCTGGCATTTTGGTGGGCTGAACTCCATGGTTTATGATTTATGGATGTTTATGGTAGGTACAACTGCTAAGTTGGTTTGAACATCACTCCAATTTATTTTTGGTGGCTGAATTCTATGGTTTATGGGGCCCCCGTTCGATAGCGTTCAGTTGGTTTATAACTACAATTTCACTAGGGTTTATGGTAGTTATAAGCATAGTTAGATGGGGCTATAAACCAACTTATAACTAGGGGGCCCCACATTCTATGGTTTATGGATGTTTATGGTAGGTATGGAATGGTTGATATCGAAATCGTAGGGATTCACTGTTCCATCTTTTCAAGGGGGCCGTATACCTATAAAACCCATCTTTGGACACCTTTTAAACCGGTGAAAACCATTCCGGACCTCAAGTGAACAGAAACCTCATGATTTAGATCTAATGATTTTGGGCTAGCATCAACCAGATGTGGCTGGATGCCGAGCCGTTTCACCTGCGTTTCACAGAGACGCCCAAAGGGCGCAACCTGCGACATGCAAAAAATCGCGCCGGTTTGTGGGGAACTTGGGACCTGAACTTTGAATGTTTTGCGATGATGCACAATTCATGTATATATCTTGTATATATGTACTAAGTACACTCAGTTAAACAAACATAGACCTCGAAACTGAGAAAATCAACTTTGAGGTCTTATGTTTATTTTCCAAAAACGACTGTTGCAAGAGCAAAAAACAGAACAATTTCCCTCACTAACATAG
>Ga0126342_10016434_pt1 | contig 12891 bp, 10 predicted proteins | sample Cyp1metagenome_FD_92528 | JGI IMG/M metagenome (GOLD analysis project Ga0126342, IMG submission 92528) | Coral microbial communities from Lord Howe Island, Old Settlement Bay, Australia - Cyphastrea 1 metagenome | ecosystem: Host-associated > Invertebrates > Cnidaria > Coral ... | reverse complement strand
GATCACTTCCGGGATATTTTGAACCCTTATGGGGAAAAATCCAATTATGGAAAAATCGGACGCAGGTGCCGCCTGTCTAAGTTGAACGTTTTATTTTTTTCCATAATTCTGTCGGTGACCATACATACATAATTAACATACATATATTATAAGTCTCCACCTTGACAAGTGGACGGGGACACAAAGAAAACCTCTTATTTGCTGGAAAGACCTGAACTTATGCTGAATCCTCCATTTGGGGGGTTGGGGAACTTAATGGAACTTACACTTTGGTGATTTAACATAGCTATGAAACATCACCATTTTTAAAAGGTAACTTGAGGTATATAAATCATCCGTAAATGGTCCATTTTCTATGGCTATGTTAAATTACTGGAGACTTAGTTGCAGGCCCGAATCACCCTCAAAGGGAGATGAGGGGGCCATCAGATCGCAAGAAACGCGTCTTGGGAAAGAGGACGGTAGCAGCCGCAGCCTGGTGTGTTTCACAATCACCATCAAAATATATCCTGGGACAAATGGAAAACCAATGGATTCCCTAGAAAATGATCGACAAAACTGTATTCGATTTGGTGGGTTTTCCAAATCGAACTGTTAGTTTACAATAGTTTACAGGAGGGGAACTGGGAACTGGGGTTTCTTTTGTTTTTACTCTTGTTTTCGACCATACAAAAGGGATGATTGGTTGAGATGACGAGTATACGTTTGGGAGGTAATGTTACATGTAACCAATATCATTGATATTATTTTATTGTGTTAATGTTACATATTATGTTACATGATGACCATATTTTTCCATCATAATATCATTGCACGACGGTTTCATGGCGCAATTGACTCTTTGGCTGTGAAGATAAACAAAGATGATGATCATGATGACCATTAAGGTTGCCAAGTTTCTTTACTGATCAACAGCAAAGGCGAGTACTGTAAACCAAGCAACTGGAAGTATCCCGCATATGACTGGTTTGAAACCATGGTTGCTAACCCCTTATAGATGAAGTTCTGGGAAAAGTAATTACACACAATTTTGGAGGTGTTTTTTTTTGGGGTGCTGGTTAGACATCCCATTTGAGCAGTTTCCAAAACAAGTTGCTTCTTAATTCTATATACGAAGGCAGTCTTACTACTTAATATATTCGGGTTCATCAGAATCCATGAGTTGGGAAGCCCCATTGATATGTATACTGTATGCATACATATATATATATACACATACATACATATATATATATATATAATAACAACTAATAATAATAATCATGATAATGATAGTAATAACAATGATGATGATAATAGTGACAACAACAATAATAATGATAATCATAAATATATACATATGTAATAATATATATATAATACAATATATATATGGTTATATACTACATATATTATTAACATACACACATCCCCTTTTTTTTATTGTTTTGGTACCCCTGCGGGTGGTCATGAGCTTCCACCATCAGCCATCGGCTCGAGGGAGTTGATTTCTATGAAAACTTGATCAAATTGCTGCAGAAAATTCAGCACCAGAAAGCCACATTTTGTTGCACCATGGCGACGGCAGAATGTCCTTCTTTTCCAGAAACCCAGATGGTGGAGGACAGTTGCGACCACAGTTGAAGCAACTCTCTTAAAAAGCAATGGCTGTTGGGGCGATGGTTTGATGCACGGCCAATGAAAGTGATTTTTCATCCAGGAAGAACTCCCAGTACTTACTCAGGGGTTGGTTGGTAACTGTCCCATTTTGGGAATATAAAGGACATCACCTGAAAAAGTAGCCATGGCATTGACCATATACCATTCATGGTTGGGTGATGTGACCCATGGGGACATTCAATGACCCAACTAATAGTTGCAGTTGGTCTGAGCAGAAGCGGTGTTGCGGCGCAATGACGGGAGCCACGACGATCACCTGGAAGGAGAGGGGTGGCGCGGCTGAGTCGGGTAGAGAGTTGTGGTTTGGATCGTTGGGGTTGGTTATTCGGTGAAAAAAAGATGGCAGTGTGTCAAAACCTTGTACCCCTGGTGAACATCAAAATAGCTGGTAAATGGATGTTCATCCTCCTAAAAATGGTATAATAGGTATTGATCCATACCCAGATAAACAAAAACATCTGAATTTAGTTTCCTGATGTGAAGTTAGTCTGAGAATAGAGATATCCCATTGGATCCATTGTTTTATCATGATTTTTCCCACATGATTTTCTGTGGATATGTTGCCGCAGGATGCCTTCTGCTGCTGGTCCAAGTTGATGACGGGCCGAGCGTGGGGAGGACCCAGAGAGTTTGTTCATGGAAAGGGCGGGTCCTAAAGAAGTTGACCATGGGTTAACTAAGATGGAGACTGATGATTGAGATGGGAATCAGATTTTTGGATCATCAATGTTTGGTCAAAATCACGGGAAACGGGTAACGTTTATGAATCTTTTTGGGTGCGTGACCCGCCATTTTTTTGGTGGATTCCCAAAGGAGTTGACACATGCCCGGTTAGTTCGGGGGACTTCTCTGGCCCAGCACCATGCTGCTCGCGCTAAATTAGCAATGTTCAGAAGCCATGTTGGTTGATGATTATATATAATTACAATCCCGTATATTAATGGAAAATGACAATAATGGATTTAATGGGATTGTAACCTGAGAAGAATTATTATAGAACATAACCCCATTGTATAATGAGTATTGGTTGATGATTATAATCCATACTTATAGGGATTATATATGGGCATGTATGGGTAAAAATTAAAGACCTGGAGGACCACAGGTTTTAGTCTATTCTTAGTATTGATCATCCAATTAATTGGGGTACCCAATTTTGACCCGTACCGATATAATCATCAATAATCCCAACAATACTCATTGTGTAGAATTATAATCCATGATCATTCTCATTTTTTTGTGTAGACCAATCATAATCAACCTACACGATATATCATATCAATATATTAGGGATTATCATTATCCATTAGGGAGTCCTGTTCTTAACCAACCAGTATTAAAGCAAATGCCGACCTTATCGCCCTGTAGGAAAACTGTCATGAGAGCATATGAAAGCCCTCGGCTGGGCTAGGAACACTGCTTCTCGGGTGAATTGTCCTTTGCCCCGAGACATTGAACAGATCTGAAAATCCAGTGTACTTAGAGTACTAGACCGGCAGTGTGGTGATGAAGGGTGTATCATCCAATGAGGTGTTGCTTTTGGAACGTGGTATGCTGCCCCTTTGTTCTCTGCATTTGGTCCTGCAGCATCTATTGCCTGCGGCCCCAGTCATTTTATCAATGTTTCAGATCCAGAAGGTCAGAGAGTTTGGGTCAGTTTTTAGGGCACCGACATTCATCAGAAAGATGCGGGCATGCCGGGTATGCCTTTTTTTGGGGGGGTTGAACAAAGCGTATCAGCAACTCTTTGGGTCTTACCTTGGTATGTTGCCGCGATCAACCTTTTTTTCTCATGTCGTGGCTAGATATTATTCAGTTCGGGAGAGGTGAACACCTTTAGGTAATGCCTGTTTTGTGTGAAGATGCATCACGGTGGAGGGTTGAAATTCACACGAATCAAACATGATATTGGCGGGTTTCCCATTCACATCCTTGTATTTTGTTGTGTTCTATCCCAGATGGCAATCGCTAAGCGGTATTTGCCTCTCAAATTGGACACTTTATTTATATAATAAATATATATTTATTTCTGTAAACAGGAGCAATTTTGTTTGTCCATTGACACCTTCACTCTTCCAGGATGCTCCTCCGCAGAAACCCGGCCAGTGAGGGTATCCCCTCAACCGTTTTTTTTTCCGCCTAGGCTGCGGATGTCTTAGGGTCTACATGAATCGCGGACTCTACAAGTTCTGCTGCTGTCTTTGTCGCGCCTTCAACTGCTGTTGGATGTACACGGACAAGGCATGGGACCCATGGGATCGGCGATGTGCCAAGGATTTCACGGCAGGGGAAGATAAAGACCCATCCAAATCCAAATCCCTAAATTCCCCGGCATTCAACCTGATTTATGCATTTCTGAGGGTTAAAATATGCCAGAAATGCGGGTCTGAGTGTGGAAGGATCCATAAACATCTAGAATTAGGGTACTGTAGGTACCAGAAAAATGTATGATCATGTATGTAAGCGCGGATGGACAATCCCCAAAATGCAGGTCTTACAACCCCCAAGTGGGCACACGACCAACAATGCGTAGAGAGATGAGATGACCGGGGGACGACTCCCGAAGTTGCTGGTTGTAGAACCCCACTTCACCATGGTTTCATTCACTATCCCCAAATTTGGCAAGCGACTGGGGAAAAAAAAAACGGACAAGAACCGAATTCAATTCTGGCTTTCCGTACTTGCCTAGCAGCCCCTATTTGAAGCCCCGACTTCGTCGGATAAGTTGTGCGGTTTCGCCCGACATCGGGGTGGTTCTTTTGTCACAGCTCAAAACTCTCTGGTTTGTTAGCCAAGGAGCGGTATCCAATATCCCAATACTCTCTGGTATTTAAAATAGCGAAAATGGTGATTTATATCTATTAAAATGGTTGATTTTCCATAGCTATGTGAGTTTTCCAGAGGGTATATCCCAGATTATCCCAGTACACTTCCCCAAACATCAACAAATCACCATCACCAGGACTTCCCCCCTGTGGAAGAGTCCCTGGGCGACGTGAAAGGCGACACCGCGGGCGACGAAGGACGAATGAAACTTCCGATGTTTTCTGAAAGTCTGAGGTGAATGAAACTCTAGGGAAGATAAGAAAACATGACACTCGATTCTAAAGAAGCTTGGTGGAAGTGGCAATTGGAATGGACTTCTTTTTTTTCCCAATGAAAAACACGTATTGAACGTGAAAATGTATACAGATGGAAAAGGGGGAAGTGCCAAGAAAGTTGCAAAACGTTCAGCTTCAGGACGCAAGTTTGCCGGGAAGGTCACATGGGTCAGGCGTCACGCAGCAGGGTTTTTTGTCGCCGGGTTCGAGAAGCTAAAGCACCAAAGATTGAGAAAACCTCCAGATGCTGTGGTATCATGTGGTATCCCGGGCCTTCCTTTCAAAACTTGGGAGATTTGGGAGTGACCAAGAGTCTGCTGAGATCTTCTAAAGGACACTAAAGGACCTAAGCGCGCGATTTTCTTCCCCCATTGGTGCAGGGGAGGCAAGTTCCCAGTCCCGAAGGACGAGAAGGACCGCTTTTGGGTCAGATCTTTTTGGTGGTGAACGATGCGGTACTCGTTGTTCTTATTATGCTCTTATCATGTTGTTGTTGTTGTTGTTGTTGTTGTTGTTGTTGTTGTCGTCGTCGTCGTCGTCGTCGTTGTTGGACACATCATAGAATCATAGCAGTACTGAAATTCACAACATTCAATAAGCATTGCTGGTCAATCTTTATTTTCAGGAAAACCTTGCTATTCTGATGGTTCAGAAACCCCGTTTAGTAAGTCCCCAATTCCTAAGGCTATCCCATTTGTAACTCGGTGAACTACCCAAACTGCCCACAGAAACGATCAGATGCCAGGGACGTCAGCGCCGCATGCAGCTGTTTAGCGCAGAGATCGACAGCCGCGACATTTGCCAAGGCGGGGGCGGGTTGCCGCGGCGGAGCCGCGGCGGAGCCGTCCATATAAATCATGGGGCGCAAAGACACAAGACTTGGTGAATCTTATGTTGGCTGGGCCGGGGCATCCCACTTAGTATGGGTTATAGCATGTTATAGCCCCAGATTCATGGAATATCTGGAATATCTCCGGTTATACATTGGCTATGTGAAGCTTAACTACTTACGATGCCTGGGATGCAGATCCCAGTAGGAATTGGGCATAGCCGTTGCTATATTCAACATGGGTTACCCCAATTCAATGGGCTTTGGAAAATTTTGGAAACTGATTTTCCTAGTGATCATGGCCATTTTTTGGGGTCATGGATTGGGGTTCCATTGCTGAATTCCAAAGTCCCCAGGAGCGTTAGGAGACTGCTGGCTGCTGGCAGCCATTGCCTGCTTGGCGGAGCATGACGGTGCTATCCAAGCCGTGTTCAGGTGGCTCTTGGGAGAGATTTGATGGGATTTGGATTGGTTTTGTTGGGAAAAATCTACAGGAAAGCCCTATATTTAATGGAAAAATCTATGGTTTCCGGTTAAGATTTTCCCTTAAACCAATCCATTGATTGATGGGATTTTCTGGTGGATTTGATGGGAGATGATAGGAGCACAACTTGATGGGAGCACTTTGATGCAGAAGGTTCGGCTGGAGGTAAACCAGATAAACACGTCGTTGAAGGGCGAAGCGAAAACTTTGCTTCTTTTCATTTCTTTTCACTGTGGATTTTTGGAGAAACATTGTCACAAGTTGGGGCCAAGTTATAATAGTTAGTAAACCCTATTGACTCTTGACTAGTGACTAGCACTATAGTCTATAGTTACTATAGTCATATCACCCTTAAAGCTGCACCAGGTTACGACCTTAAAACGTCGCGACGCAAAACGGGGGCACCTTGGGCGATGATGCTTCCAGGACTAAAGAGGTGAACCCCCGTGGCAAGTACGTCTTGCGACTCTACGATGGAGCGCAGGACGATGGAGGGTTTCATCATGGCTATATAGAGAGGGGCTTCCTGTTTCCTCAAGCCACTGAGTCTTCAGAACTGAGTTTTGGATAGTTTTGGGAGTGGGATTTTTTTGTTGCCTTTTTTAGAGACTTTCCAGTACCAAGTGATACCCCGGATCCCACGGAGAGCACCATTGAGGGTCAACCTCATGGATCCCGAAACATGGGATGCCCATAGTCACCACAGTCACTGGTGATTTGGCGCTGGAAGCCTCTGGTTTTTAGGGGAAGATCCTGAAGACATGGCTTCACAAAAATGGAGCGGCTCTTTCCAGTTCCAGGTACGTTTTTTTTTGCGCGTGTGTCCCTCAGCTTTCTCTTCAAGAAAGAGACAGAAAACCCAGGGAAGCTCAAGCAAATCGCTAAGTTTAAGGTATCTTAAGGTGCATAGGCGGCCATGCACAAGCGAGAAAACACTCCAAAGAGACACCTGGGTCGGTCTCAGTCCAAACCTACATGGCTGTGGCTCATGTCTGGCTGCTTTTCCCCTCCACCAAACAGGAACCGGGTACAGAAGACATTGAGATTCTTGTCTACCCAATGGTAGCTTGCAAGGGAACGATCGCTGACACCAGCCGTCCACATTTTCCGCGTGCGCCATGGTGCGTACGTCAAGATGGCTGGTCGTTTTGATCTGTGCTGGACACACCTCAAGTTTGGCACAAGACACGCTGGGACCCCAGCTGAGACAGGTTGGTTGGTTGCGATTTGGAGACGGGGAACATCGGGGAACAAAAAACAGGTTGGCGCAGCAAATTTCCTTCACGCCCCAAGCGGTGAAGGGTTGAATACCCAAAACGGCACCGCATTTCAGATGTTCTTGGGGTCATCGGTTTGAATTTCCATGAATTTCCCCCAGACTTCTGTGGTCGCCATAGTCATTAAACAAGGACCTCCGAAACAGATAGAAAGATCCGAATCATTCCTGTTGAATGTCAGATGGTGGCGCAGCCCATTGTCAGACACAGCCGGATGAATACATAGGGATAGATGATCTTATTATGTTGGTTATAGATATCCCACTATAATTTGAATCCATGAAACACAGTATCTGCTTGGTGATGTTGGTGGTGACTGGAACATGGCAGATGACTTTCCATTCAGATCATTCAGTTGGGAATTTCATCATCCCAATTGACGAACTCACATGTTTCAGAGGGGTAGGGCTCAACCACCGACGAGATTAATCTCCAACGGTTGCTGGTGAAATCCGAAAAACAAATCCCCAGATTCTTCCCAGATTTATCCCACATTGATGGTTAAATGAGTGAATTACGAAGTTACCCTAGTTTGATATAATATAATTATATATATTATAATACTATAATATAAAATAATATAATAAATATATAGTAAATATATATAATATAATATATATATTTATCATATAGTATAATATAATAGAATATAATATAATTTAAAATAGAATAGTATAATATAATATAATATGATACAATATTGTATAATATATAATATAATATAATATAACAGAATATAATATAACATAACATAATATAATAGAATATAATATAATTTAAAATAACATAATATAGTATAATATGATATATATAATATAATATAGTATAATATGATATATATAATGTAGTAATATATATATATATATATATTAACTTAATATCTAATATAGTTGATATTATATCCACAGCAGAGTGGAAGTCCAACTCTCCCAGTTGATCCGAGGCACCTCCGAGGGCCTTTTGACCCCTCCGCCAGGCGTTTCGTTCAGGTTTTGGGCGAATGATCTCGAGGGTTTTACCATGTTTTAATGGTTAATTTAACTATAAATGGTGATTTTCTATGGTTAATAATGGTGAATAATGGGATATTCATCGGAGATACCCTCTGGTTATGTCAAAATAGCTATTGAAAATGGCCATTTATAGTGGATTTTCCCATTAAACATGGTGATTTTCCATAGCTATGTTAAATTACCAGAGAGTACCATTTATCGTGTTTACTGTTGTTAGAAGTAGCCTCTGGTAAACTGACAGTTTGCTATGGAATTCACAATCTTTAAATATTTTTAATAGGTAAATCCACAGAAAGAATCGAGCCCTGTCAAATAGCTGTTGTTAGAAGTAAGAATGGTATACTGTTAGAACCATGGTATTATTTAAAACCAAGGTATTTACCATATTTATCATTGTTATAAGTACTATGATTGTTGTATATCATTGTTAGAAATACAATGATTTATTTTTTTTGTAAATACGACATTATTGCACCTTTTTGTTCAAATTATCATTTCTACAGTATGTTTTCTAAATATCACCACACGTTTTTTGGTCTTTGATATCCAAGAATGGTCATCCACGCAGCCGACTGGTTCAAATAGTAATCAAACCCCTGCCCCTAATGTGATGTTTAAAAATTTAAAGATGAAAACCAAGACCTGGCTTTGTCTTAGGTCGCTGGGTGGCAAAACATGGTTTCATTTTCAGCTCTCAAACCACGACCAGTCATTTTTTTCCAGTTCGGTGGCCCTGAAGTTGTGGTTGAGAAGTGTGTTTTCGAAGGATGTCTTGTTTCATGGCTCTGGCAATGCTCTGTTCAGCGCCAGAAGCGTTAGAGTCTGGTGACTGACAAAAACAGGTGTTTTGGGAGGCAACTTCAAATAGCAGTCATTGAGAGGTTTCCCAAGTCATAGAAGTACCCCCGGTTATCATCCAAGTCATTACCCTCTGGTAAACATACAAAAAACTATGGAAAGATCCACCATGTTTAATGGGACAATTCACTATTTCTATGGCCATTTTCAATAGCTATTTTGACATAACCAGAGGGTAATTGGACCATGACTTCATATTGAAACTGGCCCATGGTGAGGGGATCCCCCCATGGCCAGGCTGGAAGATTCAGGGGAACCAGCTGCAGTAGATCTGCTACAGAGCCTCGGCCGAGGATTTTGGCTGGGGAGTCGCCCAATTTTTTTGATCCGAAAGAAAGGGGAAAACTTCCGTAGGAGACATTTATGTCCATTTTTTTTTTCAAATCTCTGTTGTTGGCCTGTTTCTCTAGTTGGAAAGTCACCCGTTTTGAAATAGGATGGATTTCCAGCCCGTCATGAATACCAAAGGGGGGCAAAAAGGCGCTGTGTCCCAACCACTTGGGTTGCCCATCAGTGGGGGGAAGAATCCAAGCTCACTGGGCCTTACTAATGTGGGAACCCCAAACCATTCAGATTCAGAAACCTACCATGACTGGGGATGGTTTATACCACCCATAAAAATGGTGATGACTGGGGGATGGTTTATGGCATTGGGTTTACCACATGTTTTTTTGTTGGGTATGTATTTGCTGAGTGACTGGCTTCGGGCTGCTTTGGGAGTCCCCATTGCCGCACATTGCCCCTGCTGTTTGGCCGGGATTCCCCCATGTCGTCGCAGGGACCAGGATGTTTGATTCAACATTGCTTGACACAGTCTGCTGGTTGGTGGTTTGGAACATGAATTTTATTTTCCCCAGTAGTTGGGATGATGATCCAATCTGACTACCTAATATAATATTTTTCAGGGGGGTTGAAACCACCAACCAGTCTGGGTTTCGTTCACCCTTTCAGTTTGCCAAGGAACGACGCTTTCCCTGAGGATATTCCGGGGAAGACGCACACCAAGTTGAACATCACACTCTACCGATGGCTCCTTGGAACAAGGGTAGCAGGGAACAGTCACTGATGGTAAACTATGCATGGATATAAAGCAACTGACCTTGTTTTGTTTTCTAAATATTGTTGTCCAACAGAACATGTTATATAAGTATAAGCTAAGTCTATTGACAATAACATGTAACACATCATATAACATACAACTATTCTAACATATTGCAACATTTTTTTAAATATAAAATCTAGAACTATTGATCAATTATGATCAATGTTACATTATCGATACATGTATATACATGTTATGTTATTGATCAACTATGATCAAACGAGCAAATAAGATCATAACTAGCCTAGGCCCCAGGGGCCCTAGGCTGATCAAGACATTTTGGGGTTGCACCTCTAAGGCTGTGGTGGCCGGCCATTCTGTACCTCTTTTGGAGCATGGCGCATGTCTCCTGGCCGAAGCGAAGCGACGCGAAGCCCCGAAGCCCCGAAGCCCTGAAGTCAGCAGATGTTGGGTTAACTTTTGGATGATATAGCTTACATATTGCTAACCAAGATGCGGAAAACTCTGCTGTAGAACTTTTTCCCAGGAACACTATTGGTATACGTTTTTTTTTTCCACATCTATGTTAGTTTATCCCTAAAGTATGTATAAGCCTCGCAACATATGGGGGGGGAGTATATTTTTGAGCCACAGCCAGTGGGAAAGGCCTTCGTTTTTTGGCGTTTTTGGCGACTGGCACCCGACTCGAGGTTTGTGATATCCACTTCGTGCGCACCATTGAGGTGGGGTGCCCAGTGAAACACCAAAGATTTGATGTACAAGCCCCCAAAGTCCATCAATTTCTGTTTACAAAATCCTTTTCCAATCTCATTTTCTTCTATGCCATTGAGGTTCTTGGGGTGAAAACCTGCGGGAAATGTCAAGGTCTTCCTGACAATTTTTCTTCTAACTCAAGTGTTTGGAGGTAATTTGCGAGCGCTTCCACATCCCTGATGATGTGGCGGGCGCGACGCTGATGGCCCTAGGATGCAACGGTGCGGGGAGGGTTGCTGGGGACTTGGGGGGGCCTTCAGATTTCTAGACCCACAGCAATTTTTCGGAGTTTCACTTCCAACACTTCCATCGAAATCCATCATCCATGCCTGGTGCATCCCAGTTAGATGTGTTATAGCCACCCATATCCACCAGATGAATTTGGAATACCCTCTGGTAATTTAACATAACTATGGAAAATCACCATTTTTAATGGGAAAATCCACTATTAATGACCATTTTCAATAGCTACGTTAAATTACCAGAGGGTATCCCTCAGTAACCACTTCCAGCAGGCCCTGAGCTGGCACTGAACATGATCAACATCTGGCAGCCCAGCAGCATCGGCGTTGGTGCGGTGGTGGGCGGCGAGGTCTTCAACGTGCTGGTGATCATCGGTACAGCGGTGCTGGCCACGCCGGACGAATACATGCCGCTGAAGCTCAGCAAATTGTCCTTCTCAAGGGACCGGGTCTGAGTTCGAAAGATGTGGCTACCCTCTGAATTACCCTCTGGTTATGTCAAAATAGCTATTGAACATGGCCATTAATAGTGGATTTACCCATTAATAGCATGGTGATTTTCCATAGTTATGTTAAATTACCAGAGGGTATTTAATGTGAAGCAAAGCAATGGGAAAGGACTACATTTTTGTTTACCATTTTGATAGGTGAAACAATCAACATATGGGTGGTTTATGATTGCTTTACCAACTTTATCCGGAATTTATGTAATTGTATGACAATTTTGATGGGAAAATGAGGATAGACCCTGAAATTTTTGGGGGTACGTGGGGTGCCATATTTTGAGACAACCCCAACTAATTTTTGTGGTTATGACGGTATGACGGAAATGATGACATCTGCAGGACATCTTTTTCTACATGGCCTCAGTCCTGCTACTTTTCGTGGCCCTGCGTGATGGTACCGTGACCCGGGAGGACGCACTGATGCTGTGGCTGGGTTCACCAGTGGTCCTGCTTGTTGTTTGTACTGCAGGTACAATGTGGGCCCACCAGTTATAAATTGGTTTATAAACCCGAGTAACTACAGTTATAAGTACCATAAACCATAGTTATTGGAGTTATAAACCAACTTAGCTATCTAGGGGGCCCCCACTTTGTAGAGGATGTGACGACTTCATGGGTTATTCCCCAACGTTTTCTAAGGGGGTCTCAGCCCAGAAGGTTTTTCTGGAAGCGACCGGAGGGGTGTTTCCGGGATGGGGAACCCAGGAATGGTTCCGGAATGGTTCTGGTGGTTCCGTTGTGGTGGTTCTGGATGTTCAGGTGTGGTGGTTTCCTATTTCAAAATACTTGAAAGTTATTGTCTGTAAATGACCCCCGTCCGGCGTACAAAAATAAAATGGGGGGGCAGGAGCCCCTTTTAAAATAAAAAAAAATAAAAATAAAATGAAAATAAAATGGGTCAGACCCCGGCATTTTATTTTGTGGGTGCATTTTATTTTTGAGGTGCCTAACCCATCAAGTTAACTGACAGAGATAGCATGATTGCAAAGATGCACAGCTGTGAACGGTCTGAGCATTTTGTGAAACATTCCAGAGATTTGGAATTACTTGGACATTAACTTCGAAAATGGGTTGGCCCCCCTCATTTTCTATTGCCTTCCTTGGTC
>Ga0126342_10016433_pt1 | contig 12891 bp, 12 predicted proteins | sample Cyp1metagenome_FD_92528 | JGI IMG/M metagenome (GOLD analysis project Ga0126342, IMG submission 92528) | Coral microbial communities from Lord Howe Island, Old Settlement Bay, Australia - Cyphastrea 1 metagenome | ecosystem: Host-associated > Invertebrates > Cnidaria > Coral ... | reverse complement strand
GGAGAAGGAAGCATCAGTCGGGGCCTCAAACGACATCAACTCTTGTTAGGTTTTTCCGGCCTGCAAAAATCGAAGTCAGAGGGACAGCGCAAAAAGGAGTGTCGCACAAGACTCTACAGGTTCGAAGACCTCCCAGTTTTCAGGCATTCCGTAGGTGTTCTGTGATCCTCTGTGTTCTTAAATTTGTTGGCTTTAACCACAAACCAACCACAAACACCCCAATAGATTAATCCCCATCAGATCGCATTGCTGTAGATCCACATTAGATCCCCATCAAATCACCATCAATTAGCTTCCCATGAGATCCCAATTGATTAGCTCTCCATTAGATCCCATTATTCCTGGTCAGATCACGATCACATCACAATTGTTCAACGAATCTCCCTGTCAAGGAATTGGTTGAAGGGAAAAATCTGCAAGAAAACCCATATGTGATGGTCAATTCGATGGTTTCCTGTAAAGTTTCCGTTCAGCCAATCCATTGAATCTTCAATATTGCTTGGTTTCCTCCTTGTCCCATATATTAATCCGAGAATCTCCCGTAGGCCATAACAGGGTAGCCCAACATTCTTTTTCGCAACGGCCGAGGAACAGGAAAAGGCCCCTGGACCTCCAGATGCAGGGCCCCTGAAGGCGAAAAAGTGCCCTGGATTTTGGCGAAACCTCACCGTGTGATCTTTGTGGCTGATTAGTCATGCCTCATCTCCCCCCAAGGGTGAGGAAAAGAGGAAAGGGAGGAAGGGGAGTTAGAATATAGGAAGACCTCCTGAAAGTGGATTCTTCTTGCTGGAATTTCTTCAGGGATGAAGGGGAGCAGTCGGATGCCTCAAGAATAGGATATCCTGGTGTTTTGTTTCTGCTTCTTTCAGCGCTTGGTTCCAATCCTCAACAGATTCCAGCAGGCGGTGGAATGTCACCAGTTTTCACAAGCATAGCAGCATAGAATATTTCAAACAGCGGATTTTGCACTCCTGTGTTTATTGGAGGGTACTCACTTGGAAGATCCACGGGATTCTGTTTTGCGCTTCCTCGGCCAGAAGAAAGACGCAGAAGAAAGCAAGAGCAAGTCCTGTAAAACGGCGACACCCGGAGATACTTGCTACAAGGCGAGACATTGCTGTGCAGGATTGAGATCGCTAGTATTTTCACTGATTTGTGATTGTTCATCTAAACATTGCGGGAAAAAGACCAACCAGCATTGCAGCATTCCCATTTGGTGAGAATCATAGTGCGGACAAACCATGACTCACCCATATGTTCAATTGCCAATTTAAATGAGATGAAAACTGATGGTTCTCCAGCAAAGTGGTGGAGAATCTACAGGGTTTACCCCATGATCTTCATGAGAAAAACACGGTTTCAACTGGTGCATCTTCCCCAAGAAAGTCCAACCCACTGACTAATTATACATATCCTCGAAAATCCCCATATTATTGTTCCCATGTTTCGATCGTTAGACCCCCATGAATCGCTGGTGCTCAAATCCACCACTTTGAACCCTAAACCCCCATTTTGGATGGTTCAACAATCCCCATTAGTCACCATCTTTGGCACAAAAAAATCACAATGTTCCGTGATTTTTGATGGTTTTCTATCATGCCACATCTCCAGGTTTGATGGTATTTGATCCCAAAATTTGATGTGAACAGCAATGGTTTCTTCACCCTCAGCCGCCTTGGGAAAGGCTGTCCTTTGGGCCAAGTGGATACTCTGCGGCATGGGGTGAACACGGAGCACGTGTTCTCAGGAGCTGTTCGTTGGGATGAATGATACTACGTAGTATATTATATGCATACTCGATGAAAATATATGTATATATATATATATGTACATATATATATACATATACATACATATATATATATACATAATGTAATGGAATGTAACATAACGTAACTTAACGTAATGTACTGTGTGCAAATATTTGTTGATGGATACTGTATGAATATGACTATTTATCGGCATTGGATTTTCAGCATGTGCCTATCTCAATTATGGAGTATCACGGAGTATCAGTGATTGATAGTTGAGTGTAGGCCACAGCCTGAGAAAAATACTTGGTTTTCATAGCACAACTATAGCTGGATGATGCGGAACGTCATAGCTCTAAGGCGGTCTAGCCCCTTCCCCGCAGAATCTGGAGGATAAGGAACAAGTTGCTCAATGACACAAGAAAAATGGTGCTTGAATCACCACAAGATACATTTTCAACGCTTCATTTTTCCTGCAGAAAATAGATCCATGTTTTTTTTGGCTATGTACTGTAAGGGGACATATCCCCAAAACATTGCCTTCAGATCGGTATGGACCATACCAATCTGTCCTAGTCAATTCCCATTGAAATTGACCTTGAACAAATCACAAGTTGGTGCCACCCATTTGCAGTAGAAGTTGCTTTGTAAACCCATCTCCGAATATATATATATATATATTATATGTACCATACATACGATATATAATTATATAATATTATATATATACACCAATATCCATAAATCTAACTTCCAACCTGCCAAGCAACTTCGCCAACGTCGCTTTTACGGCACCAAGGATTGGGCTCATCGAACATCCCACGTGGTATCCAGGCCTGAAGCGTGCCACGGCCAATCGTATGGCCATCCAGGACCCCCAGGGACCCCCAGGGGAAGCTGCGGACCGGGGTCAAAAAACCTTTGAAGGACACAGAAAAATACTTTTTACGGATCCGAAATGATATATAAGACATGTCGATCTCAGCATCCAAAATAGGGATTTATGTTAAAAGAACATGATTTAACATGATTTAACAATCCAGGGGATGAATAGTGGATATAGGGGTCTAGTGTAGTACTTAGTATTTTGCGATTAACGGAGATATTTACCATATGTACCTGATATCATGATTTAGGTGTGTCCGATGATTGAAGTAAACCAACCATGATGTGGGGTTATAGTTTTATAAGCACGGGATATATAAGCAACAACATCATGTTGGTATATTTTGGATGCGCCTGACCATGGGGATAATTAAACATAATTATTATAAACACCATTTATACTATTTGTGGCAATTTCTGTTGGAAGAACGATAAACTAAACAAACTAAACCATCATAATTTTTGTTGGGCACCCGACCTTCCGACAAACTAACCTGAAGCTGCAGCTACAGTTTTCCAAAATGAGGATTCAACATGATTCAGCTATGAAAACGAGTGAAACCTTGGGATGTAAGTTTACCCTCTGGTAATTTAACATAGCTATTGAACATGACCATTTATAGTGGATTTTCCCATTAAAAATGGTGATTTTCCATAGGTATGTTAGTTTACCAGAGGGTAAAAACCATGAATCATGGTGTATGATGGTAGAGGATCTCCCTCATGTGATGGTGCTGTACTTTTACCGGTCGGACTTGATGGTAGCCCTCAAATCCTACGTTTTTTTTTTGCTTTTCCCATGGGGAAAGCGTTCGGAAAATCGTGACCTACACATGGTTCATCTTCCACATCGATGTAAACATTTACCCTGTGGTAATCATTCTACAAAGGCATGGGTATGGATCAGCCCGCCGCCATAGCTGGAACCTTACACCTAATTACACTTCAGCACGACTTTTGCTGAAACCACTTGGTGATAGACTAGCCATAGCTGGTCGTGAATCCATTTTTATGACCTGTGATTCATGGGATCTTCCATCCATGGCACTTCACTGAGACCATGGCACTTTCCGGTCTCAAAATCAGGTTTTTGGCACGGGGACTCGGGGCTGATCATTTGTAGATTTTTATCTTTTGTACATATGGGTGTACCCCTAAACCCAATGGTTAATGATCATTATCCCTATTAAATGGCTATAATTGGGAATATACCCTATTTTCAGACACACCCATATTTCTACTTTGATGTTGTGTAACATGAAGTTGAGTTTAATGTTGGACTTTTGACATAGAGATGTTGGACCAGGTCCTCTTTGTTCATGTCTTGGGGAGTTTTTTGGGGGTTTCGGGGGGTGGGGGGGTGGGTGGGGGCTGTGATAACGTTCTTGATAGTACGCTCTTGATGGTTCATGTACATGAAGTGATATATGTATTCCTCATGAAGTGACATATGTGTTGCTACGCTGTGCACTCTTCTTGGCACATGAGTTGATACTTTTGCTGCTAGGCTCTTCATATTTCATGTACATGAAGTGACATACGTGTTGCTACGCTGTGCACTCTTCGTGGTATATGAGTTGATACTTTTGCTGCTACGCTCTTGATGGTTCATGTGCATGGAGTGACATACGTGTTGCTATGCTGTGCACTCTTCGTGGTACATGAGTTGATACTTTTGCTGCTACGCTCTTCATATTTCATGTGCATGAAGTGACATACGGTGCACTCTTCGTGGTACATGAGTTGATACTTTTGCTGCTACGCTCTTGATGGTTCGGTTCCTGTACGTGAAGTGACATAAGTGTTGATACGCTTTTCATTCTTGGGGCTTCATTTATTTCGTTTTTTTCAGCCATAAGAGGACCTGGTAAAAGCTTTATTAGGAATACTTCTGTATATTTGTATATGTTCGTAATGTTAGATATTGTATCATCTCACAATATGGTATAAGCTTTTGGCCACGGAACTGAAAAATGGAGGGTGAAGGAAATTGTTGTGAAAAAAACAGTTTTGGAGATGATGGGGCGAACAATTCCCCTGCAAATACGATTAAAAGTCTGTTTTGGATGCCGTCCTCATGGCATTTCGTGACCATTTTCAAACTATCGATGTTCACAAAACACAATGGGTTCAAAAATCCATTGCACGCTGCTGCTGAAAATGTTCAGTTCGTCAGGGGCCTCGAGCCACCGTGTTACTTGTTTTTCCACTCATTTTTTGCAGTTTTGTCGGCCAGGAGTGGTTGCACAACAATTCACAAGGACGAAGGGCAATGGGAGAACCTCAGGCACCCCCAACTAAGCTAGTGACTTAGTGATATATGGGGTAGTTAGAATCCATTGGAATAGCATGGAATAGCTATAAACAAAGCAGTAGAACGAGTTTGCAACCAGGTTTTTGACGATGATCTCTGGACGTTTCAAACCTTGAGGGTTTCTCCCCATAATTGCATCCTCCGAAATAGTGTGCCTTGCAGGCAGGAAGGATTGGGCATGAATGGATTTAAGCAGCAATCCCAGCTTCTTGAGATGGGTTTGTTTAAAAATGTCCCCCAAATCCACTGGTTGAGCATCATTTTTCCCGTGAGAACTGGATACAATTAATGATTCGCTTGGTATTTTTTGGGTCATCATCACTATTTTCAGACACCCGGAGATGGGTTGATTCATGAGGATCTAAACATCGACACATTTCAGACGGGAATTATATAATTTACTTTGGTAGCTGGGAAATAAAGAATCCTATCCTGTCTATGACCTCCCATGGTCCAGGCTCGCAGGTCCCAAAAGGGGATTTCAGACTGTTGCGTGCCCCTGGTCACAGCATCACAAAAGATGTTCATCCCTCCCTTCATGGCCATTTATTACCATCTATTACCATCTATATATTACCATTTACTACCATTTATGACCATTTATGACCATTTATGACCATTTATGACCATTTTATATCCATTTTATATCCATTTTATTACCATGTTATATCCATTTTATATCCATGTTATATCCAGGATCTTTGGAATCTGGTGGAATCACAATCCTAACTTGATCCTGGCGCCGCAGGAGATTGCCACCGACCTTGCGACCACGAGACCTACCCGATCCCACCTTCAGCAGCTTGACGTTGAAGCGAGAGGCAAGGGTAAGATAAGAAATACCTTGGCTGATAACCACCATATATATATATATGAAATAGGGAATTATGATGTATACTACCTGGGTTATTGATGGTTATTGGGGATTATGATAAACCATATGAATGAGACAACTCTTATCTGAGAATTGGCTTATACCATGTTATACCATCAAATAACAATTTTCATGGGAACATTTGGTGACGACAATCCACATCGATCCTAAGATGTTCGTTCAACCAACAGTTGCAAACAAATCAAACTGTTGTTGGGCCGTTAGAAACCAGGATGGACTTTTCCATTGTTTGTTTGTCCAATTATCCACAAGGCAAATATGGGCAACTAACATAGATGTGCAAAACTAATGGGTTTGCAGGAAAATTATCTACACATGGTGGATTTTCACATCATTTCACATCTATGTTAGTTTACAGGAGGGTATCCAAGTAGACAAACATACCTCACTGCTGCCTGTGTTTCTTTGGATCCACGCAGAAACAGCCCTTCAGATTGTGGTTGTGTGTGATTGGTTGAGTTTGGATTCCATCGAGAAAGCTACAGGAGTTCAGCTTTTCCATATATAGCTAATTCGCGCTTTATTTTGTATCCATGTAATTCATTGTATGTTTATGTAATCATGTAGTATATATAGATAGTTCTGCAAAACTGATCATCATAACTATTGTTCAGAACACATAGCATATACATAGCATATCATAGCACGGCCTTAAAGGAACTGAACGTTTGATTTTCCCAAGGGCTTCTCTGAGGTCGACCCAAGCATCAGTTTCTGAAGTTTCGCGTAATTTTCTGGGGTGTAACTACCCAAAACAATCAGACACACCCGTTTCCATCATTGGTTAAAACCCTCGTATTGATGGTTGGTTGAAGTACGATGTCTCAGACATTTGATGGTTAAACTCATCTGTTTGATGTTTAAATCAAAAAAAAATTAATGGTTAATTCCAGATTTTTGATGGTTAAATCCCATTTCAATCCAGATTTTCGACTCAGGGCAAAGGTAAACCATCGCTCTTCTGCTTCTCTGTCGCGCGCATGGGACCGGCGCCTTGTCAAAATGGGCAGAGTGTGACAGGTGGGGTAGCTGGAAAATTGCGCATTTACCATCATTTGGGGGTTTCCTGAAATGGGGGTATACCCCAATAGCTGGATGGTTTATAATGGAAAATCCTACTAAAAAGGATGATATGGGGGTACCACTATTTTAGGAAACCCCCATTTACACATCAAAAATTGTGAAACCATGGGTATCAATTTTCCTAATTTCAACCATGAAACATGGTGACATGTGGGGATTTGCCATGGATTTACCTGCGAACAATGGTGACAAATGGGGGTTTACCATCAAACATGGTGAAACATAGGATCTACTGCGATTTACCGAAACACTGCTGGCACATGGGGATTTAGCCATGAAACAAGTGTGGAAATTTGCGCGGCGTGATCGTCAACTCGGCCGGCATTTGTCCGAAAGGGTCATCGTTCCGTTTTCAGGAGGTGTTCGAAAAAAAAGGGGGGTATCCAAAATGGATTAAGTTTATAATAGTCATTATTTGATACTTAAATGATACCTTCCCAATTAGACAGCCTAGGGGTTTATTAATCCAGGGTTGACATTATATAATGGAAAATCCGTCTGAAGATACCGGTAGATGATTTCGGGTATCCCTAAAATATCGGAAACCTCCAGACTCCATGTGTTTGTCAACACAGTAACTAGGGGCGCATGAATTGCGATGTTTGAATCGGGAAACTACCACCACAGGGTGTTGACCAAGCCTATGTTGAAGCAAACCTACATTCTCCTGAACATGGGTTGAAACTTCTCAGGAAACTTATGGATTTTGATCAAAAAAAGATGGTCTCCTGCAGGTTTTGTTCCTTTCAATCCATTGGTATCCAATTCCATTTTGGATGACAGGAGCTTAACAAGTTTATTCCACACCTTTCGAACTAAAGTCCAAAGTTTGTTCAGATCACTTTTCACATCTTTCCGCTAGTCACTTGTCATTTTGCATACCTTCCAGCAATAAAACGTGGCAACGAGTCCCCTATAAATGGAAGTTTAATGGGAAAATCATCGATCTATTTTCCAGCAAACCATATTTCCCATTATGTAATATTATGTACCCTCTGGTAAACTAACATAACTATGGAAAATCACCATTTTTAATGGTAGAATCCACTATAAATGGCCATTTTTCATAGCTATGTTAAATTACCAGAGGGTACAATTCTTGATGGCTACCACCACCATGAAATTCCCACGAAAAGCCACGAAATCTTAGAGCCCAGCGCCTTGCGCGCCTTAGGAAATGGATACCATGTTCATGCAGCGGCAGATGGGCGCTGGCATCTTCGCCTGCGATGGCCACGCCGCAGCTTGGTGATTTTGGCGGAACAAGTGGCATCCGAAAAACCACAGGGATCGAACAGGGGATTTGTAGCTTTTTCAATGGATCAAACATGCCTGGAATACAGTTGTTTCATGTTGTTTAGGAGCAACAAATTGACACGGGATGAGGTTGGCAACCACAACTTGCTGGATGTCGGTGAATCTGTCAGGTGTACAGCGACACTCACGTGAACATCGATGGCTTTAAAACGATCCTTGGGCCTTGATCCATGCCCGTCCTACCCGGATGGAAGAAGATGTGGTTGGTGGTTTAAAGATGTTTATAGATGTTTCAAGTTTCAATCATGTTTGTGCATGTTGACCTTGCACCTTTTACATCCTTTTACTATGTTTTTTTTCTGGACATATTTTTAAATTTTACCCAGGTAAAGGCCCAACCCACCAGTCATCCACCACAGTTTGATGGAGATGGCTATCACGAGTCTTATTATATGTCCTCCTAAGATCACAACATATGGATCAGCCAGATGGTGCCCAAAGCGGTCCTCGAAGCCTGAACAATCCACACATTAGATGATCCGTGGAGTTTTGTAGTCATGATTCGGAACTGGTTTCAAAAAATCTGGGATAGAATCCCTTCCGTTCATATTAAACACCTTCCAGAAACCATGGTTTGATAGGGGATAAAAACACATATTTGGGACCATTTAAAGGGTGTAAAAAATATTTCGGGGCATGGGATTATGCCAGTCTGGGATATAGCCCTCAAAGCATTTTAAACTGGAATTCTTGGTGAGACTTCCTATCACAGCATTAGCCGATTTCTGGAAGTTTTTTCACGGTATTCCAAGAAGCTTGAAACAAGGTAAACCAACCACTTACCCTGAAGGATCATAAAATCTACAGTACCTCTTGAATTCATCAGCTCATCACACGTATTGAATGTATTGATTGTCGAATCCCCATTTGGGCTGATGCCCAGTTTTCCATGTGAAATCCCCAATCTCAAAAAATCTCACCCCTTTTCGTCGCCATCAATCACCATTTCACCATACCCTCTGGTAAACTAACAGCTTGCTATTGAAAATGGCCATTTATAGTTGATTTACCCATTAAAAATTAAAAATGGTGATTTTCCATAGTTATGTTAGGCTACCAGAGGGTAACTTGGATGATTCTCCTGTGAAATCCCAGGGAAAACTTCCACCTTCCACCAGGGCGCTGATTCCCTCCACAGCCTCTGGGGTGAGCACAGACAAAACGGCGGCCAATTCGCAGGACAGCCGGGCTGGGTGAGGTAAACGACCTTTGGTCATGTCATAAATGTGATGATTATAGGGAAAGCATGTATAACCCTAGGGTAACCACAGATTTGGTGAATTTCATAGGGTAACCATGTATAAATTAGTATAGATGATTTATATTTACCCTCTGGCTATGACTAACATAGCCATGGTATAGATGGCCCATTTATAGATGGTTTAGCTATTAAAAATGAGGATTTTCCATGGCTATGTTAGTCATAACCAGATGGTACCTATGGATGGTCTACTGTAATAGATGTTTACCTTGAATTGTATAGATGTTACCTATGAAATGATGTTACCTATGTTCTGGGTATAGTTCTGTATCAATGATTTAGCTATAGATTTTTCTTCAATCTTGCGAATTGGAGAAGCCTTATTTTTGATGCGTAAACAATGAACTATAGATGGGCCATTTTAACAGTAGCGAACTGTTAAATTACCAGAGGGTCAATTGTATAAAAGGGATGGTTAAAGTAAGAATGAACTAGAAATAGGATGGTTCACTATATGTTGCATTATCAATCCCAAGTGACAACAATATGGGTTGTTTTTGTCCACCAGGTACCAACAGGGGCAACACATTTTTCCCGCACATTAAGAGTGAACCATCCAGTGTGTTTCAACCCCAACCAGAAATAGCCAGTTCCAACTGTTTGTTCTGTAGGGATTCCGAGCTCTGCCATAGGGTTTCACAACCATGGCTGGTTGGTTGGAACTGGGGTTCCAGGTTGTGACTGCAACGATCCATTCCGTCGAGAGACCACGCTCTGGTAATTTAACAGTGGAACATTGGAAAACGCCTGCGGCATTTTCCATGGCAAAAAATCCATGATTTTTGATGGCAAGTTACTTAAGTTGTGTTAGATTTTTAGATAACCAGACAGTGTCAGCACTTGAAAGAAGAAAAATTTGGGAAGCGATGACCACGTTTCTCCGAAGTCAACGGAGGCTGACATCTGTTTTTTTTGATCGCAAAATGTGGGATCCAGAGGCCTCACAAGTGTCAGGTCTTCATGAATACTTGGAACAACCTTCTGCAACTTGGCTTGGAAGGGAGGTATTTTTGAGGAGAACCCCATGTGACATTCAGATTGGGTTGCTGAAAATATGCTTCATCGGATTTTTTCTGCTGCTGTGGATCCCAAGGGAAACAACCCAGGATGAACACGCAAAGAACTTTGATTTCACGTGAATTAACGAGATCATGCAGCCTTAGGATCTGATCTTGTTTGGGTTTGTCTGACAAAAAAGGGGAACACCCCAAAAAACATCCTAAATCCATTGGCGAATCATCATTTATCCCTATTTCTTTTGGGTATAATTAATTATTATATATCATTATATTTTGAGGGTATAATCCCTATCGGGGGCAGAAGCATGGTGCTAGCCTTTGCCTTCTTTTGAGTCGCATTAGAAACATTAGACCAAGACCTCAGATGAAGGAAATGTCGCTCGGGCAAGATAGTTGATGTGGTAAGGCCATTTTATTTTGGCTACCATTTGGGATAGTTTATACAGATTTATACAGTCTATACCACCCATTTATGGTTCTGGGGATGGTTTTCCGTATTGGGTTTACCACATCAACAAAGAAACCTGATGATAGTGGTGACTAATCTGGGCCGATGATCTGGGGATTCCAACTGGGGAGCCCCAGACGAACATGGTCTCTATACAGATCAATATAGTGCCCCACAGAAAGATAGAAATCTTTTTGGAGGTTGCTGTAATCTGTAAAAACTCTATAGTACCCCAACTAATTATTATTGTATTTGAGTTTATCACCTTTTTCAGAAGTTGGAGGTTGCTGTAAGAAAGGAACAAGCCACTAGTCCAATCTCTCAGGACTACGACGAAATGGTACGAGTACGATTTCATCGCCAAGGATCGAAGACCTGATGGTAAACAAACAGTTTGCGAACTGGAAAATGGCCCAGTCGAAATAGTTGATTTACCCATTAAATCCAGAAAAATAGCATGGTGATTTCCCAGTTCGCAACATGTCAGCGTTTACCGGTAAAACTTGGATGATTCTCATGTGAAATCCCAGGGAAAACGTTGGATCAATGGATGGTTGAAATCCCAGTCAGATTGCGCTATTTTTGGGATCATTCTGGGTGTCATTTTGGAGTGGCGATCAATTTAATCCACTCATGGGATTTCCCAGTTCCTACTGGGACCCTGCTATACGACCCGCAGGTGGACCCAGACTGTGTCTTCTTCCCTGCGCGCTTGCGTGGACATGTTCACAGTTATGTGGGCCAGAACGTCTTTTTTCTGAAACTTGGACGTGTCATCTGTTGGGTCTAGCATGGGATGATACCCGAACATTTCTGTTTTTTTTAAATCATTGGGGGGTTGTGATGGGCTGTGATGATTAGCCATCAAATTTTGGGGAAGACCGGGGTACTGGTGCCTTATGTTCATCGATTTTTCAGTTCAATGTTTTATCTGAATTATGATGAACAGTATATAGGGATTTGAGTGATGAAAATTCGGGGGTTAGTGACACTATCTAATATCAAAATGAATGAAACCGCAACAATTGAGCTAAACCAGAATAAACATGGCCCAAACATCAAAACGTCGTATGCACTTGAGAAGACGTTTCGGGGAAATCTAGGGGGAAACCACGCTCTTGCAGGTTTCTTACTAAAATATACTAAAATAAAGTAATATATACGTCACCTTACGTGTATATATATAATATGATATATATATGATATATATATATAATATGTTATATATAAATAACATTATATATATATATATATCATATAAACTATATATAATATATATAATATAATATATATATAATATAATACATATAATATTATATATATATGTATTATATAATATGTAAATAATAGTAGTAATACACACACATACCTACGTACGTACGTACGTACGTACATACGTACATACATTCATACATACATACATACATACATACATAATACATACATAATACATACATAATACATACATACATAATACATACATACATACATACCTACCTACCTACCTCCCTGCCTACCTACCTACCTACCCACCTACCTACCTACCTACAGACAGACAGACACAGACACAGACACAGACACAGACACAGACACAGACACAGACACAGACAGAGACAGAGACAGAGACAGAGACAGAGACAGACAGACAGACAGACATACATACATACATATATATATATATAATATGATATATAATATAAAATAATATAATGTAATATAAAATATTATTTAATATTATATAATATAACACATTATAATATAGTATAATATTGTTTAATATAATATAATATAAAAAAATAAAATAAAATATAATATAATATATTATGATATGATATGATTTGATATAATATATTATGATGTAATATCTATATAATAATAAATATATAATATGATATATATATATATATCTATAATATGG
>Ga0126342_10016432_pt1 | contig 12891 bp, 10 predicted proteins | sample Cyp1metagenome_FD_92528 | JGI IMG/M metagenome (GOLD analysis project Ga0126342, IMG submission 92528) | Coral microbial communities from Lord Howe Island, Old Settlement Bay, Australia - Cyphastrea 1 metagenome | ecosystem: Host-associated > Invertebrates > Cnidaria > Coral ... | reverse complement strand
CGAGGAGGACGAGGAGGAGGAGAGGAGGAGGAGGAGCAGGAGGAGGAGCAGGAGGAGGAGCAGGAGGAGGAGGAGGCAACTGACATAAAATCTAACAACCCTCACCTGGCAGGTGGGGAATAACAATAACAATATATACATACATCATACATTGATAGAATATAACCCACTTCCTAAACACCAATCTGTTCACTCCCGCATCGTACAAGCGGTGGGCGGCAAGACTTTCAGAAGCAGAACAAGGTGCCACAAATCAACCACAGCGCTTTATAATATAAACCAAACCAAACCAACCAACAAGCAAACACCATGAAACGTCACAAAGTTCCTCTTGGAAGACTTTTTTGGTGGGTTGATAACAACAATCCGCTGGCATCAGCCTTATCCATTCTCCAAAACCACCGGCCTGAAATGAAGTCGCGATCCTTTCCTTAGCAGCATGCCACTACAGGCCTTGACCGCAAATAATGAAGAGTATAATCCCATCCCCCTAATACTAAATACACCCAAAGATGACCCTAACATGAATAGATCCTATACTAAACCAGGGTTTCTAGGTTGGTTTTTAAATGTTATTGAGTATATAATTCTATATCTGCAGATATTTTCATAACCAGTCAGCCGGTCTTCGTTTTCAAGTCGGGGGTTCAGGGTATGGCTCAGAGAGTGTCCTTCAATATCAGACAAACACGATTGTTAAATTAGTGTGTCTGAAAATGTGGTATAACCCAGAATAACCATTAAATAAGGAACATGATGTTGACCCATCAAATTATAGGGTTTTTCCCCTGATTTTTCACACAATCCCAAACGTTTTTCTGAAGACACAGTGGCCTATTGGGATACCAATAAGAACTGCCAATAGGAAAACCTGTGTGGATTGGCATCGTCTCAACATGCAAGGCAAGTGATCCCTTGAGTTTGTAGTCGGTTCACACTACTCAGTTGGAATCTAAAATATCTTGGGCTACACTGCAGTCACAATTGATGTAATCAACTCAATCATAATACCATACCAGTTGTACCACGTGTCTTATGTTTTCCAAAACTTTAAGTGTGGACACAACATGATATGGCCATGCTGGTCCGTGGGGATCATCATGCCGAATTTCGATGATGGTTTCCATAAATGGGGATGGGATACCCCAAGCTCGCTGGATGGTTAGTTTTTCATGGCAAATCCGAACTGAAAATTTAAGATGAAACAAGTGGGTACCCCCATGACTTAGGAAACATCCATATCACATATTGTACAGGATGGTGCCCCCCAGTTATAAGTTTGTTTATAAACCCCATTAACTAGTTCGTTATATCTGCCATAAACCATAGTTATGGGAGTTATAAACCAACTTAGCTAACTATGGGGCACCACCTTATACACATGTAATTAAAAGAAACAGGGGATCCTCCAAGCCAAATACATGGAATCCATCCCAAGCATCCGTTGGATCTCTTCTACGAGCGCCCCCGTCGCCAAACGCCCTGCATGTTGCGCCGAAGTCAAGTCTTCGCCTGTGCGCACCAGCAGCCCGCCCTTGCCGCTGCCACCGACCTCAGCATGGAAGGACCAAAGTAGAGACCGTTGGTGTAATCACACGATAATTCAACTGATATATATATATAATGATTAGCCATGTATTACTGATTAGCATTTGATACAAATGTAATTGATTATTGATTAGATGTAATTGATCTGTACATTTCTGATTGAGATTAGATGTAATCGACCCATTTAATTCAGAATGATTATTGAAATAATATCAGTTAAATTCTTGTGTGATTGAGATTATTTAATGATCTCAAAAATATATAATATCATTCAAAGATTTATATAATGCTATTAGCTATTCGGATAATTTGGCAATAAAGCATAGCTCCCATGTCTACCAACCAAAAGTCACGTTCGCAAATTGGTTGTAAGATGATATGACCCTGCTTAGCAATATAAATATATATATATGTGTGTGTGCAACGTCTGAAGAGACGTAAAACCTCTAATCCAAGGTTTTTGAATACTGCAGGGGGTGGTAGCAGGGTCCAGAGTCTACCACCAACGAAGACGCCCTGGTTTCCCTGGTGATACACGGCCTGATCAGCCATGCGTACCCGCACTATTGTTTCTAATCCAATTGCATGTGAGTTCAATGATCCATTTCTTGTCTAGTGTGTGTGGGTGTATGTATATAGGTAGAGATAACTATACAGTATACATACATCTATATGTCAATTATACTTGTACGCGGATGAGTTTACTGATCATTCACGAATATGTGTCAATTCTTTATTTTCTTTGGACCCAATTCTTAATAAAGGTTACCAGGTACCAATATTATCAGTAGATGTCAACAAGTTTGTTAATCTGCTCCCTGGCCTCAATCTATTAGAAACATTTTACTTATATATATATAAGAATATGATTGGCGTATCTAGAAATTGAGTAGAGAATGCAGTTTGTATTGAGAACTTGAGCAAGACCAGTAAAAATTCACATATGTTTGGGTGCGTCCCTCAATGTCCCGAGAAAAACACATGAAAAAAACACAATCTTTAAGAAGTAACCCAACAACCAAAATAATTTTTGGGGTGCTCACGTCAAATGTTCAACAATACCCGGGGAACATCTGTGAATCTGTGATCTCGGCTGGATAGTGTGTGTAACTTCTGAAGAAGCCCTCTTCTACTGTCATGAAGCTCGCATGATTTTCACATGCTTCTATACAAATCAGGCTTGTTTTGTCTCATGGAATGTAAGTGCTGGAAACCAACCCCATTTATCCTTCTGGGTGAAATCCGTCAATTTCTGCGTCTTTCCATCAGCAGGCAGCTTACAATCTTCCACATCTTGTAGAAGCTGCCAGCAGAAGCGTGGTTCGGCCATAGCGAAGGCGTTAGAAAAGCGAACACCAAGTCATTGTCTGAACTGCAGATTTTAAGAGATCATGTGGAGAAAATATCTATAGATTTCTATCAGACATCGGCCCAATGATGCGTTGTTGATAATTATGATATTGCACAAGTTATCATGATTTTAATCATGATTTTAATGGTCATTCATCCAGATTAGGATCATGTTTGACCAAAATTAGCACAAAAGTTAGGATTCAAGGAAGTGAAGTAGCAAGAATTGGCTGACTATACTGTCCCATAAAGAGCAACTGCTTGGTTGCACAAGCTTGATTGTAGGAAAAACATGAAAAACACAAGGTCAAGTCGTATCATCTATGGCATTGGACGAACAAAGTAGTTGAAAGCACCAACCAGTCCAACACTTGAAAGAATAGGAAGTGGTTCCAAAAGACAACAAGAAATCACAACACACCATGCCACCATGGCAGTGCCATTGATCGTTGTCTACATCCGATAGACCCGAGTATCCCCAATGGCATGCCAGCATGAAGCCCAACTGGATCCATGCTCAAACCCGAAGCTAGGATTTAATCTTTAAATGTGTATCCGATCCATGTAAACCCAAAGTTTTTCAGATTTCACAGAACATGGATGCGAAAAACACATGTTAATCTATCAAATGGCAACACAACACAAACATGGTGTGTATGTGTGCATTGATTCTTCCTGTGGCAAATTCCAATTTTGGGAGCACCGTGATCATATTGGGATCTGGATCCCACTTCGATGGAAAGTCAACGAATATGTGATGACTAAACCATGGAACTAAATGGGCCATGTAAACCATAGCTATGTTGAAGCACCAGAGAGTAACAAACATAGAACAAATCCCATTAAACAAATAAGATTCCTAGCTGTGAACCTCGATACATCAACATATATCAACCACTAATCATTCTTAACCAGGATCAACCATAAGTATTTTTTTTACATGTATTAACTGATGTACGTAACCATTACAGTATTAGTATCATCAACCATTACTAACCATTGATAAATGACAATCATTCCATTAGTAAGCACTACTTCTTTCACCATGAAGAAAATGCAACCCCGCCTTCCGGCGCGCTTTCCAAGCCACGGCCGCCGCCTCGTTCAGCGGCGGCTGGGCCTTGCAAATAGGAGGTCCCAGAAAGGGCAACCAATTGAATGGAGATTGATTCAAGGTTCAAAATGATGAAAATCTGGGCATTTCATGGGATTTCATGATTTTTAGCAAATGAAATTCAACGGTTTGGTTAAACAAATTCAAGAAACAATGATTTTTGTATGGCTTGAAACCCGTCAATCTGGGTAAAATCTGCATTTTAGCGGGAAAAAGTGAATTTCACCAGTTAAAAAAACACACGGATTTCAGACACTGGTTAACCACTGAACATTGGCTACTTTGATGGGTCCCCCGTTCAAAATTGAAAACATGTGGACGATCCAAGTGAGATCATGTGCTTCGTGCGGGGAGTTACCCTCCAGTACTCAAGCGTGGCAATGGAACAAAATTGACCGACTTATAGATGATTTTGCGACTCAAACCTTCATTTTTCATGGAGTTCCCATTACCATGTCTGATTGCCGGAGAGTGAGCGATGTCAATGTTAAGCAAGTTCCTCAGTATTCTGGACCTAGTTTGAACGGCCAAACAGGTATACGTAAACAATGATGGCCGGACCCTCCTCCATGATGTATTTGCTGGTGCACTTCCCATCCACTCTATCTGGCTGGTTCAGTAATTAAGTTAATCCAACCATGATCATCATCATCTATTAAGATGTTGTAATTGACCAGTAGTAACAATTTGCTACCCAAATCATGAACAACAGTTTAATATATATATATATATATCTATATCACATATCATGTATATATATACACATCAGAAAGTGATTGAAATTCGATAATGTGAAGTTTGAATATAACGAATATAATTGTTGTAAAACAATGGATTTTGTATCCGCAATATCCTGTAATGTGGGAAGTTGACCTATATCATCATTTTTTTTGTATCTTTGTGTAGTGCATTTGACATGATTGTCATGGTCGTTCGGCCCATTGGGGACGATTACCCTCTGGTAAACATACAAAAAACTATGGAAAATCACCATTTTCAATGGGAAAATCCACTATAAATGGCCATTTTCAATAGCTTTTTGTGGGTTTACCAGGCCGGGTACCCCAACCATTGGCAATGGGTCCTTCGTTCAGATTGTCTGAGCTCTCGGACCACGGTCTTCCCTACGGACATCAAGTGGTCTCGTCGATTCACCCATGGCCCCCCCTGGGCGGTGGTCAAAATTCGTGTCCCAGCACGAGGCATTTTTCAGCACGATATGTGGGCAGACCTGTTTGCTGGTTTTGTTATGGTTTATGCCATCTTACTATAGTTCAAAAAAATGTTCTAACTACCATAGACCCTAGTTCAAGTAGTTAAGACCCAAGAAACGTGAAAATGACAGAAAGGATGATGATGACGATGACGATGATGATGACAATGATGGTGATGGTGATGATGATGATGATGAGGGGAAGGAGGAGGAGGAGGAGGACGAGGAATTCCACAATGAGATCCCCCACTATTTACATTCATTTGGTGGTTTCCTAAAATAGGGGTTCCCCCAGTCATCATCCATTTTATGTTCGGATTGTCCATGAAATAAACCATCCAGCGAGCTTGGCATCTTGGGGTACCAGCCATTAGGGAACCTCCATTTACCAGCAATGTGGTTGTCATGGCTTTTCACCGCAAGTCTGGTAGAACTACCTCATAAAACCAATGCAAATCATCAATCCCAAAGTGCACTTGTTTGTTGATAGCCCATTCTGGTTGGGACTTATTCCATAGTAGTTGTTGGTTCTTCCCTCTGGTACACAAATCTCACATATTATATGTAGAATTTTATACAGATGACAGTGCGGAAACATATACACTCGTTCAAACCTGATTCTTAGGTCAAGGTTATATAATCTTTACATTGGTCCATCATGTTGTCGCCTCATTTTCTGTGGTCTGAATTGAATCATTCCAACTTCCATTGGGTCATCTGGTTCTGGTTATGGGTGATATAAAACCGTGCACCCTGGCTTACATCCCTATCAAAATAACTCGGTGTGATTGGTGTTCATCCCCACATTCTTCTTGGCTAAATGTATTGCTTGAGTTTGTAAGCATTCCTCAAAAAAAGGTTAGTTAATTACTAATTGTCACTATTGATTACTATTGACTATTGATGCTCAAATACCCCCGTGCTGCCTGTACTCCTATAGAAATATTTCAATGTTTAACCCCATCAAACTGTGATGCGAAATTAGGAGTACAGGCAGCATGTTCTAACCCCATCAATGTCTAACCCCATCTAACATGTTCTTCATGTTCTTCATGTTGGTTGGCGAAACCTCTAGCGTTTCCTCGTGAATTCCTATCAAACACGCTGCGCTGCGCTTCCGCACGGGCTGCGCGGAGGCAAAGGAGGGCAGTGAAGATGACGCGACGAGACCCTGCGCCGTGGATCGGTGATCACGACTGGGGGATCATCCCAGTTGAATGCTTGGGATGAAGACTGGGATGATTACAGGAATATTACAGGGATTTCATGGGAGTATGACAGAGATTTAATGGGAATTAATGGAATTCAATCATCCCAGTTAGGAATATACATATATAATCATATATATATATTACCAACAAAAATGGTGATTTAATGGGATTTCATGGGAATACAAAAAGAGATTATAGACTAATAACCTGCTTGTGGGTGCAGTTCAGGGTACCATCATGGTTAATTATAAAGCCCCAAAGTTGGGATATAAGCCCTTTTGACTTTTATGTATCTGGTTGGTGGTTTGAACCCCTCTGAAAAATATTAGTCAGTTGGGATGATGACATTCCCAATATATGGAACAAAAAATGTTCCAAACCACCAACCAGATATCCACTTATCACTGGAACTGCACTTGCAAGTCGGTATGTGCGGCGTTGGCAAACATGGAGAAAGAGGCGGCTAACCAAAGCCATGCGCCATGGGTAAGCCAACAAGAATACGGATTCAAATCAAAAAATGTGGCTTTGGGCATGTGGGGCTTTACCCAAAGAAGATTGAGAATTGAACCAGGAAATATCGGTGCGGGCAACGAAAATCATCGTTGCCAAAAAGGAGGTGAACATGTTGGCACAGAGGTTAACAAACACAACATCTCCTGCCCCACCTGGATAGATCCGGATAGTATTTTTATTACAGCCAGGCGGAAGAATGTGTTGCCCGGAAAGTTCAAATGGCGTTTAAACATGTTAAAACATTATCCTTCAACATGCTCAAACACCTTCGCAGGGCCAGTGTTTTGAGATTTCCCAGACGACGAACCTTAAACCCTAAAACCCTAAACCATCCAAAACCCTAAAACCCAAACCCTAAAACCCTAAACCCCAAAACCTAGGCTCTGAAAACTTTGAATCCTAAACTGGGAAAACACTGCGTATGCGCAGTATTTTCTGCAATCTCTTCTACCATATATTCGACAGCACGACATTCTCAATGTTAATGTCTGGGCAACACACGGCGTCTGTGGGCATTATGAGGTTGGAGAAACCCTCCAAACAGGGATGCAGAATAGTGATGCAACAAACGGGATGGATATTTTGACTTTCGTACGTGCAATTGATCAATTGGAGTTACCTATCAGTGGTTTGGCTCCCATTGGGGTTTGAACAATAAGAATTTCTTGTAAAGGAAGCGTATCAATATAGCAATGTCATGCAATGTCCCTTCTTTTCAGATGGACCAGCTGCCCAGCTCCCTGTTTGATGCTTCGATACTTCGCTTTGTTTCAGCATTTCGAAGGCTTCATCTGTATGCTTTGCTGATACCCTGCAAAGAGTTGAAGTTTTCGTGGGATATGGGGCCAAAACAACTTGAGTGTATGGAGACCAGATCCATCCGATGGATTCCGATGGTGCATTCTGGCTGAATCGTAGTTTACTATGCAGTAATTCCATGTAATTCCACGACCCATTCCAGGTTTTGGCAATTTTGATGGTGGTTCCGCTTACCATGGGGGGATCGTTCTGAGGTTTCCATGGTGCCTTTGGGCTGTCCATCATGGAATCCCAGGCACGCCCGGGCTCATCCCGGTCTTGAGCTGGGCGATGCAGCGGTAGGCATGGGGTTCAACGGGTCCATCATCATCATCATCATCATCATCATCATCATCAATGGATTGGTTTAAGGGAAAATTACAGGAAACCATGGTTTTTACCATTAAATATCGGGTGTTCCTGTAAATTTTCCCCTAAACCAATCTATTGACATCATCATCGTGGCTTATACCTCACATGTTCCGTTAGACTAACAAATTATCACCACTTCTCAAGTCAAAGCACTTTTTCATTGCTGCTTTCGGGACATAGCCCAATGATCCGCAATTTGTGTATTGTGTCTCACATATGACGATGGTTAAAACTTGCGCGTCTATGTTGACTCACAAATGGCTGGTAGCGTTGTGTATTAAACTCATTATACCATCCATTTCGGCGCTGTTTGACCCAACCCCAAGAGAGAAGGTACCCTCCGGTTCTGTGTAGTGGAAAGTCCACAAGAATTGGATGGTCAAGAATAAACCAAAGCCAATTTCACCGCTTGTCTAGTTTTTGCGCTTGAAAATTTCGCATGGGTTTCGAGCCTTGAAACTTGAAATGGATGTCACTGAAAATAAAACCCACCAGTCCAAAACGGATCATTGCAAGACAGGCAAACAGATTAACTAAAAGGCAACAGACATTTGGCCTCCTTTGGCGAAGCGCCTCCACGTTATATATGTACGTACGTGAAAGGCCCATTGAATGACAGTTAAATCCTGTCAAATTGACATTCTTGTTGGCTGAAACCTAGTTTTTGCTGCAATGCACAGTTTTGCCGACCCACGGACGTGCACCAAAGGATCCATCCGTCCTCTTTTCTTCGACAAACAGCGGGTCTGGACTCAGCTTCAGTCGCAGTAGCGATGGTCATGGAAAATCAGCGTTCGTCCCCATCGCCTTTGTTGAATGATTTACCCTCTGGTTATTTAACGTAGCCATGGAAAATGGCCCATTATAGATGGTCTACCTATTAAAAATGGCGATTTTCCATGGCTATGTTAAATAACCAAATGGTAGTCTATAGCCAGGTCTGTGTTCAACTGACCCATCATTCTTAGGAGCTATGGAGGTATGCGGAGGTGAGCCTTGGGTTCCCATCTATCTTGAGTCTTGAACAATTCAGTATGATTCAGTTCAACGAATCAGAACAAGTCATATGCTACAACCACCTAATAATTTGATATAATGATATAATGTTTAATGTTTTTTTTAGGATGTTTCAATCCGTAAATGGAGTCGTAAATCTGATTTTTGTATATATGGCAACTCCGAAATCTGAAATGTTTGGCATTATTTCTCTGATTCTATACCCCATACCTAAAGTATCATGTGCATCATTCTTGATGCTAGAGGTCATCATGAGGTTGTTCTAATTTGCCCAGAGGCAGCATCGACTCCACTTGGAGTGCGCTGCGACCCGAGGACCATTGAACGCCACGCCACGCGTCCGTTGGAGCTACGAGTCACCAGTGGCATCGGATGGTGGTCGTTGATAACCAAATTCTAACCCGAAAAAAAATGGAACGACCTAGAGCAAACATGGGAAAATTGATGACATTTGCCAACATGGTCAAACATGTCTCATCAGACCAAAGGGGGACTTCACTAAGATGGCCGTGCACCTTTGCGGAATGGTTCATGAGCCTCTCATTCTCTTTGGCGGGAGATCGTTACAGCAGAAATCTATGGTTAAAGTCTGGACTCTGTTCATTGGAAGTATGCCACAATCTGCTACGTTTGAGAGCATATTCTTCCCTCCTAGGCGGACAGCAGACCTTCGCCCAAATTTTAGCTAGAAATTAGTTACTTTGGGGTTAGTTTAGGATTTATTTAAGGTTGTATTAGGGTTTACTTGGAGTTGGTTGAGAATTTCTTTAGGGTTGGTTCAGGGTTTATTTTAGGTTTGTTTAGTTCATGTTTGATGCTATTTAAGGTTGTCTTAGGGTTTATTCAGGATTGTTTTAGGGTCTCTTTAGGGTTCTGATTTAGGTTGGTTGAATCGAATACTGATCCCTGTGGTTAGAAAACAACCTATTTTCGTTGAAATCCTTCACTTCAACGGCATCCAATGCATTCAAAACACAACTTCTCGCTCTCAGCGGGCGATGCCCTCCCAGTCCCAGTCGCGGAAGATGTCGGCACCCGGCTCCTGATCTTATCCACCAACAAATGGGGCTTTTATGGGTAGTATATGGAAGATGACTTCTATAACATTAAAACCATCAAGTCATGGGAAAGTTCCCCCAGCTTATCTGTGCTTGTTTATCTTATCCCAAGTATAGATATATCATAGGTATAATTACCATGATATACCCATCGAACAAATATCAAACGAACCACCCGGTGACATGGAGAGTCCAAATTTGAGGTCACCCAAGGAGCGGCTCTAAGTCTTGGCAGTGCAACATCACCATATTTACATCAATTTACAGAGGAGTTGCCTAACATGTTGATGTTCCAGTGCCACGTTTGAATTGCACACACTATTCATGTTTGTTTAATTATTATATAATATTATACCCATAGGATCCATGTATGGTATATATGCTAACATTGGGGGTATATTGATGGTAAATGTCACCATATATAGCATACATGGATCCTATGGGATATACATGTGACATATGGTCAGTAAGTAGTTCGTCCCAGTCCGAGATTTCGTGGTGAAATGCCCCCTGAACCCACCAAAAATTCATCGCTTTACAAAGGCAGAAAGTTTCTGCCCCATCCCCGTTGGTTCAAACCCCGGCCTTGATTGATTTGTTGATGGCGAAGACTCCGTTGGTTTTCTAAAACCCCAAAAGTTCAACCCTTGACTCGGCGAAGACGAACGCAGGTTCGAAGACGAACCTGCCTTCGAACCTTTTTCTTCGACAGGTAGATTCCAGGTAGATGGTTGAATCACTGTTCTTGATAGGGAAAAATCCCAATGTTTGATGGTTTCAATTTTGATCTTGAAATCCAGCTGCACAAATCAGTCACAGGAACTGGTGAAGTCCCCAAAATTTGGGGTGAAATCCCACCATGAAATCGCCAATGGCATCAATGCTTGCCACAAAAAAAAAGTCTGCCTCTCTACCCATTCTTGTTGCTTTGACCCTCCATATTTGGTTGGCTACACTTTCATTTTGGATTGCTTAATGCTATGTCTGCCTCCATTTAGCTGGTGAAATCCCAATTTCTGAGGCTTAAATCCAGTGAAATCTGCATTTCTTCGTGGCTCACGCATGCTAAATCCTTATGTTCAATGGTTGATCCATCCAATTTCGCAGGTTTTTTCTCCCCACAGGTCCCTACCAGAGTCATGAAACGGCCAAGGGACGCCCGAGTAGCTGTAGGAGGGTGGCGACTTTTCGATCTCGTCGTTCAAGTCAATGAGTTCGCCCTCACGACCTTCGTACCTGGTGACACGCTTGGAAAACCAAGAAAACTCATGGGAAAAAATAGGAAACATGTGGGTGAGCGTGAATAAATGGAATATGTTGAGATCAAAGTGTCAAAATACTGGAGCATTCTGGAACATAGAAGAACAATCAAACTATTGGAAAACACTGGATTGTGTAATCTAAAAATATGAGGAGAAATGGAGGACATGCAAGATCTGACCATTAAAATAGAGGAAACCACATATAGGACCAGTCTGACACCCTGGATACCCTGCAAAAATTCTGAATTCACCATGGCCAATCTGGAATAATAGATCAACAACTAGGGATTGAACATTATTTATCCTCTGGTAAACATACAAAAAACTATGGAAAATCACCATTTTTACTGGGTAAATCCACTATTTCGATGGCCATTTTCAATAGCAAACTGTTAGTTTACCAGAGGGTAACATCAAAAACCAAGGGTGGCAATGAAAGAAGCTGGGGATTTAAGTATCAAAACATGGTTTTAGAAGTATAGTAAAACTGGACTGTCACAAAATATAGGGATTTTTTTCTCAGGTTTTTTCATTGGACCATCTTTGGGGATTCTGCCATGTCATGGCCGGCCAGCATTTGAGAAATTATGGTGAGACCTTAGCTAGGGCCTTCGTTAAAAATAGTGATTCTGTTTCGTTTGCAGGTATGGGGTCTATGTAATTCTTCTCTGACTTTCTGAGAAACCCTTGGAAAAGAACATTTTCTGGAAAAGTCTGAAACATATAGAACTGCTTAAAACAATAATTTGTTTTAGCAAAAAGCAACACCATCAAAATTAATTTAACCGAGCTATACAGCTATTCAGCAACTTATACACCATGAAAATTGCCCCAAATAAGTCACCCAGTAACCTCTAATAATTGTAATAGCTATATGAACAATGAAGAACGTTTCAGAGGTAAATCATGGTAAATCATGGTAAATCATGGTAAATCATCTACCTTCCTGTAATCAAACATGGCGTGCTGGAAAATTCCTGAACATCTCTCATTTAAGTCATTTAAATTTAGTTCAAAGAGTCTCCCATTGAGTTCGAAGATGTCCCAGCTAGCCAGGTTTGATTACCCAAGGCTATAAATGGACCATTTTCCATTCCCCATTGCTTGTTGAAATTCCCAGCCAGCGTTCCATTCAGATTCCCTGAAATCAAGGTTTACCCGGTTTACCCGGGGCACAGGTACTTCACCTGCACGCTGAGTTTTTGTGGAGCTTTGGACATGTGTGCGGAACCATTTTTTAGTTGTTACAACTAGTTCCAACCCAGTATATAACTATCTATATATATATGTGGTCTCGTCCTCCGTCTCTGTCTCTCCACCCCCCCATGGGTTGGGTCCCCAGGTAGCACCCCCCTTTCCCTTCTATTTGCAAGCTATTGGCAGCATTTCTGAGGTCCAGCCTCGTATTTGCTAGGTCTTTGCAGCATTTCTG
>Ga0126342_10016431_pt1 | contig 12892 bp, 11 predicted proteins | sample Cyp1metagenome_FD_92528 | JGI IMG/M metagenome (GOLD analysis project Ga0126342, IMG submission 92528) | Coral microbial communities from Lord Howe Island, Old Settlement Bay, Australia - Cyphastrea 1 metagenome | ecosystem: Host-associated > Invertebrates > Cnidaria > Coral ... | reverse complement strand
TTTCTTCGATTCCTTGTATGTACGAAAAGATTTCTTGAACTTCTCCTTTGCACGTTTCTGTATTTCATAGACCTCCTCAAGCTCTTGTTGAACATCTGAATCAGAAGTGTCGTTTGAATCTACTGCCATAGCGTGTTCAGAACCATCGGACTCACCACTGTCCAAAACATTGATACTTGAAGAATCGCTATCAACAGCCATGACATGTTGTTGTTGTACAACCATTGCATCACGACGACCAGGCTTGTTGTGGCTTCTACGGTCATCTTGTCTATGTTCTTCAAAGTCTGAAGCCCTTAGGATTCTTTCAATGTCAGAAAACCTGGAAGACCCATTGGTGGCCCGAACTACTTGTGCACGTTGTTCACGACTCAACCCATACTTCCGCATAAACAGGTGTCCCAAAACAGACTGAGGAAAAATTGGTTTGGGTTTCACATGACCCATTTCCAGAGTACCCAACATTTGTTGCATCTTCTTTTGAGCATGGGCCCAATCCTGTTCATACCCACCACGTGTGCCCGAAGCTCTACGACGGGAACTTGTCTGAGACCTGGCAGTACCCAAGGCTGAATGCGCCTCGTCTCCATGTCGAGCTGGCTCATCAGGTTCAGGTGCATCAGCTGGCTGTTTGGCTGACTGGCTGCCAGCTGCTGAGGCACTTGAGGCATGTGCAGGCTCAGGGGGTTTGTCATCTCTTTCGGATTGGGAGGCTTCAGTAAGCGTATGTTCAACATCACCATCATGCTCTTTCACAGAAGGTGGTTGGGACCCATTGGTTTTTCTACGTTTCACTCTCACAAGTTCTCTTTCTTGGCTGATCAAAGTCTCAACCCTAGCAAGCTGTGTCCTAAAACGGCTGGCTCCCTCCCCATTACGTCTTTTCAAGGAGAAAAGGAACTCATCTATGCTCTCATGCAGCTCTGTCTCAGGAAGAAACTTGTAGTGCTCGTCCAAAGCTTTGATAACAGTCAGAAAACCAGTTGGAGTGCGAAGCTCGGCAATGTTGAGGTGCTCGGTTGCACGCCATGCTTCACCAGAAAGTCTTGCTAAAAGTCTCGGTCCAGCAAGGTGTGCATGCTTGTCCTCAAGGCCGGCTATTGCCAACAGTGTCTTGCGACGAAAGTCTCGATACCCAGAAGGCTTGCCGTCAAAGGAGACGTGTTGCAGGGCATCTTTACTGCTATCCATCGATCAGCAGTCACAGAAGACCGAAAGGTCCAGTTCGCCCGAAAGGGCCAGGACTTGCGTCCTCACAGATGTGCGGCAGCACCAAGCGTCGCAGGTCCTCGGAGCTTGACCTGCTCCGCTACAATGAAATTCCGGCAACGGAAATGGTGAACAGTTAGGGGTATTCCCTCACACACCAAACGCAGCAAGCCAGCTATGGCTTCAAGGGCCCTATGATTGAGCCGTAGTCCAACGGCATGCGAGGTCTCATCCAGCCTGCTGGCTAAATGAATGGCACTGTGCATTTCCATTTTCATAAGCCATCCCCCAATCTGGGTATACAACTCTTGGATGAGCCTTTAGGAACACAGCGGGGCTGGCAAAGTCAGAAGTTGTCAATTGGTCTGGCTGAACATTGGCCCACATCCCTGGTTGGTTCAGATGTGCAATGCATGGATATGTATATATATATATGTGTGTATATATATATATATTTGATTACATTTGACTATACTTGAATATATATTTGTACTATTATGCGGCATCGATGACCACTGCCTTATATTGTGGTTTGGATTGTCATCGTCCAATAAACAAATCGTGCGAATATCACACAACATTTGAACGGATGGGTTAAACAATGGTTGGCTCCGCAAGGCTCTCTTGATCCAGCTTGCTATAAACCTTCCACAAACGGAAGGTCAACCACCATCACCAACTGGTTGAACTGCACCAGCCACGTCCAAAAACTTATCTCATCCGCTTCTGCTGATTGGCTACTAGGGATTATCATTATAATGAATAATTTTCATGAGCTATTATAGTCACCTCCAGGGAACCACGTAGTGGAGGATGCAGCCACGCTGAACTAGTATCCATCAATCACCGAACATCCACCAGGTGAATAAAGTATAATAAGGTATTTGCGTCACAAGTTTTGTTATATACTTTGTTGGTTTCCCTTGATCAATCTTGTTCAATTTGCTGTCAATGACAGATGGCGAACACAGCTTCAATGCAGGACTGGGGACCGTCCGAAATGTTGTGGATAAAGTCCTTGGTTCACATCACGTCCAAAGACCTATCAATTTTCCCATTGCCGTGTTTGTGTATCAAAGGATATCCTGGGATGTTGACCTTCCTATTTCTGGAGTGTTTAGCTCTGAGCCGTAACCAATATTGACAGGGCGGAATCGATTTTTTCTAAGGCTACTCACACGATTCCAACAGTCTATCTTTCCAACTTATGAACCAATAATCGACAACGAGATGTTTTTTGCGTTCTATTTCTGAAGTGTAGTCGGCGCGGATCATGTTTTCAAATGGATGTGGAACCCTCAAACCTGAAAACGGACCAAATCTCCATGAAACTAAACAAGTTTAATCCGTTAAATTAAACTTAAATATCTAATGTACTGGAGTGATCATGTGTGCGTAAGGTTTGATCCTTCGTGACATGTCAGCCAGAAATTGGTTGGTTAATGTTGTAGATTCCCACTATAACCCATGTATTAAACACTCTTCAGTACTGATGGTTGTGGGTACCCAACCATGGGCACATCCAAATGCCCCAAACAAAAGACCCTCTCCCCAACAGTTGATGGCCCGTGCCTTGATGAAAAATGGATGTCTAGTCTAGACTAAGAATCAACATCCATGTCATTAAATAGTACCCTGATCCAATGCCATCATACCATTATATCCCATTATATTTGTTGATTGCTATCCCCATTCGGAGTTCATCCGCAACCAACCAGGTAGGTTGATATCCCCTATTTCCTAACCAACCATCATTTATCAGTTTATCAATATTTCACAGGTAGTGCCCGGCACGCGCCGGGGCGGAAATTTCAAAAATAGCACATGACTGTAGGAACCAGTTTGCTTACAGGAATTGTGGGTGAGCTGGAAAGAAGTGAGTTGAAGCGCAACGAAACGAAATGAAATGAAAATGATAATGAAAATGAAAATGGAAGGAATGAAGGATTGAAGGAATAAATGGAATGAATGGAATGAACGGAATGAATGGAATGAATGGAATGAATGGAATGAATGGAATGAATGGAATGACTGGAATGACTGGAATGACTGGAATGAATGAATGAATGAATGAAATGAATGGAATGAATGGAATGAACGGAGTGAATGGAATGAAGGAAGGAAAGAATGAATGAATGGAATGAATGGAGTGAATGGCATGATTGGAAGGAATGGAATGACTGGAATGACTGGAATGACTGGAATGAATGGAATGAATGGAATGAATGGAATGAATGGAATGACTGGAATGAAGGAAGGAAAGAATGAATGAATGGAATGAATGGAATGAAGGAAGGAAAGAATGAATGAATGGAATGAATGGAGTGAATGGCATGATTGGAAGGAATGGAATGAATGGAAGGAATGGAAGGAATGGAAGGAATGGAAGGGGAAGGAATGAATGAATGTTTGAATGAATGATTGTGCGGAAAAGCCACTGAAAATCAGTGGCACAACTCAGCTGCCATTGCACGCGCCTTTTTGAGCCTGACCCTAGAGCCTCAATGCTCCGCAGACAATGCGTCAAAAGAATAGCCACAATCCATGCGGACAACTTCACTGGCAACTCTGCAAGTCAAACATTCACACTGGTCACATTATCTTTTGCCAGTGAAGTTCGCAACTTTGCAGCTGATATTTCGTGGAATCTGGCCCAGCCAATGACATCTCGCAACATACGCCCTTTTGGCTTGGTAAGTGCGTCAGCCAATTGGCAACGAGTTGGGACCCACCACAATCTGGCTTTTGTCGAGGTTGGTCGCACTGAACACATTTTCCGCGGCAACACAACTTGAACTATCCCACCCTTGTCACTAACATGTTGGCCATCCCTCTTAACATGATCACATATAGATTTACAGTCAGTGAGTCAGTAATCATATTCATAGGGATTACGTCTTGCCATTCGTCTTCGTCCACAATCGTGAGAAAATCCTGACCAAATTTTGCCTCAGTGATCAATGCCTGCAGAAACCGGCCCAAGCCGTGCGCCATGATAGCAGAATGTGTTTCGGCCGATGGTGAACTTTCCACAACTTTTTTGTTAGTGGTGCTCTTCCAGTCAAGTACATTCATCGGAACATCTCTGCCTGCAACCTCAATGTCGCCTCTACGAATTAAACCAATTACCGCACCCTTTTGTGAGTAGACCAGCTTCCTTTCAGTACCATTCAACAAGATATCATCCGCCTCCTGTTCATCAATTTCAACACCAACAGTATTGAAAAGAGAAGCATCGTGAAAAACAACGAGTTCAACATTCTCACCCAACTTTTTGAATTCAGCTCAAACCGATTCTCTTTGACCTCTCGAACGCATTTGTTAGCAACCAGTAAATCTCTAACTCTCAGATCTCTCGCTCTCTTCTGCAACTGGTTCACCTGAAAGCTAACATCCGGTCTAGTTTGAGTAGATACCCATTGCAAACTTCCTACAACACTACGGAATCAGTTCTTTCGTCTTCCGTTGCAAACTCTTCCAACGAATTACGCCGTCCCTTGGAAACCGAAATTTCATCCAATCTGCCATCAATAAAAGTATTTTGTGACAAACTGATCCAACGGTCCAACCCATCACCCTGCAGACTCATGTCCTTGCCACAATATGAAACAGACTTCTCTTCAGCAACGGCTTGCCACGTACCAAAGGGAAAGCGTTTCCTGAGTTTATCAGTGGCTGCTTTTGCAAGGGAAGATCCGTCCGTCGCGACCATCAGATCATCAACGTGGACAATAGCCCACAGAGTTTTCCTGCTTCATCTCGCATATGAAACATCGCTGGGTCCACACCGCTCTGCACAAAACCTAGTTCATCTTTGGGTACCCTGGCTAACTCATTAAACCAAGCCCTAGGTGCATCAGGCCTACCATACACAGATTTGATCAATCGCATAATTTGACCTTTCTTTAAACCTGGCAGACCTTGTCGTGGCTGTCTCATATACATGACCTTGCCTTGGAGCGGAGCTCCTTGAAGGAAAGCATTTGACATGTCTCCAATGAACCAATTTGTCAACCACCCCATTGAAATCACCATATGCAGAAAATACATAGTCGACACCCTTTCAACTGTTGGTGAATCAACCTGGATTTCACCAGAAAGTGAATCAGGACAGAGATGCCCCGCTAGGCAAAGTTTAGCTTTTGCTTTGAGAGGAAGTGGTGTGCCATCCGCTCCTACCAACCCCGCGTGCTTGTTTCTCAAAACAAAACGTGAAGGCAGGATCCTCTTTGGACATTCCTGTTCCACCTTCTGACTGTCTTGTAATGACAAAACTTCACAGCTCTGGTATTCCAACCAGCTGTTCCATTCCTTTTCTATTGCGGCTTGGAACGCGGGCATGTCATGAAATGGAATCATACGGAATCTCTTTGTCCATCATTTTCTTCAACTTGTTCATGCTAGTGACCATGACCTGGTTGCCTTGACTACTCTGACTCAGTTCACAACTGGGATACATCCAAAGTTGAAGTCGCTCTCCATGCAGCTTCGCTAAGCTGTTCTACCAGTCTTCCTGCTCGGTACTCGGGGTCTAACCCCGAGGTGGCAAGGAACAAATCCACGCGCCGTTTGTAGTCACGAAATGGCGTGTCACCACTCCATGAAGGGATCACCTCTTTTCCAGTCTTTGGTTCACGCGTCCTTGAACTAACATTGGACCCGCCTCCTTGACTGTTCTGTCCTGCGTCCTCTTGTCCCAATTTCATCACCTCACCTTGAGAGTGAGAGGCCCGCCCATCCGCTGTAGCTTTGGAATGCGAAGCTAGCCTTTCTGCTGTGGATGTCAACCCTGACTCACGCCTGTGGCCAGTCTCATCGAAGCAGTCTCTGTCATCTCTATGGCTCATAGACTCACCTCTATCGTTCGATCCATGCCATGTATCAGACCAGCTCCAGTCATTGCCATAACCATACCAGTCATTTCGCCACCATCTTTGTGAATCATACCAATTGGAATTTCCATCCCAACCATGCCACTGCCATGCCCAACCATGCTGCCGCCAAGGATCATGCTGCCAATCCTCACCACTGCCACCCGGATGCCAGTGATCATGCTGATCTTGCTGCCATAGTTCATCGCTCGCCATCAGCCGCAAAGCACCCTGCTCCGCGCCACCAATGCGGAAAAGCCACCGAAAATCAATGGCACAACTCAGCTGCCATTGCGCGCGCCTTTTTGAGCCTGACCCTAGAGCCTCAATGCTCCGCAGACAATGCGTCAAAAGAACAGCCACAATCCATGCGGACAACTTCACTGGCAACTCTGCGAGTCAAACATTCACAGAATGAACGAGCGAACGAATGAATGAAATGAAATGAAATGAAAGGAAAGGAAAGGAAAGGAAATGAAATTGAATGAATGAATGAATGAACGAACGAATGAACGAATGAATGAATGAATGAAGGAAGGAAGGAAGGAAGGATGAATGAATGAATGAATGAATGAACGAATCAATGAAAGTTGCAAACTTTACCTTCCCAAAGTGCTCTGGCGCTGTGAGTTTTTTTTACGGTTTCTATGTGAAATCGAGCTCTCGCTACAGTGGTGTGCACATTTTGCCGACCTCATCGTCCAAAAGTGCTCCGAACATGACAACGACTTTTATGTGAAATCGAGCTCTCGCTACAGTCTCGTGCACATGCCAACCTCATCTTCCAAAAGCGCTCCGAACGTGACAGTTTTTTACGATTTTTTATGTCAAATCGAGCTCTCGCTGCAGTCCTGTGCACTTTTTGTCGACAACTTTTGCAGATCGAGGCCCGCAACCACGGAAACACAAACCTACTTCGGCGACCACGGAAGCCACTTTACCTGAAAAAACACACGGTTTCGCGCCCGAGAATCTTTTCAGGCCTGAACTCACACGTTCCCGACATGTTACACTTCCCAACTACTTATATAATGATGATGTGGTTGACATCATGGTGAGGATGCTGCCCATGACAATCGTCCGTAACTTGGAAGTGTTCAAACTAAACTTCCTTTGATCAATGTTTATCAGCTATATTCCCAGAATATGTTTGATGGATTTCGATGGTAAGCCCATGCAATAACCAATCACTACAAGTAGGGCCATTCTGGAAATAACCCATGTAACAACATTCATCAAGTTCAGTCCGAGCATCGCCCCAAAACACTGGGATAGCGGCACTCCAGTCCACCTCGCCGGTGAAACCGGGGAACTGGTTGGGTAGTTCCCTTCCACTCACGAAAATTTTAAACAGAACAAATCACCCTCCGTAGATAAACGCCCAATGAAAAAAATCAAGAAACTTGCTCAAAAGCATGGATTGTTTCCGAAACCAGAATGAATTTCGATATGTTGGGTGATGTCAAATGGAATGTAAATCTCAAAAACCTTGTCAGACTTTTTACCCACGGATTGTTTATCACATTTGCTGCATTCCTATCTATCATAGCTGTGTTTTCTGCCTATCTTCGAGGTCGGTCAACCACTGGTGAAACCCTCCCTGCCAAGTGACTTTTTTGGGAACCTGAAGTTCCTGGAGGCATGCAGCGACAGGTGTTTCTGGGATGTGTCCTATTGCTTCCAACTGCCAGTAGATCGATGTTTGTCAAATTACAATACTTGGGAAATGTCTCACTACTGGTGGTTCAGCATGTTGAGCATGTTGAGCAGGTGGATGCATTGCGGCCAAGACTCTTCAGTCTTTTCACCGGTTTCAACGTTCGCCACCGCAGTGTCCTTCAACCACATATGAAAAACAATCGCATGCGAAGTAAAACGAAACTGTGGACGCGACATTAGCTCCAATGAAGCTAATATTACAAAGGGAATGCCTTGTGTTTTCTCGTATAACACTCATCCACAAAAAGGTACTTTTGGCATTGTGATGTTAGCTTGCCAGGGCATTATCAATGCCTTCGCCACAGCATTCTTATCAGAAATCTCACCCATTGACGCTCCAATCCCAAGGTTCACTTTGTTCACTCCTCGGGCACAGCTTTTTCCTTCTTGAGCAAGTGGGAGATCCTGGGACAGGAAAAAGGACTGCGAAAGTTTAGAGTACCAACAAACAAGGCGTGTATATATGTATATATATATAAATAAATAAACAAAAAATAATAAATAAATAAATAAATAAATAATAAATAAATAAATAAATAAATAAATACATAAAAAATAAATAAGTAAATAAATAAATAAATATGCATGTTGACACCAATCTTGGGTGTGGTAAACCTCAAAAGCTAGGATCGGAATCTGTGTTTTCGGTGCTTGCTTTTATTGTTGAGAAACACTGATGCTGCTGCTGCTGCTAATTATTCATGATGGATCAAACAAGAGTGGGGGTGACACAAACTTTACAAAAGACCCTAAGCAACAGAAACAACAAACTACTTTCTGCGAGTTATCCCCACCCTGAAACGCTATTCTGACACACAGTTTCTGACATACCCTCTGGAAGTATATATGGCATACGTATTCTGACATTCTTTCTGGCATATATTTTGACATCCTCTCTGACATTCTATCTGGCATCTACTGACATACTTTCTGGCATCTTTTCAGGCGTTCATTCTGGCATTCTTTCTGGCATCTATTTCGACATTCTCTCTCTACATTCTTTCTGGCAAAATTTTCTGGCATCTATTCTGACGTTCTTTCTGGCATTCTATCTAACATATTCTGGTTGAGCTCCGGCACTGCCAACGGAGATCTGTCGCTCGCGGTTGAGGTCCGGCACTGCCCACTGAGATTTGGAGCTCGCAGTTGACGCGGAGGCGGGCAAGAGGCGGAGGTGGGGAGGCCAGCTCTGATAAAATCTACAGACCCTCACCTGGCAGGTGGGGAAACAAGTTAGGACGTACGAACAGAACAGCAATGTATAAGTTGTTTAAACTGATCGTCAAGTCTGGGCTGGGTGGGTATTTCTGCCAACAAAAATGGCTTAGCAATACAGCCAAAAAATAGTGAGTGCAGAAACAAAACTGGGAATGGGAACATAAATGAGGATGTCTACAAAAAGAGAAGGGCGCAAGCACACACAAGACAACGACGAGGATGTAGACCAAGAAAATTGAACCGACTGAGGTCCGTTGCGGTTGTTATGTGAACATATACTTTGACACGAAGGTCTTATTCATGTAGTTAAATTGCATACAATATGTCTTTTTGGCTTATATAGAACAAACATGAACAAACAACAAGTCATCAGAAAGTCAGCAGTGCAACACAGCCCAGCTCTGAAGATCTTAATAATAATATGTTTTTGGTGTATGCTTTGCTTGTCTGTTTCACATACGAGTAGTTGCATACAGTCTTCACATGCATTTCACACACCTACAAAACCGTCAGGCATTTTTTCTGCCTTCAGTACCTAAGCATCTGTGCGGGCACTTCCCAAAAAACCTTCAATTTTCACCTAGATGCCATGTTGTTACGTATTGTGTACCTCGTCGCCCAATGAAGCTCAATGTTTCAGCATCCAACAAGAATATCTCTTAGGTAAACCAGCCAACTGTTTCATTACGCCCAGTGATTTCGCCAAGGCTCTGATGGACCATGATCCCGATGAGCCAACCGGCCAGCAGGCAACTTCCCCATGCAGCCGCGGCAGCGGACTGCACAAGGCACACGGGATGGGAATGGCAAAAAAACAACATGTCAACTATATGGTAGATATGGGTAATATGGCACATATGGTAGATATGGTAACATTACTGTACGTCAAATCTACTTCTATATACATTCACAAACACATCCATACACGCGCACACACACACACACGCAAACATGCATGCACAAACACACACACGTGTATATATATATATATAGCATATTTGTATTGATCTTGATCCATGAAACTGCTCTATGGACATAGCCTAGCCGTCTACCAGCTATGACATCAGCTGCTAAACAACCCGCTGGTTCTCCTCAAGTCATGTCATCCCAAAATGGATCAACTTCTGAGTCAAGTCCGACATGTGTCTTCACCATCAGATGTTGACTTCGACCCCCAATGTCTGGCTGTGATATCAAAGAAAGGAACAGAAAACTGGTGGAATGGTTGGAAGATGTTGGAGGATCTTGGAGGATGTTGGAAGTTTGGCGTTTGGGGTTGATCCAAAGGTATGATTCAGGAGTCCGTGACAAGAAGTTCGACCCCTAGATCTTGGAACTGCCTCTTTCCCAGAATAAACCTCCCCAGATATGGCCAGGCTTGCTGAGGATAAGGTCATTAGCTGCAGGTTTTCTATTTAGATCTGGGGGTACAGACTTTGCCCGCCCTTCTGATCAGATTCTTGAACCGTGGTGTTCTGTTTTCCAAGACAGACACATCCAAAACTTCAAGAGGAAACTCACAACATACCAGTACCCTCTGGCAATCAAACATGGCAATGGAAAAATCCCCAAATAATGGTTCATTTTCACATATTTTCACATTTAAATACATGTTTCCAGTGGATTTTCTTTGATTACCGGGTAACGGTTGCCTACGCGAACCTCTTTCGTTTTGCCCTAATTTCACTGACCGGAAACCCACATGCCTCGCTTTTGCCTCCCATCATCATGAGGTAAGACTGCGCAGTGGAATGTGCGTCAGAGGGGGAAGGTGACATGCAATCACAGGAAACACGAGATTGACCCAGGCCCATGCAACTGCCGTGGTTCAGGAGTAGTTCACATCCCAACATTTCATAAAAGAACATGTTCATCTTAGGGGGATCTCTACGGTCACAGCCAGTTCGAAACCATTCCGAAGAAAAAGGAATCAAAAGGTTTGAAATGTTTGAGTCATTTAGGTAACATTTAGTCAATTGAAACTCATGTTTAAAACTTTGGGATCATTTAATGGCCCATGACAGAGTGTGCACCCGTCACCGCCTCTGGCATCAGCAGGAACACGGACACAGAGAAAATCACGCCGCTGGCTGCGGAATTCGAATAGTGCATGAAGGTGCCAGCATATTGAGCTGCCTTAGAGACATCTGTGTGACCATTGTGACATTGAGAAGGATCACAATATCACAGAAGCAGCTCCACAAATTGGCAATCTTCTTGTTTGGTACTACATAATTCATCTGATTCTAATCAGGTCTAAGTAGGTCTTGGCATGGACCCAGGAAATCCCGGCCGTTTCAGCTGCAAACCACCGAATTTGGGGGGTACCCGAATTTCATTGGTACGGATCGCAGCCGGGTCTTTTTTTGGGGGCACAGGCAACTTCAAAGAGGCCGGATGACAGATGTTCAATATGTTCAACCTCACTGGGAGATTCAGATGATTCAGTAACATCAAGAATGCGGGGTTGACATAGGCACCAAATGTCACCAATTCACCAATTCGCATTAAGTACCATGCAACGTCGGTACAGGTCTTTACCTAGAACATCCTACAATACCAGGATGTTTAGGGTGCCCAGAGTAGGCAGCCACAGCACAAGCATACCATAACAAGGCTGCATTGAAGGAGCCAGGGCTAGGTTTGTTGAAGCTGTGTGGGATGAAATTGATGTTTTTGGATGTTTTTGGTAGCACGTGGGTACAATACCTCGTCTTTTGATCGCTTCAATAATTTTGACCTCCAACCATCTTGTGCCTTCTTTAAGGAACACCACATGTCTCAAACGGCTGATCTGAAAATAGGGTATAAACAAAAACCATGACTTAATATGGTTTTTAGTGGTGTATCATCGTGTTCAATCATTTTTCCCACGAAAGTACCAATTCGCAAAACCCAACTGATGAGAACGCCGAGCAACACCTTGGCAGGTGAACATCAGAACTCCAATGCCTGGGTTCTGGGGATCTGTCGGTTGAAGATGATATAGATGGAAATAGAATGAAATAGATATCTATACCTATCTATGTGTACCATGTAACTATATGGTCTCTATATATATATATGTAGGTCTATATGACAGAGGATGATGAATCATACACATATACACTTAGAATGACTTAAATATTGGAGGGTATCCACATATGAATGATAGATAGAGACAGAGATGCTGCACACTGAATTTGTGGATATGAACCTCACATGGAGACCGTATTCTGGTCGTTTCGCGACGACAACCGCCCGCACCGGAGTGTTAGCTCCGCCAGTTTCAAGCTGTGTTGGGCCCATGTTGAGTTTGTTGAGGGCTATAGCGAGTCATGTTGGGCCATGTTGGGTCTATGCTGGGCCTATGTCGTTGGGCCTATATATGTTGGGCCATGTTGAGCCCAAGTTTGGCAACTTAGCCGATTTTAGGTCCTTTAAAAAGAGGTGGAAAAATACAGGAATCTTGAGCGCAAAAAAAGGCCCCCGCCCAAGCTAAAGCTTAATAGCTATTGCAATAGTTTCCGGATAATGTGTGCACACAGAAAAAAGCCTCGGCACCTTCGGTGCAGGTGGATTTTATTCTCCATAGAGATGGTTTTCTGGCCATGTTTGCCAATTGACCATATGCACCCAGAGTGACACGTACTCCTAGAAAAGTGAATACAAACATCATCATCATGATCATCATCATCATCATAATCATAGGCATCGGTGCACTCTTGTTTTCCACCTCCAGCGTGTGACTGTAAGGTTTTATGAACTGTGAGAAGTAATCACAGTTCCCTTCTCTTCGCTTTGTCGCGCCCTTCAGGCTGCGAAAAGATTTAAACACACATTGTCTTGCTTCTCTCATGGTAGAGAGTTGACTTCAGTTCCATGGCAGGAACTCC
>Ga0126342_10016430_pt1 | contig 12893 bp, 11 predicted proteins | sample Cyp1metagenome_FD_92528 | JGI IMG/M metagenome (GOLD analysis project Ga0126342, IMG submission 92528) | Coral microbial communities from Lord Howe Island, Old Settlement Bay, Australia - Cyphastrea 1 metagenome | ecosystem: Host-associated > Invertebrates > Cnidaria > Coral ... | reverse complement strand
AAAGGCGCCGCACGGTTTTGCTTGAGCCAAATGTACAACATGTTACATTGATGTGAGACAATGGCGGTTCATGACACTACACTTGAGGAATGTCTTTACATAGTGTATATGTGTCAAACAACTGTCATATATCATATATCATGTATATAGCAATATATAGGGGTTTCCTAAAACAGGAGCCCCCCCAAATCACCAATGCTATTCCAGTTTAATAGGATTTTCCATTATATATAAATCATCCATTTTGGTGTACCTCCATTTATGGAAACCTCCATATTATATAGTCGACATTGCCTATTGCCTATTGCCTTTTTTTGTGGTCGGTTGCATGACCCCGCAAAAAAAATCAATGCGGCGCTGGTTTGCCATCACATGTTTGCTTGGTCAAGCCCCTACGACGCCCTACGACCGTGAATCCTGGTCAAATGGGGGATTGGTCAAGACCTATTATTACCATATTTTGGGGAATAAACATCCATTTACCAGCTATTTTAGGGATTTTTTGGGTACCGTTTGGGTACCAGGCTTTTGACCCAGAACCAAATAGCAAGAGGTCACCTTGAGATCAACCATTGCTGGCTGGATGATGGAACAGTCCAGACAGCCAGGGATACCCCAAGCCTTTTCGACGGGAGTCACAAGGTTTGAGGCAACAACTTTTGTGCTGCCACACTGCCCCGTTGCTCTGACGCTCTTAGAGGCAATTAGAAGAGCCTTCCGTGTCACGTCAGTGGTCTGGGTCGCCACAATTGGCAGACTGAGTCGTACGCTGAACAACGGAGGTGCCCCTTCTCGTAGCTGCAGGATATCAAGACAATGTCAACCCCGGATTTGTGTTTAACAAACCCTGGTTCATCAACTAGGGGAATACTCCCAAATAGAGATCATCTGATACTTAAATGGCATCCCCCGAATTCAACAGCCTAAGGGCTTACTAAGCCAGGGCTGAGATTATAGACCACTTTTGCAGCTAGAGACTGTAATGAAAATGTAATGAAGAAATATGAAGGCGCCCTTGTTCTTTGCACATTTCCAAGAAGATAAGAAGGTCCTTTTCGTAGTAAACAAACATGGTCTTAGAAATGGGTTGCTGAATAGCCCAAGGTACTGTGCAGGATGCCGCGCTGACCGAGTCAGAAGAGAATAATAACGATTCAATGCGCAATGCCCATGTCACATCTCAGAATTTGACGGAGACTATTACTTGTGGTCTGTATCTTCAACTTACCAGTAGTACCGCACAAGGCGGCTCTGGGCAGTTGAACTGGCATTCAATCATATCAAATCATCCAACTCAAGGAAGGTCAATCATCCCTTCCCCGCTCGATGATTAAGTAGTGGTTTTACTAACATATTTCGGACCATAGAATGGAGATGTCTAATATTGGGGGGTGGGGTAGGATTAATTACTGTTTCATTGTGTTTCATATTGCTTTACATGTGTTCTATTGTGTGTCCCGATGAATAGACCCACTGTATCCCCACAAATGCTTGGTTTTGTTCCCATCTATAAGCTATTAGTGGGGGATATAAAGCAACTACAAAAATGGTTGTATATAGGTTTCATTCCAACTACAGTACATGTTTAAAACCCCACTAACGGTTGGTTTATGCAATTCCCATTTATACCTGGGGTCGCATCCCGCTTAGTAAAATGAACCATACCCCAGCTATATATCATATGGTTTTACATGGAATATCCCCAACTTAATCTGGTTTACAGTATATGGCTTATAAACCACTTACTACGTGGAAATCACATCTAAGTGGGAGGCGTGATATGGTTTGATTAGTTTTCAGATCGAATAATTGGGGTCACAGCCGTATCAGCCACAACTTCAGTGCACAACTAAAAAAGAGACAGCAGCTATGCTGGGCCCCGGACGTGCTCAGCATGTTACGAAATTTGTGGCATCCCTTGCATAGCCATGCCCTATAATACACATACATATGTATATATATATATATATATATATCTATCTATCTATCTATCTATATGGGATTATATGTAATTCTATATTAATAAAACATAACCTAATATAGTAAATATATATATATATATATTAAAAACACATATAATGTAATATAAAATAACATACTATAACATAATGTAATTTAATACAATATAATCATCAAAAAATGTTTTAATATAGATATACACATATACAGATAGATAGATATAGATAGATAGATAGATAGATAGACAGACAGATAGATAGATAGATAGAGAAATAGAGAGATAGAGAGATAGAGAGATAGAGAGATAGAGTGATAGATAGACAGAGTAGATAGATTAGATAGATTAGATAGATTAGATAGATTAGATAGATTAGATAGATTAGATAGATTAGATAGACTAGGTAGATTAGATCGACTAGATAGGTTAGATAGGTTAGATAAGTTAGATAGGTTAGATAGGTTAGATAGGTCAAAAAGATTAGATAGGTTAGAAAGGTTAGATAGGAAAGATAGGTTAGATAGGATAGAAAGGATAGATAGGATAGATAGGATAGATAGGATAGATAGGATAGATAGGTTAGATAGGTTAGATAGAATAGATAGATTAGATAAGATAGATTAGATACATTAGATTAGATAAATTAGATTAGATAGATTAGATTAGATTAGGTTAGAATAGATTTAGTTTTGAATAGATTAGATTAGATTTAGATAGATTAGATAGATTAATTAGTTTAGATAGATTCGATTAGATTAGATTAGATTAGATTAGAATAGATTAAATTGGAATAGATTAGATAGAATAGATAGATAGATAGATAGATAGATAGAAAAGAAAGAAAGATAGATAGATAGATACATAGATAGATAGATAGATAGATAGATAAATAGATAGATAGAGAGGTTGAGAGATAGAGTGATAGATAGACAGATTAGATAGATTAGATAGATTAGATCGATTAGATCGATTAGATCGATTAGATCGATTAGATCGATTAGATCGATTTGATCGATTAGATCGATCAGATAGATCAGATAGATCAGATAGATCAGATAGATCAGATAGATCAGATAGATCAGATAGATAAGATAGATAAGATAGATAAGATAAGATTAGATAGATTAGATAAGGTAGATAAGTTAAGATAGAGAAGATAAGATAGATAAGATAAGATAGATAAGATAAGATAGAGAAGATAAGATAGATAAGGTAAGGTAAGATCAGATAAGATAAGATAGATAAGGTAAGATAAGATAAGGTAAGATAAGATAAGATAGATCCTGGATAGATAGGATAGATGGGATAGATAGGATAGGATAGATAGGATAGATAGGATAGATAGGATAGATAGGATAGATAGGGTAGATAGGATAGATAGGATAGATAGGACAAATTGGATAGATAGGAAAGATAGGTAGATAGGTAGATAGGTAGATAGGTAGATAGGTAGATAGATAGATAGATAGATTCATGTATATATGCGTGTGATTGCGTGTGTGTGTGTGCATTTGGGGGTATATGTGGTGTCAGACCCAGTATTGGTATCACTCATGTTAACCAATTGTTGAATCGTCATGCCAAATGCGGGGGGAAATCCAACAACAATCAAAAACACTTGAAACCATCAACCCGCCATGTGGTGAAAGGAGCAGTGTGAACTTCGAAGATTTCGAGACATGATGGCCCAGCAACTGCCCCTGAAAGCCTGAAAGCCCACTCCCATTCCAGGAGCTTCTGCTGCAACTTCCCCTCATCTGGGATGGAAGCCGGCTTTGAGTCCTGGGGATTCTTGTAAATGCCACTCCACTGGTCCTAGGCCAGTGCAGCACATAGCTGCTATTAGTCAACCAAGATTAACATCTCGGATGAACGACAAAGCGGAAGAATCTATTGAAGCCGACGAACAGGCCTAAATCTCTATGGCGTTGAGGAAATCACAAAAAATCACAAAAAAAAGCAGACTGAATCCCAAAGAAATCTGATTTCAGCCCATCTTGTGGTGGGCTGAACCCTTCCCAGTCATCGCGCCAGTCGGCACACTGGTCCGCGCTCAGCCGCGAGCCCAAAAACAAGAGGATCCAACATCCCATTTTTTCACCAGGGTTTATGGGATTACAACCACCAAAATGAGTATGGGTTGGTTATGGTTGGCTTATTCTTGCTCTACTATGCTCTATACTAACATTATCTGAATTACCTGTTTATGCATGTATATAGACCTGTTACATATCTCCGCAGTTCTTGTTCAATGACAAGGATTTATCTTTCGGCATCAACCTATCCATACTTCATCTTCACAGAATCCCCTGCATTCGCTGGCACCCAGGCGTGTGCATTGGACACCTGGGACCCTGCTGTGAGAATTCGAGTCCCACCAGTGGGATAGATCGATAGATCAAAACTGGAAGGTCATGGGGGACATATGGATGGACAGACTGGATTAGATTGGACAAGCTAGGGATAGATTGAATAAGATAGGGTTAGATTGGAAAAGATAGGGTCAGATTGGATAAGATTGGATTAGATTAGATTTAGATTGGACTGCAGGGGATTAGATTGGATTGGGTAAGATAGGATTAGATTGGATAAGATAGGGATAGATTAATATTGGATAAGATTAAGATTAGATTAGATAGACTGTCACCTGGGACTGAGATTTTGGGCTGTAGGCCAATATTTGTGAACCACAAAAAACCTCCTCGTATGCGCAAAATCATTCTGCAGTAGTGAGGGCGAACGTTCCTTCCAGTTCCACAAATTTCTTCTGGCTCCGGCCATATTACAATTATTACAGTAAGTTGCACAACCATCAACCCACAGTGGAAAAAATGCCATGTGTAGGCACTGTGTAGGAATTTCTTCCGAGCTTTACAACGTGCCAGTGCTGCGATTCTGCAGCACTAACGAGAAGTCGACTCTGCCATGTTCGCTCCGACATGCTCAAAGTATGACACAGCCGAGAACTGATGATACTATATGATACTGCCTCATCCCCAGTGTACAATGGCTAGTTTTCCTCCAATTGTATCTATGATATTCTATGATTATCTATATCATTCTATATCCGGATCATCCGTGCTATGGTATATCATTCCATAGATACAAATGGCTAGAGGGGCTGACCACAGGATGAATTGGCCGTGAAAGGCACGTTGACGTCGACGTCGTCAATCGAATGAGGAGATCTTAACAGAAATGCAATGTTTGGAGATACCCTCTGGTAAACTAACAGTTTTCTATTGAAAATGGCCACAGAATAGAAATAGTGGATTTACCCATTAAAAATGGATAACATTGTGATTTTCCATAGTTATGTTTGTTTACCAGAGGGTGTACACAAAGCCAGTCCAACAAAATACATGCAATCAATCATGTCGCATCTTTGGAATTTCTCAACCTTGCGACCCGCCAAGCTTCCTGGATGATCCTAGATGTAGGTTCCATAGCCTCATTCAAATATTCAGTATTGAAAGTTAGGTTGTTTGAGTTCCCTATGAGTTCCCTTGTGCTTGTCAAAGGTCTCACTCCATTGGCACCGAGACCAACTGGATGGAAAAAACAAAAACAAGCTGGCGAACAACATGTCTTTGTAACACCCATAGGATCCATGGTGCTGCCATATATGGTAACATTTACCATCAATATACCCCAAATGTTAGCATATATACCATACATGGATCCTATGGGACATATTGAAACTGTGACTGACAAGTGAAATAACAACATTGGCAGAGCCTCTTGTGCTACGCCGCTGAACCCTATCTCGCGAGTCGCGTGCCAGGACAGCATGGATACCACAATCGCGGACACATGTTGAACCATGGCAAAACGTTTGATGCACCAGTGAATCAATATAAAGCAATGGACCAACCAGAAAGGAAAGGAAAACCTGGACTGCACTGATTCAAGTGAAATTCAAGTCACTCAACTTACCTGAAAATAGAATAAGGGAAACCTGTCTGTTTCTTCGACCCGTTCAATTGTACCTAGACTCTGGGGCTACTCATCAAGAATGGCATCTAACCTAAAATTCTCAATATATCTAAACCCTTAAGATTTTTCCACGGATACCCGGGCAAGGTACTTCCAGGCTGCACACAGCTGATGACTCTAAAGAATGGCCAGCGTCAGACCACCTGGCGGCTTGCATTTTTGGTGGGGCATCATGGTGTTGGGGGGAACTACTGGGGCTATACACCATCTTTGATGAGATTCACGTTTCCCCAAACGAGTTCCCCGGACTATTTCTATACCCCAATTTCTCCCCAAAAAACCACTACTCAGACCACTCATCCAGCCCGTCCCCATCTAGCCATCCAAATCCCTCCAAATCCCCAAAGTTAAGGCCTCGGGGAAATGATTGTTCGAAGTCCTCACCGCCATACTGGGCACCGGCGCTGCATTTGGCGCATTATTCAGCTCCGAGAGCCCCGTGGGCACCGTGATGTCTGCGATACGCGGCTGCTGCTCGCTGGCGACACGCTCAGTTACGGCCTGGTAGATGCCCGTGGACGGTCCATCATTGGGTTTGCTGCTAAGTGGCGCACTGGGCTATAGAATTTTTGTAGAATTTATGGATTAGATGTAATAGTGGCTATGGGTTATATGATGAATTTATAGAATTTATAGTGACTATGCCTTTATAATACTATAATGTAATGATATATGCCTGAAAAGGGGCTTCTCTCAAAAAATGGAGTTCATATGATGGGCGTGACGGATGAAAAAATCGCGTGATGAACACGGAGACATCTGAAGCATTCGGTGTTGGTTAATCTAAGTTTTATGCATTTTTGTTAACTCTCTGGGAAACATACAAAAAACTATGGGAAACCACAACTTTTAATGGGTAAATCAACTATAAGTGGGCCATCTATACCAGTTCGCCAACTGGTCGTTGATCATTTCGGTTACCACCAGTTGCTGATTGATTTCGGGGGTGCCCTTTCTTTTTTCCATCGGAGTCTCACCTCTCCAGAGTGCAAAAAGCAGAAGGTCAAGACGAAGAAAGGTATACTCACCTCAGCGAAGGTGGATCCAGCAGAGGTACACACCCGGGTACCCGGCCTGGTAAACATTCACAGTTTGCGAACTTGAAGCCATGGCCCAGTCGAAGTTTCGTGGATTTTCCCAGCTATAAAATGGTGATTTTCCAGTTTGTTATGTATGTAAACTTTTACCAGAAAATCACCAGGAAATTGGATGCTTGGAATCTTGAAATCTTGGGGTCAGGGCATAAAAAATGCCCTTGATTTGCTGAACATCACCCAACCACTGGAGGCTGGAAATTTGCCGATGGCACCATTTGCAGGTGATCTGGTGGCATGAACTGTCCTGAACCGTCCACACCTGAGGCCACCAAGTGAACCTTGTGCACTAATTCACGTGGATATAGTTTCTATGAAAACATCTTCCAACCCCCCAAACTTGATATAACCATCCTGCGAAGGCACCACATTTCGAGCTGAACATAACCCAGATAAAAGCCAGCTCGCCAAAACACGACAAAACGATCCAACCAACTTCACGCGTTCCCCGGAAAACCCAGGCTTTCCAAGGTGCTACGACCATTAAGGTTGAGTCCATCGCCACGATCACGGACCTCAGAATCGGGAACGACTTCAAGCTACAGAACTTTTTCAGAGATGGACAATCCATGTGACAAGCCACCAGTTGTAGATCATGTTCTAGGGAAACTATGGGCTCTCCACTATGTATATATAATATTATATCATATTTTATAATATTATATGTTATATAATATTATATAATATTATATATATATCTCTCTCTCTCTCTATGCTCGTTTGTTACTGAAGGGTACGCCTTGATGTCAAACCTTTGTACTTCGATTGCCGGCTCTGATATAGTACGATCTTTGGACCATGCGATGATATTAGTGGGAGATCAGTCCTGACTGCTTTGAACAACAAAAAATGGTCCTCTAAAGAGAAATGATCTAATTACATGAAAGATGCAAATGTTATATACCAGGCCTTCACCCCTCATTACTAACCTTCCCTCCAAGTGAGACAGAGGGACTCACAGCAAGGACTGGGTCACCAGACATGAAATCGTCTGGTCTGCATCTCACCAAGAGCTTTCCTCTCACACGCGCTGATGATAATTATTAGCATTATTGTTATTGTAATTATGGTGATGGTGATGATTATTATTATTACTATTACTAGTGTGATACTATTATTTCAACTTTGATGGTGATAATTATTATTATGCTAATGGTGATGCTGATGGCTGATGGATGATGGCGCTGTTGCTGATGGCAATGGTGATAACGGTGGTGGTGGTCAGGAGCAATTTTCGGATACACTGTCATGGCAAAGATATCTGTGTCTATAGGTCATTTTGGCAGCCATGGTGATGATGAAAATGCCCCTACCATCACAATTTTTTCCACAGAAAACAGATTCTGATGTCTGGTCCCGCTGTATCCCGCAGTTTCACATGCATAATCATGCATGCTTTGCACTGGGGCAACGATGGGGCTGCAAAGAGATCAAGAATTCTGTAATTTCTGGTAATGTGGTAATCCTACGTATAAACCATCCCGAATATTGTCATGAATGGTTTGTAAAACAACCCAAAAAATGCCGGGATAATGCTATTGGTTTTGGCACATTATGAAAGATTACTAAAGCATCAATTACTATAACATGAAACGCTCGAAAAAAATGTCCAGGACTAAGCATGGTGAGCCATCACCATCAACCCAACCGGCTGAACCTACATCCACAAGCAGGATGCAAATAAGAAGAAGAGAGAAGCCTCGGCATCAACTCTGTCGACGCGCTAGTGAGATGTGGCCATCTCGAAACTGAGAAAATGATGGAAAAGAGGAACAGGGTGGTGCCCCAGTTCGGAATCGCTAAGTTGGTTTATAAGTCCAATAACTATGGTTTATAGGTGATATATCTACAGTATATCTATAGTTAATGATATTATAACCCATTTATAACTGGGGGGGCACCACCTTGAAGGCAGCCATCATGATGTATCATCCCAAGCCTGATAACAAGCCACTGGGCCAGGATGGATATGACATCGGCAAGACGCAACATCGTTTGTCAAACATTTTTGGCCTGGCCTTTCAATGAAACCTTCGGATATTGTCCTTCCCAACATGTCGAAACTGATAGAGGGGAGCTTCACCAACCCTGGTTCCAGAGCGCCCCCAGAACGACCCCACCCCGTGCGCCCCGTGCGCCTATGGCACCAGCGACCTCCAGTACTTTCAACTGGAAAATCATCTCGGTGATGACGGCCTTGGCAGGAATTGGGATGTCATACCGACACCCAATTCTGCCTTTGAAAAAAAGGTGGGTTGCAACAAATTCATCAGTTGAATTCAGTTGATAGTTCCTGAGTCAAATACTGAGTCAGTTACTGAGTCAGTTACTGAGTCAGTTACTGAGTCAGTTACTGATACTCACGATAGATTGCGATGATAGATTGCGGATCATAATTTGCTTTCGCACCAAGGCCCTCCGTTCATCTTCGTTCCAGGCCCACTGATGCGTCCCAGATACGTTGATCACCGAGGCTACCAGCCATGCTGGCATGAGCGAAGCCACCAAAAACCTTGAGCCGGTCATCTTCGTCACCAGATCCGTCAAAATGCTCGAGATAACCTGAAGCTCCAGTGATTTCATGGTAAAAACCACGGGAAATGGATGTCGCAACTTGGCATTCCGGCCGGCCCCTTGATCTATTAATGGTGATTCTCCACTGCTAAATGTTGAATTACATTAAATGACCAGAGGGTAGTGTGCAAGTTGGACAAGAAAACTGATGGAAACCCTGAGGTTTGGGGATTTGAAGCATAGAAACACTAGACCGGGTAAGCTAATGTGATAAATAAATAATACATAAATAAATAAATAAATAAATAAACAAAAAAATAAATAAATAAATAGATATGTATATATATATATATTCATATATGCTGTTCAACTATATTAATATTATGAGATATTATGAGTAAGGGATCGAAGCTGCATTTATTTTCTTTCACACATGGAACATAACCCCTGGGGGTGCTTCATGATACCCCACCACATTTCCTGGAGGTAGTACTGCCCATGGATTGGTAGGGTGAAAACCTACATACATTATTCTCAAAAAAATCTTGTAAATGTGAATTAGGATGAATTAGGGTTTTCCCGCTAAATTTTCCTCAAATTCTGGCATACCTAGTTGGTGACACAACTGCAGCTAAGTTGGATCTCATGATTGACTGTTGGTGTCACTAGGTGATTTAGCATGATTTAGCATGCCAGCAGCTACCCTATGAAGGGAATCGTAACAGGAAGTACAGGGCAAAGTCTAGCTGGATACCCCGTTCAACAAATATGTTTCGAGCTATTCTCGCAATCGTACCCTCTGGTATACTAACATAACTATGGAAAATCACAATTTTTCATAGGAAATTTCACTATAAATGTTTTATGACCCACAAAAAAAAACGCTCCAATCACCGACAATTCACAAAGTTTCTGGTTGGTGGTTGACCTACCCCTCTGAAAAATATGAGTTCGTCAGTTGGGATGATGACATATATGACATTCCCAAGATATGGAAAAATAAAATTCATGTTCCAAACCACCAACCAGGTTTATACATCATCCATCTGTCACCAGGTAGCTGCTGCGCCGCACATAGTGAAGGCCAGGATGGCCAGAATCCTTAACCCGTCGGGGCTGATGGCATCTTCTTGTCTTGAGACATCCTCGTTGGCTGCATCGATATATGTATATGCACAATGTATTAAAGTTATATATATATAATATATATAGGATGTAAACTTACACCAAGATAGGAAGAAAACAAATCAATGTGTTAAAGGGCAGCTAGATATAAGAGAATATCAGTGGCCAATGATTTGTTTCCCAGTCATCATGGCAGCGACGAGCAACTGGAAATGAAGGGTGAAGTCAGTGACTCCTCGCGTCCTCAGCGCGGTTATTTGTCAATCGGGCCATCATTTCCCCAAAAAAACCCACATAGAACCCCTGCAGAGACCTAGGTGACAAGGCCAAACAAATGCATCAAATTTCACCTGATATGTTGGAAACTCCCATCCTGAGCTCCCCATTTCAAATTACATGGAATGTTGATTCCACCAGGATAGCCACAGCTCCTTGGTTCCCTCCCGGTGAGTTCAAGAGTCAGTCCCCAGAATGCTCCTGACATCAAAGTGGTCAGAGCCAACAACCTCAGGTTTTTTGCGTAGGGGTCTCAGAAAAAATGTGAAATAGGCATGAAGTGCATAACTGCACAACTATGCATGGTTTGGCGTTTTGCCCTTGATGTTCTTGCACATTCAAAGCCTGAGGTTCTGAACAGTCCGAGGTAGATTCAACAAATGCCAAAGGCTTCATGACTACTTCCCATCCAAGTCGAAGGACCTCCAAGAAAACACATACTGTATGTATAATGTGGCAAAGCCAATAATAAACCATCCCCAATAGAGGTTGATGAATGGTGAATCCCTCTGTGGGATGATAAAAACTGACCTCCAATTGCTGTACTGGGATGGTTAACTAATAGCACATGAAATGGCAAGCACCATGGTTTCCCGTAGATTTTCCCTTGAACCAACCCAGAGAAATTCAAAACCTTGAAATTTGCTGCTAAAGTTGACCAGCCAGGCAGCAAATAGTTGAACGGATACATGTCCTCCGCAGTGAGTTTGATTTAGATAAACCCTTCACCAGGAATTTACGAGAAATAACAAGTTTGACACCATACACCATGTTTTTTAATGAGCGTTTCCCATATACCAGTAGTACCGCACAAGGCGGTGGCGGAAGTTTCAAAAATAGGAAACCTATAGGAAAGGTTGGTTGCTGAGAATCAGGGATGATAGAGCGAAGCAGCTGATGGAGCGACAGGTCTCCTCTCTTTCTTTTTCTCTCTCTCTCTCTCTCTCTCTTTCTTTCTCTTTCTCTGATTATTTACCTACCTACCTACCGATCTATCTATCTAGCTACCTATCTATCTATCTATCTACCTATCTATCTAACTATCTATCTACCTATCTCTCTAGCTGTCTATCTATCCATCTATCTATCTAGCTATCTACCTATCTACCTATCTACCTATCTACCTATCTACCTCTCTACCTACCTACCTACCTACCTATCTATCTATCTATCTATCTATCGATCGAACTATCTATCTATCTATCGATCTATCTATCTATCTACCTGTCTATCGATCTATCGATCTAGCTATCTATCTATCTGATCTGTCTATCTAACTATGTATCTATCTATCTATCTATCTACCTATCTACCTACCTATCTACCTATCTACCTATCTACCTATTTACTTATCTACCTATCTATCTATCTATCTATCTGTCCATCTGTCCATCTACCTATCTATGTACCTATCTATCTAGCTGTCTATCTATCCATCTATCTAGCTAGCTAGCTATCTACCTATCTACCTATCTACCTCTCTATCTATCTATCTATCTATCTACCTATCTACCTATCTACCTATCTACCTATCTACCTATCTACCTATCTACCTATCTACCTATCTACCTATTTACCTAGCTACCTAGCTACCTAGCTACCTATCTACCTATCTACCTATCTACCTCTCTCTCTCTCTCTGTCTGTCTGTCTGTCTATCTATCTACCTGTCTATCTGCAGGCTTGAAAACTAAGCAAGTCTGCGAGACTTCCTCAATTTTTGAACTTAACAACGTCAAAAACGAAACAATTCTGCGAGACTTCTGCAGCTTTTGAACTTGACAACATCCAAAACGAAGCAATTCTGAGAGACGTCTTCAATTTTTGAACATGACAACATCAAAAACAAAGCAATTCTGCGAGACTTCCTTCAAAAATAGAAAGTTAAGTGCAGCGCTGACAGCCTCGTACCAATGCGTTTTGCGATTTTT
>Ga0126342_10016429_pt1 | contig 12893 bp, 11 predicted proteins | sample Cyp1metagenome_FD_92528 | JGI IMG/M metagenome (GOLD analysis project Ga0126342, IMG submission 92528) | Coral microbial communities from Lord Howe Island, Old Settlement Bay, Australia - Cyphastrea 1 metagenome | ecosystem: Host-associated > Invertebrates > Cnidaria > Coral ... | reverse complement strand
TGTGGTTTTATTTTGTGTTGATACTGTGATGAAATGATATGAACTGTTGTGAAAATGAACTGTGGTAAATGATGAAATGATGGAGGTGGATGATATGACCTTAGGTGTGTTTGTGTCTAGCTACATATATATATAATAATATATATATATATATCACTTCTTTAATATCATACATATGAAAACATTGGAACTATAACCAAATGTCTCATTCCTTTCGCCATGATGATCCGCAGAGACCCACAGAGCGAACCCCTTTCACACAAATGACTAATGACTTCTTTCTCACAACCCTTTGACACAGATGTTTGCCTGTTTGCCTAAGATTCCATTCAACCCATAAGAATATATGCCCCAGTGCCTGGATGAATAAAGGAAGGAACCCTAAATTAGCATAGAACCTCACTTGAGATACTACCCAGACCTAAGAAAAATTAGGTCTGGGTAATATTGCTTACACTCCAATGGCTCTCCAGCCACTCAGCCACTCTGCCAGAGTGGCTAGACCAGCCACTCTGCCGCAGCCACTCAGCCTCACTCAGAGTGGCTGAGTGGCTGAGTGGCTGCGTCAGCCGCTCTTACCAGAGCGGCTGAGTGGCTGAGTGGCTGGTCCAGCTTCTCTGGCAGAGTGGCTGTGGCTGAGTGGCTGCTTCGATTTCGCGAGCCGTGTTGCACATCCACTCTAAAAAATACATAGATAAATAAAAAGATTTAAGTAGATTTAAAATATGTATATATATATATATTATAATATATATGTATATCTATATCTATATATATATATACATGACCATATCTTTACATCCTTTTTTAATTAATGTCTTGGATTCTGGTAGCAACATCAGACAATGTCCTGATCAGGTTTTTCCCGCACTGGTGGGTCTCTACCAAACTGACGTGGGCTTACCATTTGTTAGAACTACTAGTTGCGGGTAACCAGGAGTTGACTGGGATTATGAAAGCCCATTGAGAAGGAACCCCATCTTCGTACCAAGAGATGTCGGGCGGCTTTGTGTTTGATTAGTGTTTGAGCACCAAAATTCGCCACCGCGGCATGTCCAACAGGTACAATATGCCTGAAAATTCGACTTGTGATGACTTCCTGCCTTTTTGCGACCGCCCAGATGCACGTTTGCTACGCCTCAGCTGTGGCGACACTTGTGGTTGCATGTCGTTGGACTGATGCTCCAGTGATACACGACAATCACAACCGCGCGATTTTTCACCCGTCTATTTTTTTCTCCTGAACTGGCCAGTCCGTCACCGTTTTGATCATAAACAATCAAAAACAACAAAGTGAATAAATCATTCAACAAAAACCAACATTAGACTCTGGTTGCCTATGGTTTTATAGATTCAAATCATCCATTTTGGTAGCTTTTCATGGACTTTCCCAGACAGCTCCGAGGTTGCAGCGATCCATCATCCTTGCCATGGTGGAAGGTCACCATGACAGGCTGCGGAGACTTCTGCCTCATGGCCAGGCTCGGGATCGAATATTTTCACCAAGGATGGTTTTTTTTCCTTCCGGAAGCGTTGGAAAAAAATGTGTGCTTCTATTTTTTTTTGGGGGGGTAGGTTGGCGTCCTGGAGGGTCTAGGAAGGTGTTCTTTTTTTTCTGTGGGGATTCCTCTTGGATTCCTCTTGGCAGAGTGTACAGAAGCAGAAGTGAAGGCAATGGCCAGATCGTTTATAATTCAGAAATTTGTCACAATTTCAACTACCAGGGTTTGGTGTACCGACACAGACAGATCGACTCAGATAGAGGGATGGACCATCGTGGTTCCGCTGCCAGGGCATGGAAGATGCGAAGCGAAACGGAGTGCCAGGACCTAGCGACGCCGCAAAGTAACCAAAGCTGGCATGCCTTCTGGGATTCATACGTCGATGTTATCATAGTTTCTCCTGGCGGCACTGGGACGTTTTTTTTTTTTAAATTGTCTTTTGTTGTTCTTTCTCTGGAGGAACAGAATCACTTGTCAGTCAGTGAGGGGCGAACATTTGTTCAACTTGAAGTAGATAAAGACCCTCCGACCTGCCACGCCCATGTGCAAAATGATTTCTGACAGTTTGGTATGCCCCAGAAGTTTAAAATCCACCAGTTCAAAGCCTCAGATGGGCCCATCAATTCCTTCCCTCATGGCATTCAGCTTGAGGCTTACTATGGAAGCGATCGGTTTGAGTTCGCCAACTATACCACGGGTGTGGTGGACAACATGAAGCGTTTCTAAGATGACAACATTGCGGTGCAATTCAATGGCAGGGTTTGAAGCTATCAATTTAACTTGTTCTCATTGTAAAACTGGTGGTTGATGTTGTCATCCATATGATTATTCTTTGCGCGTTCAACGCTCTGTGGGAAGAGGATTGTGGTAGTCATGTTTGCAAGATGGCCCAATCACCTGCCAGATGGTTCCAGTAGAATGGTGACACCATGCTGGTCGATTTGAGGTCGAGAGCTGTCAGGGTAGGAGTGGTAGGAAAACCACAGCACTCCAAAGTGGCAGTGAATCGAAATTTCGGACTTTCCGAAGAATTGCTGGAACAACAGCAGTTGGAAACCAGGTGTCCACGGTTGCCTCTGGCGTCTGAGGCTATGGTTGTTCTTATCTGAAGACCTTGCCACACGACCCAGCCCCTCTGCGGCATGGGTATGGGAGGTCAGGGTGTCTGAAAGCTTGGAATCAGATTCAGAAACTGGACATCTATCATCTATCCAATTCCACCGTAGATAACTATAGGTACTACTACCAAACTGTACAGTATGCATACCTGAACATACGTATAGCAGCCCCCCCAAACATAGAAAAGATAAATATTGTCAAAATAGTGATCAATTCAGCCCTTCTATCTTTTGTGGGATTAGTACATATATATATATATAAATACACATAAATGCAGAGCTAAGTGCCAAGAGATTTGGATAACTGACCCGAAGTCAGAAGGTTGAAGCCACTAAGCCGTCCGCAAAAGTTCCACTGACTGAACCTGATCATGCATATTTTTGATACCCAAAACTTGCATTGCATCATAGTTTCATGGCCGTCAGCCAAGGTGACTAGCAGCCTCTGGTGCAATGGATTGGAGGCCCGTAGCTGCCGTAGCCGCACCAGCCATTCCTGGAATGGTGATGGTGAGGAAAGGAACCCAGAAAATGGAGCAGCCATATGGGATTTATTGGGAGATAGTGGGATTCAATGGGATTTAATGGGAGATCATTGATGGATATTAGGGTAGTTATGGGATATGTAGCCAACAGTATGATTTTGGGCGTGTCAAAACAGTGGGCAAAATACTGCAAACCTATTTTTGTTTGCCATTTGTTGGGAAATATGATGATGATAAAAAAAGTGGATTTCGGGGTACACTATTTTCAGACAAACCAATATTTATGTAGATGAGGGATACATAGGATATTTCACAAGAAAACCAGGGATATGTGGGGAACATCACCGTCATAATTGGGAATGTAACTAGTGAAAATAACAATCAGTGTAGGCATACAGATATATGTACGTGCTCGGATAGATGGAGCGTTTGTTTATCAATGGTTTTTGCCATTTGCCATTTGCTGTCACAAAGGGGGTTCAGTCGCCCCTGCAGACTTATGCACACACCTAACTATGAAAAGTCGGGCCGGTCAGCCCTGAAAATCGGGGAGACGGCTGGAAAGAGCGCTAAAATTTGCCCCGGCAGCTGTGTGCTCAACCCAGCGCGTCAGATCTGGGTGCAGCTCAGTGCCTTCCATGCGTCACCAGCGGCCAAATCGGAGGTCCTCCAAGAACTAGTCCGTGAAAGATCTTGCAAAAGCTTGGGAAAGCTTGGCCGGACACTCCTGCCGTTCTGAACCGTCCATCAGGTCCTTTGCCAACAGTTGAAGTCTGCGGCTTCTCTGTGGCAAGGTCAGGAACTGAACGCATGGATCGAATCAGTTTCGGCAACCGAAGGGAAAGAAGTCCAGTGGGCTTCACAGCCTCGGCATGCCATTCCCATGGGTTGATAATACGTAGAGCTGCATGAGGGTGCTGGCGCATCAAAACGGTCGGGCGTTCAACAGCCTGCGGAGGAGCAGGATGTTCTGAAAGATAGTAACCAGCACCAATGACATGATAAGCGAAAACCTGCAAGCCCTGCAAGTAGAAGCAACTGCCGACTCTGGCTTGTCGGAGCTCCTTATCCGTAAGGTCCGGCAGGCCATAGATACCCCTGGGCCATTTCTGACCCAGCGGCGGCTCCTGCTAACGTGCCTCAGAGAGTGTCTTAGAAGGCATTCCCAGCAGTGTGCAGGCAATCCATCGAGCCGCATACAGCCGCTGGAGATAGGTCCAGGCTTCGGAACTTGCCGTAGTGAACAGACACGGCGGCGTCCAACGACAGCATAGTTACTCCAATTCCATGTCAACGAGACCATGCATGTTAGATGAAAATGAAGATTTCCATGTCGTGGACGGCCAGAAAACAGATGTGCAACCAGAATCGATTTGCGGCCCTGCGCATGGACAAAGACTGGAACCCTTGCCTCGGCTGGAAATTGCAACCATCTCGCATCTCGCAAGCTTCCCAACCAAAGCGTCTGCTCTTCATAGGCATGAGGAACATGTTGGCCTGTCCTGTCTGTAGTCTCATGCCAGGCTTGTCACAAAGGACAAACTTCTTTCTCATCTCCACAGTTCTTGGTCCGCGAAAGGAGACCACTGCCTCAGTCTTGCCTCTGTCATAGTTGACATCAAAACCATACTCCGCAAACTTCATGTTGATAATCTCCATGGCTTTCTTCAAAGCATCCGGGTGTGGCCCAAACCATAGCAAGATCATCAGACCAAACGACAATAGGAGCGTCAATCTGTGCAGTTTGCAGCAGCTGTGTACACTCTTCTTGAGTCAAAATCCATTGGCGCAAAATGCTGGTGATTGCTCCCATCAGAATGTGAAACACAGCGTCGGCTTGCATTTGCGGCACAAACTGCATAGGTTGATTCGTGGCCATGTCATGTGGGCCGTCCATGGGTGTGTCTGGCGGTGGCAGAGGAGGCTGCGGGAACGGTGCTCCTTTCCCCACTGCAGGCATCATCATATTCTGTGGTCCAGTCTGACCTTGTACATCTTGTCCTTGGCCACCCCGCACTGCGGGGTTTGACGATGCGATTTCGCTCTTTGTCGGATTGTTGGCCATGCCATTGGTCCCATTGCTGATAGTCCCAATTCCCTTGGTTCTGCCAGTTCGCAGCATAGCTCTGAGTGTCTTGCTGCGGAGGCTCGTTCCGGGGCTGATGAACATACGACTGATCGTAGCAAGCTTGTCAAGGTTGCTGACAAATGAGGCAAAACTGGACGGAATGTTTCCTCATTTGCATGCACCTTCGACAGCGCCACGGAGTAGCATCTCCTCCCTTCATTGCTTCCTGAACCGCCTTCACAAACTGCGGATCGTGTGAATGAGAGAGAGATGATCTGCTTCAACCTTGTTTGCCCAAAGTCAAGACTCCACGGCGATGTAGATTCCACTGTTGACGTGCCAAAGCGCGCGCCCTGCGCTGTGCCCGTCAACGGGTATTCAAAGTCGTGGTAGATGTCAAAGGCAAAGAGGAGAATCTGGAAGAGGTAGCGCCACACCACCATAAACCAGCCAGGAAGACGTAGGAGCCGATGAAGCCAGTGCACCCGGGATTGGTAACGCAGCCGGGGCTGCAACACAGGTGATGCTCAAAAAGCAGAGCACAGCCAATAGGGCACACCAGGGCGGTACCAGTTCAGTGAAGCCACCAAAAGCGGTCAAGGCCAGAGACAAAGACAAAAATGGCCCGCGGGGTGGAAATCACAAGACCCCCGCGGGGCGCCCTTGGACACGCTAGTTACCGCTAGTTGTCCGTTGAACCCAAAACCTTTTATCAATGGTTTCATGAAATAACAAATGCGAAACCCTGAGTTGTGTGGAATTTTAACACTGGCACAGTGGTCCCCCCCAAAAAACTATGCACACACACACAGCGTAGATGATAGGCAGATAGGTCTACCGATATAGCGATAGACAATCCAGAACCGCTCTGGGACTTTCCATACATGGGTGCTAGAGAGAATGCTCCTGAACTCCTAGAGTGTCCCGAAAAAATGAATGAATCCTGGCTGGCAGGATCTGTTTTCGCCCTTGTCGTACCTGTGTCCAGAGTCCTGTGGTTGCCGGGAGACGCTTTCGCACAAGTGCCCCCTGAGCTGTGTTACTTGGAAGTTGGGTCAGGGGCCATCCAACTTTGGAGGTGAAGTATCGCCATAGCCATTTAGATCATTAGGGCGCTGTGAACATCAGGGATGGACCGCCAATGTATTGAAATTTGAATGAGAAAATTATTCTGAACCGCTGTGTGTTGAGTCTGTTCCCGTATTTTGCAGACAAAGTCATATGACATTGTTGTTATGTTATCCCCATTCCATCCCACTCTATCGATGATTTATCCCCACTTGGCGGTTGGAACATTCTAAGGGGCCACCAGCAGTTGGATGCACTATGTGCAGAGTAACATGCCACAAATACACAAGTATAGCCAGATGGATGGTTTTGTAGATGTAAAGATTTATACATGCAGAGATGTAGAGATGTGTGCACAGATATACGTGCACACACACACACAAACATACACATGCACATGCAGATTCACAGACACACGCACACACACACAAATGCACAGCTACTCGGCTACACGGTTACAGGGCTAGATAGATAGATGGACGAATGGATGGATGGATGGATGGATGGATGGATAGATAGATAGATAGAAATAGATACATATAGAGAAATATAGATAAATATACATAAATATAGAAAAATGTAGATAAAATATAGAGACATATAGACAACTAAAAATATGGATAAACGTAGATAAACATAGATAATATAGATAAATATAGATAAATATAGATAAATATAAATAAATATAGATAATTATAAATAAATATAGATAAATATAAATAAATATAGATACATATAGATAAATACAGATGAATATAGATAAATATAGATAAATATAGATAATATAGATAATATAGATAAATTGAGATAAATATAGATAAATATAGAAAAATATAGATAAATATAATAAATATAGATAATTATAAATAAATATAGATAAATATAGACAAATATAGATACATATAGATAAATACAGATGAATATAGATAAATATAGATAAATACAGATGAATATAGATAAATATAGATACACATAGATAACACAGATAAATAAAGGTAAATGGGTAGATAGATATGGGTAGATATGGGTAGATAGGTAGATAGGTAGGTAGATAGGTAGGTGGACAGGTAGATATAGATAGATAGATGCATCCATCCATCCATCCATCCATCCCTCCATCCATCCCTCCATCCATCCATCCATCCGGCATATTTGTTTGCAGGGCTTACAATATTAGTAGATACACAGATACACAGATAGACGCAACATGATGACATGACTTGGCATGACATGGCGTGACGGCTTCGCTGCGCCCAAGGCACTGAACACCACGAACACAACGAATTCGTACGGCTACAGTCGCTGACCCTCAGTGAAGCTGACGGTCAGTCCACGTCAAATGGTACGTAAACGTGGCGAAAGACCAGTCTATGCGGCGAACCATGGGGTGCGCCAGAAAAACGACTGCTGATGGCTTCAGGATCTCAATGCAGAAACTTTTCACAGAGTCTGCTGATGCGACTTTAAGACTGCCCAAAAATGGGATTTTGGTGATTCTTGGCAGTTGTGTAGCCGAAGTAGACTTTGCCAAAAACATATTTCCGCCAATTTCTAGTTGAATATATCAACCAAGGCTGAGTGGTCTAAAACTATAGACTAGTGCTGACTACTTCGTTCAACCCCCAACTGAGATTAATCCAGCTGAAAGGGTGATATCGAAGTCGAAACTGTCAATTTGTTCTGCAAAAAAGGTGTATTCCATATCACAATTTTGTACCTGAACATAGATTCAGATTCAGAGAACATATGATCTAGACATGGAGATTGGGAGCTACATAGAACTAGAGCAGATATGAACGCAAGGAATATCCGATCAAGTCGTGTGATAGAAATGTTTGCCACTTAGACCATTTTGGCTCAGTGACCACGTTGAAGTTCGCCGTCTGCGACCACTCCGCCGTTGAAGCTCCAAACCATTGAGCAGCTTGGCTACCTCGAAGTCCTCAGATAGGTACCCTCTGGTGATTCAACAGTTTGCCATGGAAAATCCACCCATTTTATAGCTAGGTAAACAGATTAAACATAGGTAAACCATCTATTTCGATTAGGGCCATCGAAAAACCATGGCTAGCCCTGTTAGTCACCAGGTTGGGTAACTCCGAAGCTGTTGAACCCCTGGTGTTGGCCATGGCGAACGGTCCAGGTTATGGCATTTGTCACCAAGAAGGACTCAGGAGTCAAGACAGTCGTTAAGGCCGACTGGGGGAGCCCTGGGAGCCCTGGGAGCCCTAAATGGATCTGTCAGACCTGTCGGAATTTGTTGGACCTGTTGGTTTTGTCGGAGGAAGATTGTGATTGGTAAAGCCATGAAATCCATGGCACCATGGTTTTCATGGCACAACACGGTGGATGTTGGGACTCAGCAGCCAGCGGCGCCAGCGGCCAGGGCTTCTTGACGGGAGGCACACAGGCGGCCATTACTTATCCCACGGAGTACGTGAAGACCCAGCTTCAGTTGCAGTCGATCTTTGGCTGCAACAAACATGGGTTTGGTACCTGAAAAAAGGGGGATAACCCTGGTGACCCCCTGAGTTATGGCATTTGTTCAAGGGAAAACGATGTTCTTTACCATGGGATGTTGGGGTGAAATATTCTCGGACAGACAGATATTGATACCCTCTGGTAAACTAACATAGCTATTGAAAATGGTCATTTACAGTGGATTTACCCATTAAACATGGTGGATCTTTTCATAGTTATGTAAACGTTTACCGGAGGTATCTTCCTCCGTCGTTCCTGGCGCGTTGACAGGAAGAGCAATCCCGAGTACAACGGCATCATCGACTGTGCTAGGAAGACGATGGATCAGCATGGCGTCAAAGGTGCCAATATCAATGGGTCAATGGGTCACTTACTTGGGACGACTGGTGGTTAGACATGGTGATCCTATGGTGATAGTGGTTCATCCCCCCAAGTCTGATGCTAATCCAAAATCGCCCCATCCCTGAAACCTTGGTTTAGTCACAGATGATTTGTTTTGGCAGATTCATCCCGGGTTACTCTCTGAAAGTCAAAGCTGGAACTGGAAACTTCCTCATGACTATCCACTGATAGCTATCCACTGATAGCTATCCACTGATAGCTATCCACTGATAACTATCCACTGATAGATTTCCCATATATTCTTCAATTATTTTCACATATCACTGTGAATCATGTTTCAAAACGTTGGTTTTTTCCAGGTGCCAAAAAGAAAAGACAACGTCCCACCATCAAAGCCAGGACTTTACCGTGGCGCTGGCGTGCGAATCATCGGAGCCGGCTTTCAGCAGATGTGCAGGTGGGTTTTTTTCAACACCCGGCCATGGGGGGGGGATTACCCTCTGGTAAACGTACAAAAAGCTATTGAAAATGGTCATTTATAGTGGATTTTCCCATTAAACATGGTGATTTTCCAGTTCGCTATGTAAACGCTTACCAGAGGGTGCTGAGGTTGAACTACGGCTTGTTGGATGATACTGGTAAAAAATGGTTAAATAAACTAGTGATGTTGATGGTCTTGAACTATTCTTGTGCATTCTTTTCCAATATTCATTGCCCAACGTTTGACGTGAACAGTGAACGATTAAACATGTCACAGCTGCCAAGTCTAACACTTTCTATTGTTTGTGTTTGTTTGAGAATATGATATCCCAAATTTTGCAGCTAATCCGGCTTAATTTTCTCCATTCAAACTGCCCTGTGTTGGAGGTTAAATTGGCATTTTCAGGTACCACAGCAAAATTGGGAGTAGTTTTTAAATGCCATTCCCCAGTTCATCCCTATCAATATAGATATTATATGATATTTATAGATTATTTTGCCCAGGATTTTCCCAAAAATATCCCATTTATAGATGATTTTGCCCAGGGTTTTCCCTAAGAATATGCTAAGAGTTCCCCATGTGCTCAGGTGGGGAGCTTATACCAACCTCACACAGATCTTTCGAGACCCAGAGACCGGTTCCTCGGCGGTGACGCTGCTGGTGGTGATATTTGGCTGGAGGGGTTTGATTTTTCCAACACAGTCAACAAAGACATAGCAAAACCCGGGGTTTTTAATATGTTTTATCATAATACCCAAGTTTTTGATATGTTTTATCATAATATATATATATATCCATAAATAGCTGGGTTTCGAGCAACTACTTCAGGGTATAGGTTGGGGGTTCAAGCAACAAAAAATGGTGTGCCCAGCTGCTTTTGCTTGCTCAGTCTCTTCAACTATCGGGGTTCCAGTTGGTTCCTCTGCGGCCTAAATTTAGTTATTTCATATCAACATCCATCCTGTTTCGGCCACTGATTTTGAGGCCCCACATCAGCATTTTTGTTCACCAAAGCTTTGTTGGTAAAATTCTTCTTGGATCAAATCCAATCTCCAGTGACGTTCAACCACCGTTTTTGTTACCGCTCTAAGCGTCGAATCCCCAATCGTTTGAATTTACTGTTCTTGATCTAACCCCCCAGTAATTAGTTTAGAAACCCATTGCTGGTGCTTAAATCCCGTTTCTAGAATTTGTTTCACGTTCTTTTTTAATCTCTGGGTCTTCCAAACTGTGCGTTGCTATTTGCCGAGCCCAAAAAAAGCGGAACGGAACCGCAACGCAGGACCCCTGAAACCTTGCAACCTGCTGCGAAGCTGGGTTCTCGAATCATATCCCATCCCAATTTTTGGGGACATCCCAATTTTTGTTGGGATGATTAATTGGGATGATGCCCAATTTTTGGGGATATCCCAACAAAATATCTGCAAACTTCCCATATTTTTCCAGAGATTTTGTTGGGATGTTTTGTTGGGATGCCCATTCTCCACCCAGGCAAGTTGAGCCAGATGAACAACGTGATCTGCGGCCTGGGTGCTGGGATCTGCGAGGCGGTTTGTGCCGTCACGCCTGTTGAGCGGCCTGGTGGCAGAGCATGGGGTACCAGAGCTTCCATGGAGATTTGGTGATTTCATGGGGATTCAATGGTGATTTCATGGTGATTTCTTAATTTCATGGTAATTTCATGGTGATTTACTGATGATTTTCATGGTGATTTGATGGACTGGTCAGATATTAGTACTCAAGACTGGGTTTAATCAGCACTTGGGGGAAAAGTTGTGTTTTTGAAACAATCAACATGGCGATTTAACCAACAAATATAGTGATATAAAAGGGGGATAAGACCAACAATAGGATATTCGGGTGTGTCTGAACATGATTTATCGGTGATTTACACAGTAAAGGGGGATATAATTATATAATGGATATTGATGGGATTTTACGCAGCAATAGATAGTAAACCAGTTCTTTTTGGGGGTTCAGCATATCCGGGCGCAGGGCTCCCTCAAGCTTTACCAATTTTGAGGCTGTTAAATCTTGCTTTAATAGTTGAATCAAGGTTGTATTGATGTGGTAAACGTTGTGAACCCAAGAGCACAACATACCGAATTTTGCATTTGGTAGACAGTTGCGTGGGAATCGTGGAATAGGTCAAGAGAATTGACCAGTGACAGAACAACCTAGTCCAGTGTAGTAATGAATATTCCATACGAACGCTCATATAGATTTTATAATTGTCTTTCCATACTTTCTAAAATAGATGCTACACCCCTAAGAACTGCCGCTTCTAATCTTTGGATTGATGTGTTTTTGTTTGGCGAACTGCAATAAGCGGATGCCATATTTTTTGCACCTCCAGAGAGGCCAGAAGCGCACCAGAGAACACCAGTGCTGGATCTAGCAATCGAAGGGAATTGGGGAATTTAAAGAAGTGAAGCTAAGTTACCCACCTTGCCAAGTTGTACCCTCTGGTAATTTAACATAGCTATTGAAAATGGCCATTTATAGTGGATTTACCCATGAAAAATGGTGGTTTTCCATAGTTATGTTAGTTTACCAGAGGGTATGTTTTTCAAGATTTTCCTCTGATTGACCTCTTGGAATCCTCAGAATTGTAACTTTTGTCCTGGCGTTGCATAATCCGCAAGAGGATGATCATCGATTGACAAATCAACCTGACAAGAGAGCCCTACAAGCTGCGAAACATTAATGATATGCATTGTTTCTTCTTTTGGGATAGGCCAAGCTATCAGTTTGGAACACAATTCTGTATGTCTAGTGATCCACCCTTTTGCTCCAAATCTCCGGCTAAGGACGGTCAAGACACGCGTCACCGATGATCAGCGAAGAGGAACTGGCAACTACAAGGCCGTGAAGCGATACCGGCAATCCAACCGTCAGTACATCTCGGGGTTTCTTTATCCAGCCATTTTAGTACAACTGGTTACTTCTTGGTAGAATTTTCCCTTCCAACCATTTGACCAAAGGACAGTTTTTCTTTAAAGGGACGCAAGAAAAAGGCAGACATGGCATTCTTAGACAATGCAGACATTGGGGAATGCTCTGGGTGATTTGGACATACTTCCTGTTGTTCCTGTCCCTGTTCCTGTTCCTGTTGTTCCTGTTGTTGTTCCTGTGGTTGTTCCTGTTGTTGTTCCTGTTGTTGTTCCTGTTGTTGTTCCTGTTGTTGTTCCTGTTGTTGTTGTTTTTTTTTTTTTTTTTCCTTTTTTTGTATTTTTTTGGGTCCCAAACTGGTTCAACTTTTTTTCAATTAACAAGTTGCTTCAAAAGGTAGCCACAATCACCCACACAAACACTGACATGTGAAACTGCAAAAAATCTTACCCGCAC
>Ga0126342_10016428_pt1 | contig 12893 bp, 12 predicted proteins | sample Cyp1metagenome_FD_92528 | JGI IMG/M metagenome (GOLD analysis project Ga0126342, IMG submission 92528) | Coral microbial communities from Lord Howe Island, Old Settlement Bay, Australia - Cyphastrea 1 metagenome | ecosystem: Host-associated > Invertebrates > Cnidaria > Coral ... | reverse complement strand
GGTTTCTCTAGTTATTGGTCAGGGCTATGGGTCGTGATGGTGATAGTACCGAAACATGGCTGCGCTTGTTTCGGCAAATTAAAATTATTGGGTGTATTTGTTTGCTGTTTTTTTTTTGGATTCTGGGAGTTTTTTGGTTTTTTTTTTGGAGTTGGGGGGTTTTTTTGTTTTTTTTTTTTTTTTCGAAGCAGGCAAAAGATTTTTTTGTTGTTATCTAAGGTTGGCCGTGTTAAAACCTCCGTCAAACATGGGGATAATCCGAGAATTGGACGAAGGGAAATTGACGATTAAAGTTAAAACCCCAACATATTTGATGATTACCCTCTGGTAAACAAACATAGCTATTGAAAATGGCCATTTATAGTTGATGTTAGTTTACCAAAGGGTAAAATGATTAGAAAATGGACTTTCCGGTGGACTTTCCCTCCAACCAACCCTGTGATGCAATTTTGTCACTGGTTTAATCATTCATTGTTTGGGGGTACTATATAATCATTCTGACCCGTTCCGCGATGGTTGAAACGTTGGTGCATGATTCTTGCTTGTTAAATCGTCTGAATCCACCACGCAGTCAACTGGTGATTTGCATTGGTGGCTTGAAAATCCGAAAGATCAATCAGTTGGCCCTATGAAATCTATGAAGCCCTGGCCGGGATCTAATGAATCTAATGGATGCGGGTTTTTATAGCCACAACTATCGGAGTTATAGTTATACCAAATAGATATAGCAACTTTTCTGTGGCTATGACCATGGCTAAACCATGAATAGCCCTATTTTCAAACCTACCTGGTAGTACCTCCCGCCAGTTGGCCTGTTGGGTGGTTACCCAATACATCCCAATACATCAAATACCATGCCCTATAACTTTCATACATATATATATATATACACACATATGTATAATTATATATATACATATTTTGATGCATGTTGACCGTGGCACCTATGTTTCCAACCAGAGAGCCTTGTGTGACGTGCTGTCCTCAAGTATAGATTACTCCTGTGGGGTCCCGCTGTACCCGGAGATCGCCACTGTATACCCATGAATGGATGATGCAAGTAATTACACAGACAAACACACGCATATATTTATATACAAATATTGCATATATATAATTACATATATATATATATATACATATGCGTTCACACAAATGTACAACCTGTTGAATTGACAAAACAAACAGGACAAACAACACACAGAACCGCAATGGCACCCCAGAACATATTTTAGAAAAAAAAACGAAGAAAAAACGCTAATTGTACCCCATATTCCATCATATTCCAAGGAAAATCAATTTTTTTCTGCGCTTTCGCTACTGCTCCCCGCTTCCGGCGCCAGTCTCCGATCGTCTCGCTCATGCGCTCCATCCTACGCCCCGGTCGCCGCGATGCCATTTTTGCGAAGGAGGCGCCAAGCGGCTTCCAGCCGGAGGAGATCTCGCTCCTTGGCAAAACCAAGGGATTATGCCAATATACCAATCGTAGAGAGGGATTTTTCTGAAGCCAGGATTCAATGAAGAAAAAGAGGAAGTTCACGAAGAACAGGGATTTGACAAAGTAAAACTGGGACTGGCATGAGCATAAATGTGCCCCCTAAAGGTCCACAACCATGGGGGATTTCGCCAGGCGAAATGGGACCTCGGTGTGACTGGAACTTTGCCAACAAGATCTGGGGATATTTGGGGATTCAAAATGGTTTGAACAACAAAAAGAGGTAATGCTAGGAATGATTCCTGGAGGAAAAAAAAACGTAGGAAGAGCTCATTAGCCGACCAAGCACCATAGATCAATATATGAAGTGATATACATACGTACGTATGTGTAGTAAGGGATGTAATGGAAATTATAATGGTACTGATCTTAACATGTGATGTCTCATGTTTTCTGATTCGGAATTCTAATGTTTTTGCCCAGATGGTTCAGAACCGGAGAGCTGGTAGATGGTAGGAAGAACAAAATTGTCAACCCCACCAACTACCATGGTTTACATTGGTTTTAGACCTCATTTGCCTTTTTTTTGTTGGTGGCAATTTTCGGATATCTCCTATTTTGAGACAAGCCCTGATGGCTGCTAACCATTCTCCATCTACTGTACCTTCCCCATGTTTGCTGGGTACACATCAGCGACTTCAGTACTTCCACTGAATTCTGACAGCCGATTCATGACCCATTTGGAGATAATATCATATAATATCTACCCAGGGGACGCCCCAAAATAGCAACTGGTTCATTGACGGCCTTCACTTTTAGGCTTGAATTTCACCATGTGTTTCTATGTTTTCTTGTCAAAACCTGGATATAGGATGATATAGGGGATGCTGGCAATTTTACGTATATAGTTATATTTCTGTAGCCATATGTTTTGGTTTCACATGGTTTAACCCCCTATGCATGTTTGGGTTATTCAATTCAATTTCTGTGGTATTTCCGCAAGGTACTTAGTGCGCTTGGGGGTGCAGTCCAAGTTCCATGGTATCCATAGATATAGTATGATAGGTGTTATATCCCACTTTATGGAGGTTATATCACCCCAGCTGCACCCCTAATACATAGAATTTATAGGGACCCCCCATGATGGGACCCCCATTCCCACAACCTTCTCACAATCTTCCCATACAATTGAGGTTTCTTGTGGGAGTAGTATGGGAGTGGGAGTCCCATCATTAGGGGTCCCTGGAAAACCCACGCCACTAACCCAAGTATGTCATGTCTACTTGGCCAGCTTTTGTTGGCTGTTAGCTGAAGGTCTTCCAAAACGTCCTACTACGATGTTGGCTTGAGTGTCCTGGTTTTTAAACAGGGTGACGCTCTGCATTGTGAAGATTGAAAATAGTGCTTTACACAACAGACAAACATATTGTATTTTGCAAGGAAAGATACGGACGGAACCGACAAAAACAGGGATCTGATGGCTCAACCATCAAACTGGGAATTAGACCGGAGAATTTTGGATGTGGAATGTGTTTGAACAGGCGGTCTTCTACCCTAATACATGGCTATTTTCAGTGAGAATGATACTAAAACTTCTGGCTTTGGGGGTACCCTGACATTCAGACAAACGCATGTGTACCAAGAGCCATGGGATCGGAGACGGGCAGGTGCAGCAAATTGAAGCTTAAGGAAGTGAATCAGGACTTGAACAGAAGAATCAAAGTTCATTCCCAGAATTTTTCTGCAGGAAACTACCCCCTATATTCCATGGTTAAACAATAAACATCAATAAACCATGGTTTCTCACAGGAGTTTCCCTTCAACGAATCCATTGCATTGAATCATCCAGTCGTCATGACCAGTTCAGTTTTGAAAACCATGGTGACTTGGGGATCCCCCATGACTTAAGAAACCCTCCGTGACAGGATGAACGCTGAAAGAAACGTGTATGGCAGGATTGGATTCCCGTGTTTGTACGGTTGGATGAAAATCCGAATCATGGGTGGATATGCCCAAGGCATTTCATCATTGGAGGACATAATGTGCATATATGTATGTATGTATATATATATATATATATTTATAATTAATAATAAATAATAATAAGAAGAATAATAGTAATAATAGTAATAATAATAATAATATATATATGGTTACATCCGTTGTCGGTTCAGCCGGGAGTCAACGTCAAACACCAAACAAGAGACGGGCCAACGGCTTTGTGGATTTTCCTGATGTTTTCCTGGAACCTCAGCTCATATGTTTCTCCAGGTCGCTGCTTGTTACTGCTCAAAATCCCAATTTGATGCTTTGATGCCCATTTGGGTTAACTATACAATTTTCTACATATATATATATATATATATTTATTTATTTATTTGTATATATATACACACATCTACAGTATATACATATACAAGGAATTTTAATTATTGTCTCTGAAATCCCAATGTTCAAAAGTCAACGCTGTCATTGTTGGTTTACCATGGCGAAGTCTGGCGAGGCATTTTGACGCGCTTGGGCTTCTCCTTTATTAAGCTTCCTGGGATCTTCCAGTTACAGCAACTGGCTTCAGAGACCCGGGAGATTGGGGTGGAAACATGACTGGCTGGTGATTATGGAAATGTTGGAAATGTGATGATGGAGATGATGATAAATGGAATTAATAATTGATAATTGATAATACTTGATAATCATCATCAACATCATCATCACATTAGAAAACATGTTAAAGAAAACATGGAAATGTGATGATGATCCCGCTCATGAGTATATTGACTGTATGATAATTGTTCAGATGGGTTGAAACTATACGTAAAAAGAAGAAGTCAAGATGATCAGTGGGGATATGGTGAAAGCTGATATGATACTTAGACGTAGTTAATAGTCCTGTAGTTAATAGTTACAATATGTTACAATCCTTTCCCCGTAGTACTAGACACTATTTCCTTATGGCTCTACTAACCACCCATGTGGGACCCCAAAATCTATAGATGGAATAGTAAAATAGAAGGTCATATTTGGGATGGGATGAGCCATGAGTTAATGATACATGCAGCCGGGATACTGATGAATGTAAATGATAGTCATTAATTGTAATACGCATTAATGGTCATTACTAGGTAAGTATGTAATACACACAAGTATCATTAATGGTCTTAACCATAGATACTGTAATTGTCATTTTATAGTATGTAGACACACATTAATCTGTGCAAATTATACAGTGACTTTACTGGCCGGCCTCACCAAAGATCATGTTTGGATCAACCCTAACCAGCTTATTTCGGGTTCAGATTTCCAAGAAATTGGCCCAGATGATGGTTGATATGATCATTGTCTGGAAAGTTTGGGTGCCGAAAAAATGCAAGTGATTTTCGGGAAACATGATGAGAATCAATCAGAATGGAGAAACCATGAGGAACCCCATTTTCAGATGGATCCATATTGAGCATGAATTAACTGGGGATTCTGCCAAAATTAAATGGTTAGATGAAGCACAGAAAAGGTTGTGTTTGCGGTATCAGTGGTGATAGTAATAGTAGATGGCATTTATACGTAGCTGCCCTCTGGTAAACTAACATAACTATGGAAAGCCCCCCATTTTTTATGGGTAAATCAACTATAAATGGCCATTTTCAATAGCTATGTTACTTTACCAGAGGTAGATGTTTCAAATATCTTGTTGTTTTCCACCCCAGCTGGGATGATGATTCCAAGTGACTCATGTTAGTTGAGTCATCGAGGGCTTGAAAAAACCAGCTAGAAGATGTTTTGAAGAAATGAATCACATGTTTTCATGCACTAAACCAAGAAGATTGGGAGAAATTCAAACAAGCAGTTTGAAACAGGAAGACACCTTTCCACTCAGTCCATCTGGATGATTAGCGAGACATGCCAGCACCCAATCCAAATGGTGCACTGTACACATAGAGTATGCGCCAAACACTTACAAGTTGGTTTACAAGCTACTTAGATGCACAGTATCCACCATAAACCCAAGCGTTAACCTAGTTACAAGCAAAGTTAGCCGAGTATGGCTGTATGGGGCCACAAAATCCATTTTTCAGTGGTTTGATCCCTATCTTTTTCATGCTTAAACCCACCATTTTGCTTAGATCCTCGTGTTTGAGGCTTCAATGGCGATCATTTTGCCTATTGTATTATATGCTATCATACGTTGCACCATATGTTGGGGGATGATTCCCTGTGAATCCCAAGTATTTTGCTGCTAAGAACACCAGGGTACTGCAGCAGCTGAGGCCATATTTGCAGCTGCCGCTCGGAAGTTCGGTTTCTTCAAGGTGAAGCCCCATTCGGCCAAGAAAACATAGAAAACCAGCAAAGTTGTAGTGGTTTAATGGGATTTAATAGTGATATATATATAGTGATTTTATGGGATTGAGATAGCTAAGTTGGCGCAAATCACTTGGTTAGAATTCATAGTTATATATATATAATGGGTTTATAAAGCAACTTACTTATAACTGGGGGGCCTCTCTCCTTGCTCTAGGATTCTGGCCGTCCTCTAATTGGGGGAAAATTGCAGGAACACATCGAAAAAACAAAAAAACAAAAACGTGTAAAACTAGGTGATTCATGGTGATTCATTTGATCTCGGAATTACTTGGATTATAGAATATTATAGAGGATTTTGATGTTCAATAGTTTGATTTCACAGATGATATCAGACATTGGAAAAAGTCTTCGAAGCCAGCTGCGGGTTTTCACGTTTTAGTCGCTGAGGTCCGTGCAATATGATGTGAAGGAGATCTTGCGGGTCTTCAAGGCGCCCCGGTTTGAAGCGCCAGGAGAAGGCTGTCCATGGTTTCCCCCAATCAAGGGATGGGTCGAAATTGAAGCCCCAGAAGGATTATCATTCACCATCAATGGGTAATTACTCAATTTGACCCATACCCACTTGATCTGTATGTGATACCATTCTGGTACCGGTTTGGTCCTTGACTGGCAAACAGCATTTTGCTGCGACACAATGGTAGGCCAAAGTGCGGCCTGGTCATGAATCGAGCAAAGTTCAAGAATATCTCCGACGCAGCCTGCCGCTAATAGTGTGGGATAGTGCGGGAATGTTGGTCTGGTCGGTGGTTTCACGGTTGTTTCATTTTCTCAAGTATTTGGCATGATCTGTGTATTGATATATGCAGTAAACATATAACAATGTGTATATATATATAATTACATATATTTATATAATTGTACATCCTAGTATCCAGTTGAGTAGCATGGGCTTTACGTGTTGAAAACCACCAAAGTTTCACTTCCAACCGTCGCTGCTTTATTCCACATTTTTCCACGGACGTATGGGACCTCACAATACTGAAAGCTGCGTATATAATGTGTAGCCCGGCAGCCGGTCCTTCTTTATCAAAGGTTGTGGAAGGTGCACAAACCAATCCAATGATATACCATCTGGTTATTTAACATAGCCATGGAAAATCCCTTATAAATGGAGGTTTTAATGGGAAAATCATCTATAAACGGGTCATTTTCCATGGCTATGTTAAATAACCAGAGGGTAACTTTCATAAGCCATGAGATTCGAGGTATTATTGGCTTGTGTTGACATCAAGTGACCAGAAGGTCTTGTTTTTTTGTTGCTTCATGGCAGTTTACGATTCCCTACATATAAATTAAATAAAAGTCCAGAGCCACCAAGAAGCAAAATCGATTTTTTTCTCTAGCTGGAACGTGTGTGAATATCGTCCCAATTGATCCCAAGTCCGGGAGTGGCTATTAAGCCATTGTAACCCACTTATAGCTAATGTGATGTTACCACTTTTCCCAAGCTTATTCTAAAACCATAGCAAAAATTGAAATAACATTCCGTTTGTGACACTTTGTGATTGGTCTTACGATGTTTTAATCCAGTTTTAACCTCTTGAAGTAGCACAAAAACCAAGGTCGTTTTTGTGCCAGCTCGGACGGACAGACACGGCCGTGGCTCAGGTAAAAGAACTTGTGAGCAATGCATCGAAATGAACTTGGCCTTCTGTGACCGTCAGGAGGAGTTTCGGTGCGAAAACTGGAAGAACAATGAGTCAGTGAAGCGGGCAAGAAAATCCCACCCCTCCCTCTTTTACCACCCCCAAATATGTGTGAATCCCCTACGAAGCCATGGCTTCTGGAGGGTGTTTTGGATTACGGAAGGCATTCTTGTTTGGCAAAGTTGAAATATCTTGTGATGAGTGATGACATAATTGATGACAGAAGACTATAGTTACTCAAGTAACTATACATATCTTTGGATTACATAAAACAATGGTTTGTATGACGCTTCTACATCATTTGACCCCTGATTTCCAGGACATGTTCAAAAGGCATCCATACTCACCACAAATGAGCCATACCCAGATCGATCTCGAAGATGTGTGCTACAAAAAGTCACAGATGTTTGAGGGACATCCACAAGGCATCATTTTTTCAGCATAGGTTGGTGGTTTCTAATGTCCATCCGATCTCGATGATCTCGATGATCTCCACTCAGGCAGCAGATGCCATGCTGAAGAAAGGCCACACTATGGACATGGATGCACCTTGGCTTCTGCTTCTGAGCCTCAGAGGTTCCGCAAATTAAGGCATGGAAGGCATGAAAGGCATGGGAGCCCCGAAAATTCCAAAGATATTCGCATTTTTAGTCAAGGTGTTTTGAAAAATGCCATGTTAATCCATGTTCTATCTACTCCAGGATGACCCTTGACTGCATGTGTATATACACGTGAATTTGTATAATATACGTATTAATATATATATATATATATATTTATTTATTTATTTTTATTTTTATTATTTTTGTTTACTATTTTTATTACTATTATTATTATTAATATAGATACGCATATTATTATTATTATTATTATTTATATAGATACACATATTATTATTGTTATTACTATTGCTATTACTATTATTATTATATATATATACATATTAGATACACAGTTATACGGATATACTGCTTTACATATATACTGTATGTATGTATATATATATGCATTACACATATAATCACAGGAGCCATGACACATCATGAGGGCCCGTTGCTTCCAACTATAAGGAACACTGGAACACATATCTATAAATATAGTGAGTCCATGACATCCTGGACAAGGCTTGCGAACCCATGGACCTGCAGAGCAAGGAGTGATTTTTGTTTGTGGTCGCAGATACCAGGAGGTTGCGATGGATGGGTATGAACCAATGAAAATCTGGTATCTGTGAAAGCTACAATGGTTGGTGGTTTAACATGGCAAAAACCGGCCCAAAATAAATGGTGATTTGTTTCGCATCACAACGAGGGATTGAACCCAATGAACAAGGGTGAAAATGAGGTTTTTAACTATGTGGTTTGGGGATTTCAATCAAACCTATTGGGGAACCTCTTTGAAGGTTACACATTGAAGCGTCCTGAGTGATGACTGAAGCCATCAGGGTGAATTGACCCATGGCCATATGGTGAGTAGGTCCATACCCATTTCCACTCTTGTTCAGTCACAATCCACGTGTTTGATGGTTCAATTCAATCATGTTCTGTTCAAGCTGAAATTTTGGACTGGTTTTATACACATTTGGGTAAGTGAAAAAGACTTTTGGTGTGTTCAATCTCTATTGGGTTGGTGTAAGCCCACATGTTCACTGCTTAAAATTCACATGCTTTTTATCTGTCACAGTTCGGCTGATTACTGTAATTTAATTTGTTCACATCTGGTCAAGTGCCTTTTTTTAATGGGGGTTTCCTAAAATAGGGGGACCCTTAAATCATCCATTTCTAAATCATCCATTTTAATAGGATGTTCCATTATAAAGCATCCATTTTGGGATACCTCCAATTTTGGAAAGCCCCAAATATTGGTTTCGGCCAGGCGACGTGGTCCACAAAAAATGATGAAATTCCGGCGCAGGAGATGTGCCACCGCTTTGCGTTGCCAGAGGGAACACATCTGGCGAAGACGCTCAGAGGACGGAAGATGCTGGGAATGGTGATAGTTTACCCCAGGGTATCCTACCTAATTCATTGGGAATTATGATGTGCCATAACAGGGATACCACTACTGCTTGGTGGTTTGGAACATGACTTTTATGACTTTCCATATATATTGGGAATGTCATAATCCCAACTGACTCATATTTTTCAGAGGGGTAGGTATACCACCAACCAGTGAATTCTGATCTTGCACAGTGTGGTGAATGCATTATGGTAACAGTGCTTGTTTTGAATTTATCACTTAGATTCATGTATACTAGTGCCATAAATAAGACATGCTGTAAATGATGTGACATTTATTTGTCCTAGAATGTCCATGAATGTCCTAGATAATGTGGTAAATAATTGTGGTGTAAAGGCAATAAGACGCACATTTTTTGGGTTATTGCTTTTAGTAGCTACGTAGGATACTATACCGTAGTCAGTGGCTTTAAATGGGTTTCTCCTTTATCCCTACTCGCACCTAAAAGCCCCAGTATGGACTTCTTCTCTTGGCGCGTTGAAACATCCTAGTAGCAATAATATGTGAGAACCTGGCTAACAAATTAAATGCATGGTACAAACATGTCGAAACATTGTTTTCCGAGGTTCCCAAATTGTACTACAGCATGCGATGAACGAAATCTATATAGACCGATTTAGAGGTTCGGGATGTTTTGAACCCACCAAGACAAGGCCACTCCCCTATGATATGTACTCCATTGACTAATGTACACACCGTCAAGAGCGACAGAGTGTGCGTGTTTGCTATGTTATTGATTGAAGAACGTATAATCCAAACAAGATGGAAAGTGATGCACACAGCATCAGACAACTTTTTCACCAGGTTTTGCTGTCAACACAAATTCAGTGCAGAATGCTGGGGAAATTAATTCAAAGATATTCAAAGGATTTTCAAGCCTGAGACATCGCGCCAAAATCGTCGACACTGACACAGATCTGAATGTTTATGTTTTTTCACACCTGTTTCTTGTACTTTTCTTGTCCGGAAATGATCTGACGTCACTATTTGCTGGCTTCAAATCTGTTTCGTGAAATCTGTTTCACCACATTCGAGATGATGATCCCAAAAAATCATCCCATATCATCCCATCATATTCTTCCGATCCAGATAATCTTCACCGCTTCACCCAGCGTTTCAGGCGATGGTCTCTTCAAGAAAGAGGTGTGTCCCTGCTACCGGCCCGTCTCCGGCACGCAGATCGTGCCGCGCTGGATCACCACGAAGGTGTCGTCCGGGGAGTGGATGGGTCCGGGGAGTCCCTGGTGCTGCGACCCTTTATGGCGGTACCGCATGGATGGATGGATCATGGTGGAAAATCTTATTTATAATGGAAAATCCATGGAAAATCCATGAAAATGACATGGATGATTTGGGGTACCCCCATGAAGTAGGAAGCCTCCACATGTTGAACTCGAGATGATGATCCCAGAAAAAAAGTATGACCCGGTCCTTTGAGATCCTGTGAGATTGCCAGGGTTGTGGGATACTTGATTTGGGGCACAGAAAGGCCAAAGAATTGTGGAAAGGGTTTGCGAATGCTCCTAGGACGTTATAAGGTGATCTTCACCTCATCATCTCCGCATTTCTCCAAGTGTCCATTTGTCCTATCGATATCTTTCGGATGGGTTTGAAACCAGGGTAGCCATGGTACCTTCTCTTGGTTTAAGACCTCATTTTGCCCCGGACGTTGGACAAGTCTCAGATTCTTGTTGTTTACAATACCCAAATAGAAAGATCACGTTGTATCCCATGAAATAGCCCCCACAAGATACTTTGTTTTATAGATAATGTCAACCCTGGATTAATAAACCCCTAGGCTGTTTAATTGGGAAGGTACCATTTAAGTATCAAATCATGACTATTAGGGGAATACCCCCCCAATTAATAAACCATTATTGATAACCAGAGATACCCTTATTTTTGTTGCTAGAAATCCTCTCAGCTTTTCTGGGGATTTTTGACGCCTTTATCCGAGAGGCCAGCTGTGCAGATATCAGTTGGCCGGATGCCGAAGTGGAAGCCCTGAAGCGGGCCAGCAAAGACCGTCCCTTGGTAGATCCGACCCATGGTGGATTTAACCATTGGATTTAAGATGATTGAACCAGCAACAAGGGAATAGCCTCTGGTAATCTAACATAGCTCTGCAAAATGGGTGATTTATAGTTGGTTTACCTATATAATCTATATAACATGGTGATTTTCCAGTTCGCTATGTTAGTTTACCAGAGGGTACGCTTCGGCCGACCAAGCCCCATAAAGGATGGCTATTCAAAGGGGGAAGTCATCAATCTCGGCCAGGAGCGAGAAACAGCACTGACTACTGATAGGATGAGTCAAAATTGAATACCGGAGGGGGGGGACCACAGATTTTAGTCTGGTTTTAATATGAACCAACCATCCAATGATTGGGGTACTCAATTTTGACCCATACCCACATGATCAACTCGACAGTGGCTGCGAAAGCCCTGTTGCTTGATGAGTTCGGGGATCCTATAATCCAGATCTATCCAGTAGGAATGATACTATCCATGGGAATTTTTACTTACCAATCAACCAGTTCTTTAAAAAGAACATTCAAACATATTTGAAACATATTTCAAACATAGCATTGGGATCCATTGGGGATTCTTAACCTACCTTCAATGGTATTCCCAGCTGATCATTCCCAACCCAAGGAGATTGTTCCAGTGCCTTGTCTTCCGGGGACCTGACTGGATGGGAAAGGCATGGGTCTAAAGTCAATGATTGTTGTGATTCTAAGGGTTGAAACTAGACTTAGAAAATATGTCGTATATTATCATAAAATATAATTATAATATTTAATATATAATATATAATATGTAATATATAATATATAGTATATATATTATATATAATATATAATATATAATATATAATATATAATATATATATTATATATAATATATAATATATAATATATAATATATCTGCACAATTTAGAGCGAGGGCTGACGAGGTACGAGGTGAATCTTTGCAATTTAAGCGAGGTGAATTAATTAAATTCAGAAAACGAGGTGGGCAGAAATTGCTTTCAAAGCATGTACAACGAGTGAAAAAAAACTTTTCGGGCTCCAGAAAGTTTTTTTTGTTCCCATCAGAGTGAAAAAAATAGAAAATTAAGGGTGCATTCAGACCCGTGAAAAAACAACTTTCTGGAGCCCGAAAAGTTTTTTTTATCGTAATTCAGTCAGTGCCCTGTGGTGGCATGCCCGGTTGTTCCAGGACTTCCGTATTTGTTCTACAGTGAAACCACTGTTTAGGAACCCACTGCATTAAGAACCTCAGGGGCTGGATTGCTGGATTCAACCCTGTCTACCAGCTAATTGAAATAAGAACCCTAGGGAACCCTGAAATTTTGGTCAATAGTTCTTATTCACCTTTCCCAGGTAGCGCGACTAGATTCTAAAATTGCTAAAGCTTGAGGTGTAGCG
>Ga0126342_10016427_pt1 | contig 12893 bp, 18 predicted proteins | sample Cyp1metagenome_FD_92528 | JGI IMG/M metagenome (GOLD analysis project Ga0126342, IMG submission 92528) | Coral microbial communities from Lord Howe Island, Old Settlement Bay, Australia - Cyphastrea 1 metagenome | ecosystem: Host-associated > Invertebrates > Cnidaria > Coral ... | reverse complement strand
TCGGCATGGTCGTGCTTCCGCCTGAAGGTGATGTACGGCCTCTGGGATCGATTGCCGAGGTGTTGAGATTGCTACGGGTTCCTCCGACATTATGGGAGGCATTCCTGGAACAAGTCGGGAATCCCGGCACAGAACTACGAGTACTTGCTGCGCTACCTCCCCATGTCATTGTCCAAGGCTTGGGTCAAGCACAAGCTGCAGGGCAAGGACTTTCAGCAGTAGAAGCCACTCATGTGGGGTTGGTCTAGCGAGTACGTCATTGAAATCAACGGCCAACGATGCCAGAGCCCAGGGTAGTTTACTCCACTTTCAAGCCGGGAGGACAAAACGCCCTTCTACAAGACATGGTGACTCGAGCATTGCCAGCGGTGGAGCATGTGGACAAAAGAAGACTACGTGCAGAGACCTCAGGGCAAGTGCATGGGCATAGGAGTCACGGCTTTTTCGGTGAACAAGATGAAGGACATGTCGCTCGTCAAACCAAAATGTGCAAAGGAGAAGGATCAGGAGAAAAGAACGCTGAAGTCGGAAGAAAGACTTGCACAAGGTGAAGAAGCTCGGACGGGCATGGGCAGAGCAATGCAGGTGGCGGCATGCAGGGAAACTCTAGGAGAGGCCGTGGAGAAGTTGAAGGGCAACTTTTGGGCAGCGCCTTCAAAAGCTGCAAGAGGTGTTAAGAGATCAGAGGTGCTTAAACTTGCCAAGGGAGTCAACGGCAGCGACCTGGATCTGTTTCCGTTGAAGCAGCACGTAGTTGAAGGAGTGGCAGCGTGCTTGAAGAGCGCTGGAATGAAATCTGGCGATCAATACCTGAACGGGCTGAAGCTGATGCATGTGGAGAATGGCTTCAACATGCCTCCATGGTTGACGAGGGTGATGGGACTATGCAGGAAAGCCATGACGAGCAACAAGGGACCCACGAAGAAGGCAATGGAGTTCAAGGTCAAGGACACCAAGGAGGAGAGTAACGACTTGGGTCCGAGTTTGACAGCGGCGTCAACCCAGCTCTGACCTATGTCTGGGCCTGCCTATGGATGCTGCGTGAGATCGAGGCAAACGCATGCAGGTGGGAACGTGTCCAAACAGATGCCCAAGGTAGGAGGGTGTCACTGTATATCCCTGTTTCAAATTTCAAAGATGGATCAAGGAGCACGTGGAGTCAAGAGAACCTTGAAGTGCTGCGGACAAGATCCATGCATGCGGTTTTGTGCTTGGAAGGTATGGGGAAGAATAGAGACTGAAAACACCAGAAAGAAGGCACGGAAGGGCCTCATTTTCGTGGACAAGTTGAAGAACCAGCTGCCAAAAGCGAAAATGATAGAAAACTGGAGAAGTGCTACGGGGCCCCCAGTGACAGGGCATTCAGCAAGGAGAAGCGGAGCCATGGAGCATGTGAGACAGGGACTCCCAGATACAAGAACTTGCTTTCTTGGGGTGGCTCCGTAGTGTTGATGCAGGACATGCCAGCAAACAGAGGGACGCAAGGAAGAGCAGAACCATGGGACGTTGAGACCAAGAAGTCACCATAGACACCGATTCTTGCTCCGGGCACTCCAATGATCCAAATCCCAAGAACACCAGCTCCGCAAGCACGTCCACAGCAAGTTGAAGTACCTCAAGACTTCAAAGAGGAACTGGAAGAAAATCCACAACAAAAATTGTGGGTTGCGGCGGTGGACAAGAAGAAGGGCAAGAAAACGTGGCACCAGGTGACCAAAGCCAGATGGCAGATTTCGCTTGCGAGTTGGAGTACGGCCTGCGGATGGAACTTCACCAAAAATCCGGACAAGGTCACTATGTCAGTAGCCTTGGTCTTCAACCAAACACGTTGTATCAAGTGCACCGGAGTCATGAAAGCCCGCGACAAAGTCAAGGAGGGAAAGAACCTGGCAGCTTTCATGCAGAGAGATGCTGCAAAATGGTTCGATCCAAATGGTGGAATTCAGGCTGATGCGCTTGAAAGATCACGCAGTGGCTGACACAATGCAAAAAGGACACGGCAGCCTCGACAATTCCTTTGACATTGGAGGGTGGGCAGACATTGAATAACTGTTATATATATATATATATGTATATCTATATAAAAATACATACATACGTACGTACGTACATACATACATGCATGCATGCATGCATGCATACATGCATACATGCATACATGCATACATGCATACATACATACATGCATACATGCATACAAACATGCATGCATACATACATACATACATACATACATGTATATATATACATATATATATGTATATATGTATATATGTATATATGTATATATGTATATATGTATATATGTATATATGTATATATGTATATATGTATATAAATATAACATACATTTTAATTATACACATATCCAATGCCGGCCTCAGGGCCGCCTGAGGGCCTGTCAGGTTTTAGTCAACAATGGCAGGTTCGGAAATGAATGGAAATGCATTTTTTAGATGGAAACAATCACGTAGAATTCATCTATCAATCAATGCTCATGGGGGCTTCTCCCACATTTAGTTGGCCAGGGAGAATCCTGCGATCACGCTGGACATGGGTAGCTACATCATTGGAGACCGTCAGGTGGTCTATGCCCAGAGGTTCTGCGATCATGTGGGATGTTACACCCCACATGTGGGAACCTTCCGCGCTGGTAAAGGTTTCATGGCTTCTGGTTGATGCTTTCCATTTTTTTTTGGTCAATTTGCCACCGATGGGCAGCTTGATAAGAGCGGGATCAACAACATCCCCATTGATTATCGCATTTTTGATCCTCTCGAACATTTTTGGGCCAAGCGGCTCCAGAGGTTTGGACTTTGTTGTTTCAGCATGTTTCCACCCCAGGTTTCATCCGCAAGAGCTCCATCTATCCCCTGGGCCGCTGCAAGGCGGGACACCTCTCGGTGCCCTGCCCGCGGAAGCCGCTGGACGTGCTGCGTGTGGTGATGCCCGGCGCGAACTTCACCGAGCACTGCCTGGCGCTGCCGGACGTGGCGCAGCGACAGCTGAGGGGATACACCGATGATGAGCAATGGATCGGGCAGCCAAGGGCAGAGATGTTTTTACATGTTTTTACATGATTTTTTGAACGGACCATGCCATTTCTATTCTATCAATTTTTCCCATCCACCCCAAACAATGGAGTTGCTTCAAAATGCTTTAAATACTTTCTTTTTGGCCCTTCAGATTTGTCCGACTTTCAATTTTGGTGGTATCCCCTGATGACCCAGGCAATCCTTGCAGCCGGAGGATGTGGAGGTCTTGCAGCAGCGGGCTGCAGAGCTGGACGCGCAGGGCTATATGTCCATGGCGCCATATTTCAGCAGCTGCCGCATGCCCCACTGAGCGGTGCTGGTTGCCCGTGTGGCAAAAAGATCGAAAAAAACGCGAAAGATGGGACCAGTTGAGGAACTTCATGGTGTGAGGATATCCCTTTGCAGTGCATGGCACTGTAGAGTATTTTTAGATCGTTGCATGCTCCAGCTGTTCAAAGAGTCTGGAATACACTACAATCTAGTGAAGGGTTTCCCCTAGAATTCCAACTTAAGATTCCTTGTGACCACTCACGGACCTTTTTTCGATACCCATCACCGGAACAACATACCCCTCACCACGCCAACAAGCTTGCAACACTTTCTGCATTCCGTTCCAACTACATCCAACTACTGTATTTCCAAGTGCTTTCAGCAGATGAACTTTGCCATGACTGGAGAGCGCGCGTGCCCCACAGCCAAGCAAGCTGCCCATATGGCCGTGGCAGATGTGGCGGCTGGTGGAATCTCGGAGGAGATATGTACAGTAAGCGTTGGACATGACATGACATTCTCGGCCAATGGGGTGATCCCACCCTCCAGTGTTTATGTCTGAACGATTATCCATGGGGTCCTCGGTTTGCATTCCTTTTCTCTCCTGAAAGACACCTTCTTTCCCGCAAGCTGTCCACAGAATCCCTGAAGACTTCCTAAATTCTTGGGGTCTACATCCCCATCCACCATCCATCCCCGTCCTTCAATGGGTGATGGCTCCCAAGGGAAGACTCCCGAAAACGGTTCATTTCCATTGTCGGAATCCTTATGATTTACCCAGATCCATCCATGGATCCATTCCAGTTATAACTGTTCTAACTTATAAAGTGGCCGATTTGGGGCTGAAATTTCATCCCCCCATCCCCATTCCCATCCATCCCGACAAGGTCTGGGCCTTAACTCACCGCGCTTGGTGCGCCCAGCTCTCCGCCGAGTGTGTGGCTGCAGAGGCAGCCTATGGGGTGAACTTCACAGCATTGCAGGCGATCCATGGGAGAATCACATAACTGGCTGTTGAAGAGGCTGTTCTGTTGAAGAAATCCACTGAATGGTGGTGGCTGGATAAGGCTGGATTGGATTTTGCTCATCTCAACTTGGAGGGTTGCTATGTATTGCTATGTATCTATCTAGCTTGATGCAATATCTATATCATTGTATAGGAATATGGTTTTAAAATGAAATGAATATGGAGAGATGGTTGAAAGATAGGGATGCATATTCATTCCTTTTTGGTAGAGGTGGCCACTTGACTGGGCTCCCAGGAGAATCTATGGCATACTATAATATATATATTTATGTGTGTGTAGATCTATATCTATATATATATATATATTTATCACAGATATTTGTATTTAAGCTTATGTGCGTGCACTAAATCTGCAACATTTGTTGAACCTGTGTTGGCGGTTTGCGAAGCCTCGCGGCTTCGCACGTGCCGCATGTCCAATTCCCCACCGGCTGCGCTGTTGGGAAGGTGCTCTCCAAACGACATTTCCAAGGCCTTTGGGATTGGGGTTCTTCCTCTAAATCGGCTCCAATGCTGAGATGTAGATACCTTTTAATGGACGCGAGTGATGCAGCAAATGTATGCAAATGTGCGTTTACTGTCAGGCTGTCAGGTTGCATCGGCAGGTGTTTGTCGATGATTGTGGTTTTGAATAGCCGCTTCTTGATGACACGGTTGGAAATGCAACATGACTGGCACCAGTGTCATGGTCATACAAATTCACACACTCAATTTTGTCATGTTTTATCCATTTGCCTCTCTTTTTTCCCGCTTGTAGTCGGTGCAATCCAACCCGCCCATCAGGTAGAGCTCATGACGAGACTAAACTGCGTGCTCTCATCAAGGACGATATTTTTTATATATTTTTGGAAAGCTGTCGCATGCGTGCTCCCAGAGAAAACACCCCTTCCGGATCATTGATGGGCCATTTTCGGCCCGTGAGCATTTCCGTTGGAATCTGAATTGGCATCGCTTTTCAGCTTCCTGTCATTCCTCATTTTTCCACCTAAGGTCACCATTTAAGTGAGACTCAGCAATGATTTTATGTTCCAGACATTTTCCACAGTTCCAGAATTTTCCAGGAGTTCCATAGCTGGAAGCCCTGCTTTTTTCGGCCATGGAATCCATGGCAGGAGACCTGGCCGTTGGCCTCCGAGTTGCTGAGCCAATGCCCAGCAGCTGTCTTGGTGTCCTCGGCCCTGCTGATGCTGACGGAGATGCACCGGTTGGATGCCATCCGTGGCCTGGATTTGGATGGGAATTCCTTGGATTTAGATGGGACTTAAATGAGATGTTTTTTGAATGGGATATAAATGGGATGTAAATGGATCTAAATTTCGCTTAAACGGGATTGAATGGGATTTATATGGATTTATATATATAGTTTGATTTTAATGGAATTTAAATGGATATCTATGTATGATAACCATTTGGTAATCAAACGTGGCTGGCTGGGAGTTCCCCGCACTAAATGAAGGTTTTTTTCATCCTCTCTCCCTATAACTAAAACACCCCCCCTACCCCCCCAATGGTAAACATGGTGATCTATTTTTATTAGGGGGTATTTTGTATTAGGGTGCCCCTAATATTCCAATGAAAAGCCCTAATAATAAAGACAAACAATTCGAGTTCAAATTTGATGAAATCCGTCATTAAAATCTATATATAAAATATTGCCAAAAACTGGATTCCGAAGCTTTCCCTTAATATTCTAATGAAACACCATAATTAATAACATATAAATAAATAAATAAATAAATATATATATATATATAAAACTAAAACTTATGAGATGGGACCCTAATAAAAAGCCTCCAGGTGGCAATCTATTTTTATTAAGAGGGGGTTGAACCCATTGTTTTGCCATCCTGTTCTCCTACCACAATTAAGAGTCCAAGTGTGCCCAACCAAAAAAAAACCGGAAATGCCACACCAATCCTATTTTTCTTATTTGGGGGAGTTTTACTAATAGGAAGAAGGGATTAGCTGACTGAGTAAATCATTGAATTGTGGATTTTCCATTGCCACGTTTGATTGCCGAAGGGGATTTCGTAGTGGGACCAGATATCATTTTCAAGTGATGTCTAAGGGTGGGGGGTGGTTTTTCTCTTTGGGGATGTTCAAATGGTGATTTGACCAAGAGAAATGGTGGTGACCCATACTGACTTTTTTATCGGGTGGGATTTACCCTCTGGCCATCTACCCTGGAAACGGAAGTTCCCTGATGATCTTAGCATTCTTAATCATTCTTAGCTATTTCTAGAGGTTTTTATAGGTTTTATTGGGGAGTTCTTACTGCCATGATGATGCTGGATGGGGTCCCGCAATCCTCTGGGTCAAGGAACCAATTGGGAGCATGAACAGCTCTTCCATCGCATCTCTCGCTACGAGCGTGCAATGGTGGATGCGGGCAATCGCTTGCAAGTGATCAGCGATGACTTCTGGCCCTTGAGCAGTGCTTGGGATTTGCACTTCGGTGGCAGAAACTTGCGGACTTGAAGAAATCTATTGTATACCAATCCACAGGCATTTATGATGTCTTCAAGGTATTCGTGAATTATTGAACACCATGGCATTTTTGACGTGGTTTCACCCATGCCAAGGATGTTTCTAAGTGGTTGGATCCGAACAAAGGCTACTTTCGATGGTCGACTTCATCAAGGAAAAGGTCCGTGCGGCTCAGGATTTGATGAGCCCCGCCTCGTCCAGTGGTCCGCAGATCACTGATGAAGCACATGTGCAGGCTGGGAGGAGGGTACCCGAAGAGCTGCAACAGACCAAAACTTTCGCGGAACTGGCATAAAAAGCCTTGGAGAACCATCAAGAGCCCCTGCATTTCAGATCACTTTGGATATTAAAAACGCATGCCAAAATTTGATTAACATAATTACTTCCTGTCACCGCAGCGCTAAATCACAATCACTCCATATCCACTCCCCAAAAACCCGCCCGTCCTTGGGGTTGAAGATAAACTCCACACAGAACACTCCCATTTTTTTAATGGGAAAAGCACATTTCCCCACCAACACAATCCCCTTCCCCACCAGGCCTTGGAGGATGTGGCCGCCATCATGTCCTCCCTGGGCCTGGAATGGTGGCCCTGCCGTGGCACGTTGATCGCCCTGCTGCGCCACGGCGCGTGTAGCGGGGTGCTGGCGCCGTCACCGGGCCACCCCCGGCGGGACGTCGTGGACCACGACGTGGACGTCATGGTGGGCGTGCCCTCGGAGGCTGCCTGGAGCAGCACCTTGCGGTGGTTGGTGGATGCCCAGCTGCGGCAACGAGGAGTCAAATGGTGGGGAGGTTAGGGAGCATAGTTGCTGGATGTTGGAGCGTGGTGGCAATTTTGAATGGGAAACTCATAAAGCATGGAATTTGGGGATGCCTTATTTCTGGATGAACCCAAAGGGGTCCTGAGAACCAGTATCAGCGGATTGATTTTTCAGGCCGTTTGAGTTTGAGACGGTAGAAGCCAGTTAGAGAATCATTTTGACCATATCAACAGTAGCTGGTGTCCAACCCGTCTGCTTTTCCCTGGAGGATGGAATGCCTGTTTCGGCCGCTACTCGGTGGATGCCAGCTTGGATTCCTTTGAGATAAAGCTTGCCCGTGAGGACTGAATTGCATTCCGTATCCATCCGTATCCCATAAGTTGGATTGCAGTAATTGCATGAGACTAGGCCACTACTAGGCCATCGTTTGACACTAAGGTGTCAAGAAGGAGCATGAAGGATGAAAGATCGCTAGATGTTGAGCTGAATTCATATTTTTAATCACCGGGCTGGATGTCCGTCTCGAAATTCAGTCAAGTGTGCAACATACATCGTTTGGACACTTGGTTTGTTCTTGTTCCATAGTCCTAGCCCTTGACCATCCATTTCTTGTCAATTCCAAGAGTTTCTTGCAGAAAGAACGCAGTTTTGTGGGCCCATTGATTGCTACCCCAATTTTGGCACATCTGGAATCTGGACATATCTGGACCCATGGCTTGCAGGACTTGATGCTTTGTACCCGCAAGAATCCGGAGATGGTCCTGGATTTGGCCACGTACGTCAGGGGGAATGGCCCCAGTGTGTTTGCCCAACGCTACTGTGTGCCAGCGCTCCCGGGTCTTGGGACTTTGCTTAGTGGGAGCCTGGATCTGCCAGCTTTTGGGGACTGTGGAGGTACTTGTAGGAAAAATGGAAGTCAGAATGTCGGCATTTGGTCGCCATGGCTTGATCCAGGATCCGGAGTTTTCCTTACCCTTATTTTCCTTACTGGCCTTACAGTAGAGTTGGCGTTCAACTGTTAAACTGGTGAAGCCTGGGAGGTCGCATCAACCATCATCAACCTGTTACGCTCTCCGCTGGGTTGGGGCCTTCCAAGGTGATAGCGGCTGCTACATCCCCAGGGCCGGCACCTTGCGCGGCGGCCAGGGGCGGCTCCGGAGCTCTGCCATTCGGCCGCTGGGGCGCTGCAAGGCTGGGCACATCTCGGTGCCCTGCCCGCACAAACCATTGGAGACCCTGCAGGCCACCATGCCGGAGGTCAATTTCACCAGGCTTGGGAGAAGTGGCCGGGAAGTTGGGAGAAGTTGGGAGAAGTTGGGAGAAGTTGGGAGAAGTTGGGAGAAGTTGGGGGAAGTGGGCCAAGTTGGGAAGAAAGATGCATGTTACATGTTGATACATGTTGATACATGTTGATACATGTTGTTTATTTGGATGATTGGATGACATTATATATACTCTTATGATGATGATATTGATATTGATTATGGCTACTATTGTGCTTGTTACTGATATCTGTAGTTTAGTTGTGTTAGCATTGGCATTAACGCTAGTGTTAGCGTGGTTGTTCTTGTTCTTGTTCCTGTTCTTGTTCTTGTTCTTGTTCTTCTTGTTCTTCTTCTTCTTCTTCTTCGTCTTCTTGTTGTTGTTGTTGTTGTTTGCCTTTGCCGATACTGTCGCCGTTGTTCCTCGTACTGTTATTTTGTCATTATTGTTATTGAATGTATGCCTATGTGCATATAATTTTTGATGATATGCAGATAGTGAAACTCACATGTTTGATGCTTTTGGGTGATTGATTTCCGGAAGTGATTGTTCACTAGTTCCTTTGTTAGAGTTCGGGGAACGTGTATCAGAAACTCCAAGTACTTGGTAGGTGAGGTCGGTGAGGTGCCTTTTTTCTTCTCATTCCTTTTGGAGTCATGTCCGCAAATCCCTCATTTCGTTTCAGTTGGCTTCGGCCAGGCACTGCTTGGCCTTGCCGGATGTGGTGAAGCGGCAGCAACGGGGCTACCTGACTGATGAGCCTTGGCTACGCAGTGGCCTCACTCTGGAGGATGTGGAGGTTTTACGCCGGAGGGCCGCACAACTGGATGCCGAGGGCTATATGTCCATGACGCCCTACTTTGGTAGCTGCGATCTGTCGAACTTGCCTCCACAAAATGTGCCAAGAAAGATTAAAAAAGCAGGGTGTTGGAGGGGAAGGGGGGCAACATGGGGTGGAAATTGCTCAGAAGGAATCTGGCAGACGCCTTGACTTGAGGTATCTTGAGGTAGCTTGAAATTGGAGCTGTACTATACCTTTCTCTGTGGTGGCCAGGTCGAAGAAAGAAAGCAAATCTCTGTGGTGCGGCCGAAATGTTTGGCGATTCCTTGCACCATTGAATGGTTCAGATGTTGGTTCACAGCACCCCGGAGCACTTAGTTTGCAGCTGAAGCATGAGACTGATGGGATGTGGATGTGAGTCGAAATGAGTTCAGTCAAATGGGGCCTGGCACTCTGTACAACTGTGAGGAATGGACTAAATGAACACAATATGATATTTCAACATTGGGGTGCCACATGGCCACTAAATGTACTATTTGATGGTCGACTTACACGGGTTGGTGCCGTCCGTATCCTGTATGCAATGCTTGGATGAGCATATCACTTCGCAACAGGATTCCATGGTGAGTGATGAAATCAACCCCTCTATCAGTCGTAACACCACGTCTCACGGGGTCATACCCTCCAGACCATATATCCAACATGGATCATGACAATCCAGCATTTTGTGGATCAATATATATATATATATCTAGGGACCAGGGACACAATAGCTTTTGGATCCCAATGCTACTCTACTGAGTCTACTGGGCAGCACTGCAACTGGCACTAAGCAGTGCCAGGCTGCTGATCTTGCTGAAGCTGCCGTCTTTGAGGCGGAGGCCACCAAAATGGATGTTCCTGGGGATGACCTGCTGTTTTTTGAAGTCGACTTGTAAACGTGACCCACATCACCTACTGTAGTTGGCGGGCTCCAGGCGCCCCTCCTTCTTCGCTTGCAGCCGGGGACCCTGAGATTTTGGGAAGACGTGAAGCCTTTGGCGCGGACGTGCATGATGTGCTGCCAAGGAAGATCCTTGGGAGAAGTGCAGGGCGCAGTGGGGTCCCCGATTTGACCAGAGTTGGTGCCAAGTGAAAGGCGAGTGTTGCTTCCAAGCTAAAACCCGGGTTCAACCTAGCTGGCCCAAGGCCAAGTCCCATGGTATCATATGGTATCATGAGCGTGTCAGATCAAGAACAGATAGAACAGGTGTTCCAGACTGAAAAGGCCAGTTGCACATGGCACACGGGTTTTTGCATGGTTTACCCTCTGGTAATTTAACATAGCTATTGAAAATGGCCATTTGTAGTGGATTTTCCCATTAAAAATGGTGATTTTTGATAGCTATGTTAAATTATCAGAGGGTACCACGTTTTTACCGTGGTGTTTGTACACGCCATGCAGAGAAATATCCCCCCATGACAACCAAGGTCACCAGAAACTGTCCAGCTCAAGTCGGAGCCGCAGCAGAGGTGGCTGTGGGGATAGCCGGGATAGCTCCAAAATCATAGCGGCCAAAGAATCCGAATCGATGATATTATCCGATCCTACTTGTATCCCATAACTTTTGGGCGTGTATGTATATATATATAATTATATATATATATATTTATATATACATATATTATATCCCAAATAGATGATGTATCCCTAAGTGGGCATCAAATAGATGCCCCAAATTGTTGGACCTGCCAATGGCAACCATGTGGACTTCCACTTGAGCCTGGCCCATGCAGCTGTATGAGACAACCCAAGCTACTTTTGGGTGGGGAGCCAGGTATGCCAAATTGAGATCAAATAAAGATTTGATTATCACACAATCTCTGGCGTGGTTGCTCAATGTGCTTAGAACTGGGGTACGTGAGGTATCCAGAAGCATTGCGGCAGACATCAGCAGGACAGTACACAGGTCACAGATAGTCGTGATCACAGCGCCGGGTGGAACATGGTGGAAGCGCAACGAAATCCTAAAGAACCCATTGGATCCCATTAGCACATATTAGCACATTAGCCTTTAACATTTTTTAACCCAGAGACTACTAGAGACCTACTAGAGACTATTAGAGTCTCAGAGATCATTTCAAGCCATCCTTTGGGCAACATTTGGAGAATTTTGGACGCGAATTTTGGACGGCCATGGCACATGCCAGATGGAGGCTTTGCGCAGCTGGCCTGTTTCTTTTTTCGTTTTTGCGAATCAAAAACTCCAGGTGTTCAACAGCAACTGGGAATTGCAAGACAGCATAGTATAAACTGGATATTATATATATATGAATGATTATGTTACATAACGACACTCCATTTCATTCTTTTGAATGGATTGACATGATGATTTTGGGCTGCTTTGGCAGAGTTTGTAGCCATACCAGATCCTCAGCCAGGTTTGATTGGGCTGCTGCTACAGCTGCTACAGTGGGTGATAGAAAGACCTGTGGGCTTTTTGGGGCCAGCAGGACTCTTGGGGTGCTGGGTAGCTGTCCCCAACTTGGCCGGTTTCTTCAGTAAAGACATGCACAAATAGGATAGGATAAAGAGATACAAAGAAGGGTAGTTGGTGGTTCAACACGCACATTTATGTAACACGCACGCACACACACACATATCAACATATATATATATACACATAATATGTATACATGTACGTAAATACATACAATCATAAACTCATAAACCTATGTCTATGTACTCTATGTGCGGATTTACAACTACAGACCAGCCAGCTGGGGATGCTTGGGTTTTGCACGTGCAACAGCAGGACGGGGGGAGAACCGGAGTAGAAGGAAAGCGATTTCAGTCCTGGGCTCAACGGAGAGCCGTTTTTTTAAAAATCGTCGAGTCATGACAGGGTGAGTGTGAGCGTGTGGCTGCACGCGCGGAAGGGTGTAGGAAAGTTTCGCGGAAGTGTCGTGGAAGCTATAAAAACAGAGTAAACCATAGAAAAACATCCTCCACACCTAAGTCGCGGAAGCAAATCATCCAAACCTACCAACGTGGAAGCTCGTGGAAGTGATAGCGCGGACGATTTCAGGGTCCAAGAGGCACGGCGTGAGCAGTGCCGTATTGGCCACAATTGTCCAATCACGCCGGCCTGGCCAAGTCATTGGACTTCCGAATTGGCCTATTCGAAGTGAATTCACCAAGCAATCTCTGACACCTCTGTACGTCGTGTCCAGAGAGCCGGATAAAAATGCCATCTGTGGGCCTGTGAATGCGCAAATCAACCTTG
>Ga0126342_10016426_pt1 | contig 12893 bp, 14 predicted proteins | sample Cyp1metagenome_FD_92528 | JGI IMG/M metagenome (GOLD analysis project Ga0126342, IMG submission 92528) | Coral microbial communities from Lord Howe Island, Old Settlement Bay, Australia - Cyphastrea 1 metagenome | ecosystem: Host-associated > Invertebrates > Cnidaria > Coral ... | reverse complement strand
GCAATAGCAGCAAGAAAGCCCGGAAGGAGCAGAAACAACTGGAGGAGACCTGGAGTATCCAAAAAGTGGCCAGCTTGCTGGGTATCATTTGTGCTTAAACAGATTTGTGGAGGTTTCATGTCTTCCAGTTTTCAAACCTGGGATCATCAGTTTTGTATCCCGTTAGATCACATTAACTATCTCCATTAGATATCCCATTCAATATGCCATTAAGTATCTGATGAAATATCACCCTGATGAGGTCAATATTAATAACTTCTAAATCTAGTCCATTAGCTATCTCATTGATCATTAAATAGTCCCTGAAACATTCCATTAATAGGCCTATATGTTAAATATCCCCATTCAATATCCAATTGGTAACTGTAGATACCTCATTAAATATATCATCATCAGTTATATATTCTCATTCATATTCCCATTTGATATCTCCATTTTCCAGTATACTCCATAGAATTGGATGATGGGAAAATTTACAGGAAAACCCTATATTTGATGGTAAAAACCATGGTTTCCTGTAGATTTTCCCAGCCAATCCAGTGATTCCAGTATAATCCATCGTCCAGCTCAACCAAACCGCCAGGAGAGCTTCCTATCGTCCACCTCCCCGGACCTCTCCTTGGAGCTGACCCGTTGGCGCGACGCGCGCCGCGAGGCGGCCCAGGCCATCTGTCGCCGCGCCGTGGAGCAGGCGCTGGTGCTGTTGAGGGCGATGCCCACGCTGAAACGATGGGATCCCGGCTGAAAAATGGGGGTAGAACTTCAGATTCACAATACATATGTGGGTTTTTAAATCTTAGAACAATCAGAACAATCATACTATGAACATCTGGGCGTGACATAGTTTAAAATCGCGTTTCTTCGCTATTTTGAGCCAAACCCCCTGGTGAATCTGAATGAAGCACCTTTGATTTTGATCAGAGGACTGGCAAGATTTACACCGGAAAGATGATGGACTTGAATGGACCATGACTTCAAATCTTGCAGTCTTCTAGCTGCCTAGCTCTACTTCCTGTGTACAGTGTACAGTACGTATGAAGCGCCCATCGACCAAACTGCAGATTTGGAGAAAAACGGCGTTCGGGGTTGGTTTTTCCAGCAAAACGGATACAATTTCTCTGCTTTCCACCAACTCGGATCCAGAAATTCTTGGTCTGTTTAGTCTATGGCCTTCAGAAATTAGGCTTCGAAACCATGTGAGACCTCTTGAACACGCGAGGGAAATGGAATTTTGTGTCCCAAATTTCAAGCGTTTCCCGTGGCGCCAAGTGTCCCACGATGAGGTCTTTAGCGAGCTACGGCTGCAGATGTTGGGAGCATTGCAGTTCGAGAGCCCTGTTTCAACGGTTCTGATCAGCTGACTGTTCACCAGAAAAACTGATTATTCATATTCATAAGATGGGTTTGGCATATTTTTCCTATATTTGATTATATGATACTACAGATGTATCATATGATATATATATAGATATATATATAATATATATATATATATAATATATACATATATAATATAATATATATATAAAGCTATCTAGGATGGGGCGACTGCTGTTGGCCTTGGAAAGCCTTTGCAAAAGTTCCTTTGTTGCTTTTTTTCGTGGACAAGCAGATGATCAACATGGATTCACGGTTGCAAAACTTATGACTGCACCTTCTCACTTTTTCCATGGTAACTTTGGGAACAACTAATTCTGACAATTTCGTTCCCACAGGCCTTGTTTTGTTTGTCTTGTTGGGATGCTTGCAGAGAAAAAACATGTGTGCGCCTGTGTGCGCCATTTTTCCATCCAGTCCCTGCACATTATTTCTACGTATTTCTACACATTTCCACCCCAACTTGCAGGGCTCTTGCAGTCTTGCACATGTCTACATACAATCCACTCACAGGGCCGAAGCCTGCATGCTCAGGCACCGCTCAGCCTTGCTGCGTGCTATGCTGCAATTGGGAGCCCTGCTTCCCAAGGAGCCCTATTTCCCAACGTGTTCATTTGTGGGGTTCACATGGTTTAAACATCCATGGAGTTGAACCATCATTGATGACTGTTCCCCATTGATGGTTGTTTGACCTGGTGTTTGCTAGGAGAAATGCATCCAGGGCCGCTTGCAAGTGCTGGAGACGGGTGTCTTGCTGGACAGGGTGACAGTGCGCGGCTTATGCCAATTTTTTTTGGGAGAAATATCGCTGTTGAGATGGCGTGTTTTGAGACTTTATCATCAATAACATATGTATATATATATATATATATATATCTATATATCTCTATATATATATATATGAATATCTCCGTGCAAATAGCATGGTGTTTCTTTATAGTCGGGAGCCATCGTATATCATCCACACATTTTTCACATAGGTTTTGATTCACTCCTGGAGCCCAGGCCAAGGCCAAGGGGACAGGGCCATTCCGAGAGTGCTGCAAGCAGGCGAGTATCTGTCAGATCTGCAAGAAAGCACTTAAGAATGAACATTTATAAGGAACATTAATGAAATCTATGAAATAGAATGATAATTAACAATGAATTGCCAATATTCCAAGACATTCAGGTGTCTCTTGATGCTGGGGTTTGAGCTCAAAAGGGAGTGCAGTGGATGATGTGTATGCCACTTTTGTGGGCCCCTTGAAGGCGCAGGATTTGTTGGAACGCTTTGATGAGGTTTGTGAGCGGGATCACCGCTGGAAGGATTGCATCCTTTGAGTCTTCTTTCAGCTTTCAAGTGCAAGTTGACTCTTCCTTGATTTCCTCTACTTTGATGCATGGAGGGGCCTGGTGATGTCTTTCTTTTGCGTCTACTTGTATCCTTCCTCTACTTCAACTTGCCGGCTTCGGCGTCCAAAGGCGGCGCGGTCCGGTCCAACTTCCATTTTTTCAATGGTGTCCAAAGGTGACACCTCGTTCACTAAGATCGGTTTTGACATAAAATCTTCGCAGTAGGGCATATGGATGTGGTTGAGGACCTTGGGGGATTCAATTCAGCAATGTGGTGGGTGGTGGTTTGATACATATTTCATCATATTTCCATTTTTCAACCATAGAATCATAGAAACGGGATTATGATCCCCAATGTCAATGAACAATCCCCGTTTAGTTCGACACTTTTCCCTTTAAAATCAGTTCTGTTGGGGATTTCCCATGCCATGTTTGATCCCCAATGACAACCAGCAACGCTTTTCTGGCTCAAGTGCCGATTAGCGCAGATCGGCGAGTGTTGCTCACTAACTGGCTGGCCAACTCGGCTGCGTGGCGGATCCCAGAGGGACATGGGTCAATGGGGTACAGCCACCATAGCCATCAAGTAATGGGGATGATGACCAATGACAATCCATTAGAAAATAGGGTACCCCATTTTCCACATGTTTTCTGGTAGAGAAGGGCGACCTTTTCTGCGACTCATTGGATGCCTTGGATGATGCTGTCTGGATTTCTTGCGCTCATTACTCTTGAAATCTTTTGAATGTGAACTGAATGAACTGGAGTTATTGGCCTTGCCAGAGTCATGCCTTTCAACCAGGGCAGAAGACTTGATTCGTATGATTTCTTTTGGTCGACTCGTGGATCTCAGCTTTGCCTAGGCCAGAGAGGCCTGGTCGGCCTCAAGTCATGACCAGCAGATCAAGAGCTAGCGTTTTGATAGGGAGTGTGTCATTTTCATGTTTTGAAGAGAGAGAATTGGTGCAGGGAAATTGCAGATTTTCTTTTTCAGACCATCCTGCCTATAGCAATTCCATGTCCAATCGTTTCAGCATCAATCTCAAGCTGTTGCCGAAGCTGTCTGGCTCCCTAGCCATCAAAGATCATCCCGCAACAGAGAGCTCAGGACCAGCTGCATTGAGGGGTCGATTATGTCATAGTCGATGTTTATTTTCATCTGCTGAGGCTGGGAGGTTTCAGGCTGAAACAAATCCACTGAAATGTAGAAAGACTCAGAAAGACTCTTGTGGGGGGCTCTTACCAAAGCAGGTTCGGTTGTAGTGGTGTGGCTGGGGCTGCCTGCATTCCAGAAACATCTACATATAGTCCAATCCAGCTACTTTGATATCAGTCACTACTTACCCTCAAGAAATCAAAGGGATCAATAGGGATCGGAAGAAGCAGCGGCCGGGCAAACAACAACGAGAAAGAATTCCAAGACAAGACATGATGATATCACCGAGCATCTGCCTACCATCCATGTATCATTCATCTCAATTCCACAACTCCAAGAGAAATTTCAGAAATGAGATGAACCCATTCAGCCCTCAGGACCATGTCGTTTTGGGGCTGCATCGTGCCTCCAGGGCAGTCCAAGAAGGTGTGGATACCCTGCAGTAAACATCGCAGCAATTCTAATGAGATTAATGAGGAAGATAACGGTAAACCGGTAAACCACTTAGTTTCGGGTTGCTTATTTTCCAATAAATCCAACGTGGCAGTGGAAGGATAGCCAGCTTTCTCTTTCTTAGCCCTTTGCAGCTTGCATCGGCCTTCCTGGAGTCTCAGAAACTCGACGCTTCCACTGGTAGTTAGCTGCAGCTAGATCATTTGATTCGGTAAAACTGTACGGGTGGTTGGGACCTGCAAAGGATTTGCAACTCATACGACATGTGGGTTGTCTCATGGATAACCTCGTCTATCATCATCAACCTGATTATAATCATGGATGATTAATCATCATGTCCCATGGATTTCCAATATTTTCCATGTATCAAACCCTGGTGAATCATCATGGGGTTTTCCTAGTGCCGTCTTCACAGGTGGAGACCAGGGCTGGAGAACTTCTGCACTTGTCGCAGGCCCGTGATTCTTCATTGAGGATCGGCATCGATCCATTTCTTTTGGGATTCATCGACCCATAGCTAAGGATTCTCACTATGACAATTCATCCCCAAAATTTGGGTATGGATCAATACCTATTAATACCATTTTTAGTGGGATGAACATCCATTTACCAGCTATTTTGATGTTCACCAGGGGTACAAGGTTTTGACACACTGCCATTTGACGAAAAGGGAGGTTTGCTATTATGAGCTTAATTCTTCTGGTCCTTGGATGCAGAAATGGAAAGGTCTTGCTACAAGATAAGCGACGGAAAGGCATCAATGATCAGTGAAAGATAGGCCAATACCTTGGGACAGGGGGAATGAACACCCCATAGCCAGTAGCATCTGGTAGTTCCTTTGCTGTGAACATCCACGTTTTAACATGTTTTAAGCCATCCCAGGTATCACACGTGCATCCCTCGCGAGTTTATTAAACCAGGCGTGTTTGGCGCCTGACACCCCGAACGGAGCATCCTCCAAAGTGCTTGTGGAGCAGGGCGGTGCGGAGCTTACCCCTTGATGGATTTGATGTTGGCTCCATTGGTGAATTGGTTGATTGTTAGCCTCCATTAAAATGAAATAGCTATGGTATAGATGGCCCATTTGGTTCGATGATTTACATATCAAACATGGTTACTTTCCAAAGTTACGTTGAATTACTAGTGGGGAAATATTGGGACCATGGGTGAATTGGTCAATAGTGGTCGATGATCAAGTTGGTGTTAAGATGTATTAATACCACAGTTGATTTTGCTAGTTTGATTGGGACTGAAGCGCATTTAAACCATTGATTCATTGGTTGATTGGGAGCATTGACTAATTGGTCAATTGGGACCAGTGTGGAATGCGTGAGCCCGGGCAACTCTTAAGTGGATTCCATCGGGACGACGGATTCTGCTATTGGTGAATAGGTGAGTTGGGATGATTCCTCGACTCTATGATTGGTTAAATTATGTTAAATTGCTTAATTGGGACTACTTGGGATGATTGTTGTTAACTGGGACCACAGGGCAGGAAGTTTGGATCTTTGCAGCAACTTCCTGTCAGCAGTTTGTGCTCAAAGCATAAGAGCCTCACAACCCCAAACCCGTGTTCTCCGAGTCCGAAAATGTGAGATAAGCCAAAACAAGTTCAAAAATAGTGAGGAAAATCATCATAAACCATCAGATTTTGGGGTCAGACAAACCCGGTGAACAAATGCGGGAACTGCCAAAATCAGCGAAGAAGCCATGGAAAGTCGCGAATCGCCAGAGTGGTCATTGCAGGACTCGGAGGTGGAAGATCTACGGCCCCCGGCGTGCAGCTTGCTGATGCAAAAGAGAGAACATGGTGGAGGATTATAACTTGGCAGATTGACCACCATCAAAATCTGACATTTTTAATGAACATTAATGAACCCAATACTTTGATATACCGAACGTAAAGCACATGTAATAGCAAACAATTCGGGATCTAGCACTGGATGCCTCGTTTTCCAGCCAAGGCACCCATCCGTTGATCTGTCTACCGCTCCTAAGCCTTCTGTCAACTGCTTCTGCACTCTGTGGCCTGGTGATGTAGATTTCTTTCAACTTGCAGACCGCACAAACTAAGTTGCCCTGTCTTCTATGGACTTAGCTGAAACTAAAGCTTCAGAAGGTGAGGTTCTACGGCAAAGGCTGCAGATCCAGGAGACAGATTCTAAATGTCTGAACAAGCGGATTACACACATAGGTGACATTGGTAACTAGTATGCTTTGCTTAGATTGATAACATCATCTCTTCCACCCCCCTAAGGTTTTGGTGCGGTCTCCCACCGTGCTGCAGTGGTGTCAACCTTCATAGCAGCAGGGGTGGCATCTGCTCTCGTTGGCACATGGCTGTTTGGCTGTAGGTGGGATCGTCCAAAAATGTGGAATTTATGTACGATCCCACCTGAGATATTGATGATATTGCAATTCTGATGGATTGATTTGCAATGGATGATATTCCACAATGTGGATTCATTGGAGTTTATTCCATATGAGGTTTGAAACAATGGGATTGATTTGCAGGCTTCATATTAGGAGGGTTCTTAGAATTGGGGACCTTCAAACCAATGGCTTACCCGTTGAAAATTCACCTTTTAACAGATTTAACAAACCCTCAGGTGCTTTCTGAACACCTCCAAGAAACCCTCCTACCTGGTGGACACCTTAGAGCTGCCCTGTGGGGGCCAGATCCTCATGTCCAATGCGCCAGGGAAGTATCGGACTCCTGGAGCTGATTTATCTTAATCCACCATTGAATAGGGCTGAATAGGGGAATCTACCGCTATCTACCGGTCATGTTTTCCAACTTTTGGTGAAAATGAGAGGATGATCTCCAAGGCCATTTCCATTTTTCAGGCTCAGCAGTTTTTCCAAGGACGGTGGAGGAGGATTTGTCCAAAGTGAAGGCCCTAAAGGCCAGCTCAGTGGTAACGCTGCTCTCATCGGAGGAAATGGAGATTTTGGGGATGACTCACATGGGCCCGGCTGTGGAGGCCAAGGGAATGAGCTGGCACCATTTGGATCTCCGGGACAAGTGGATTCCTTGGGATTCTTTGATGTGCAAGGAAGAATAAACTCTTGTCTTTTGTACATACATAATTATACAATATTATACAGATATGATGTGTATTTGTAATTTTATAATTATCTATATTCTTGTTCACTTGGTTGTTTGGTTTCCTTTTGTTCTGTATGTGACTTTCAAACAAGCGACATTTTACATCAGAATTGAAATCATCTCTGCCACTGTCAATGTGCCACTTTCAGCCCAGATCTGAAAGGATTCCGAAGCGTATCTGCATGATTTGGTGCTGCCCTTGGTTCACCGCCTGCAGTCTGGCCAACGAGTTTTGGTACACTGCAGTGGTGGCAAGGGACGCACCCTGGCACTTCAAGAGCAGGTTTGAAAGTTGTCCATGTTTAGTTTCAGAAACGATGAGTTTCTTTTGTTGATTGCTGTTGCAAAATTCCTTGATGAGTTGAAATTGCAACTTTCGGATAGTTTTGAGTGAATGCAGTTCTTGCTCCAAGAAATTTCCACTCTGATCCAATCATTTCTATCGCAGTTCATGGCACTTACCAGGCACAGGTACCCTGGTTGCTGCACTGTTGATGACCTCTGCTGGGGGCCATCAATCCCTTTGTTCTGCCATCGCTTCCATGCGCGCAGTGCGGCCGGGGATGTTGAAGAACCCCCTGCAACAGCTCTACTTGTTGCACCTCAGGAACTGCTTGCTGCAGATTTGATGCTGACCCCCGAACAGACGGGTGACTCACTGCAAGACTCAATGAGAAGAGGAGTCGCCGAAGCAATCCGAAGCAAGATTGCTTGGTGGATCTACGCACTTGCCGGACTAGGCCACTGCAGTGTTCATAGGTGACCTGAGTTGTGAAACACGGAGAAGCTCAGCTTCCAGTCCTTATGAGGAAACTGTCAGCATGAGAGAACCAAGATGAGGAAGCTTAAAGCCGCTGAAGCCGATCTCACCCGCCAATGCCAAGACAAAAAGCTTCAGAATTCACTCATGGAACATGCTTCACCCATGCAGTTCATACAGCACCTTTTAGTCATAATTGCTGGATCCCAGAGCTCCCTCGGAGGATGTCGGCATGGGTCAAAAGCTGGTTCTCAGATAGGGCCCTCACATGAAAATAGCTGGTAGTAGATGTGAATCCCTTGATGCATAGGGAAACTCATAGGTTTTGACCCATCCCAGATGCCCCAGGTCCCCCAATATACCATGCCCTCCTAAGCAAGGTCAGTCCTATGCCGTGGCCTGCCTGAAGGAAGGTTCCCAGGAGACCTTTGTTTTGATGGTTCACCCCCTGTTTCTTGATGGGCACCACATCCCCATCTTTGTCGATCCTGCCATTAAAAAGGCTGTTCACTCCCAATCTTGTGCTACTCAACCTCTTATTCTTGTGACTTGAAGTCATATTTCTGCCATTTAATATCACTTAATCATGCATCACCCTTTTTCTGCCATTGGTTAAGCGCTCTATATATATATATATATATATCTGAGTAGACTATAACGACCTCACTGCGACATCACTGGAATGATAGTTAGTAGTGGGAACTATCCCAGATAGAGAGAGAGAGAGAGAGACAGAGAGAGAGCGAGAGAGTGTCAGAGAGCCCTTCATTTCAGGCCAGTGAATTCTTATAATTTACCCAGATATATCCATACGTACATATATAATATAGATATTATATATGTATATATATATATGTATATGTTCATGCATTATATACATAAATATCTCCACTATCATGGGTCTCTTGAATTCGTCACCCAACATTAGCAGTGCCCATTTCTGTTGTTAAGTTTCTGGGCGCTGGAGGAGTTCTGCGCGCTGGACCTCTTTCTGGACGCCAAGGAAGCCAAGTTGGCCGTGAAGGGCAAGGCCAGGGGCCCATGGCCGCCATGACCCATGGATGGGGGTGTAGAGTGGGGATACAAAAACATATGTATGTATGTATGTATAATGTAATGTAATGTAATGTAATGTAACGTAACGTAACGTAACGTAACGTAACGTAATGTATATATATATATATATATATTATGGGGATAAGACAAACTAAGTCGGATCAATTCATAAATTGGATAAATCGGGTAAATGGGATTGCTATCACTTTGATGATGTTTGTCTCAAAGTGGGGAAGACCCAAGTTCATGGAAGTTTTATTGCGAATAATGGTGATCAACCATGGGGTTTTGGGATTCCAAATTCTAAGACAGTCCTACTTGTAAGGATTGATTGGATAGATTCCACTGATTCTTTGGTGAGGTCTAATCCGTGGGTCCATTGGACCCGCATGTTTTGCGCCACGGATCAGGCCACAGTCCACTTGACTGGATACTTCGAGGCTGATGACGATGATCTGAAGGCACGGTTGGTGGACCAGGGCGGTCCGTGCCAAGATTGGTTGGCCAACTTGGGCCCCTTGAAGACTCCAGTTCTCAACAGAAAAATGGCAAAACAATTTAGACTACTTTGCCGAGGATGTGTTGGGTCTTTCTCAGAGCATCTTAGAATTGAGTTTTGCTTGGAGGAGGATGATGCGCCACCACCTCGTGCCAGGGCACCCATGGGGCTATCGGCTGGAACTGTCGCACAAGCTACATAGTGCTATCATATCCCTCAAGCAAGTTGTTTCATTACAAGGAGATAGAACCCACCAATTGATCTCAAAGCAGAGTGGTAGCACGATGTCGAACGTGCTATTCTTAATTTTCAAGTCCAGGGACCAAAGTTCAGATGCCCGAAAGGAAACATATACTTCTGAAAAGATACCCTTTGATCATCTCAACATTGATCATCATAGTTGCAATTCAATCAATCCAACATAGATGTAATTATATATATTCATAGTTACACAACTACATAGATGTCATAGATGTCGTTATAATCTAAATCTATTTTTATAGTTAAGTTAAAAGCATATTCTATAGTCCATGAGTGAAGTAATCCATAGTAAAGTCATATCCTATAGTTATATTCCATTATTCACTCATGACACTCATATCCTTTGGATACTCCGTAGTTATAGCATATATACTCGTGTTATGGATATAATATCCATATTACAACATATTATATATACATAATATATATAATATATATAATATATATAATATATATAATATATATAATATATATAATAGATATAATAGATATAATATATATAATAGATATAATAGATATAATAGATATAATAGATATAATAGATATAATAGATATAATAGACATAATAGATATAATATATATAATAGATATAATAGACATAATAGATATAATATATACAATAGATAATATATATATATCTATATTATCCTATAGTTATATTTATTTCATATGGAATATCCATAGATTTTTGTGGATCACCAAGGCCTCGCCGAAGGCAGCCCCCAAGGCCTCGCCCAAGGCCTCCCCCAAGGCGGAGGCGAAGGCTTCCCCAAAGGCCGACAGTCCCGACCTGGGGAGATAATTGGTGTATCTTGGAGTGTATTATAGGGATAGATAGTATATATATATGTATATGTAGATATGTAGATATATGTAAATTCCTAATCACATATATATATAGATAGCTAAGCAACTGTATAGTGTTGATATAATGGGAATACAATGGAGATACAACCAACTCGACATAGGTGATAGGGAATTTTGGTAAAACGGGAAAACCAACCACAAAGGAATATTATAGAATATAACTTAATATAACTATATAAACAATACGACATGGGTGTGTCTGAAAATGGGGTGTACCCCCAAAATGATCACTTTGATTTGGGAAATGATTGTTGAGCAGTCGATTTAGGGGTACCCTACTTCTTGCGACCAACCATTATCATATCAACATACTTCATATGTTTATTGTAGTACGATGTATTACATGTACATACAATATACATATTACCTTCATTCTGCTGCTTGATGCTTCTCCAGCTCATTCACTGTTGAAGAAAGGAATATATTGCTCCCAAGCAAGATGTATATATTCATACACATACATATACACATTTATATGTATACATACGTTTATAAATGTATTTTTGATTCCCCCGACTTCAGCCTGCAGTCATGCTGACTGCATCCCCTTCTGCTGTCAGGCCTCGCCAAAGCCTGCAGCCAAAGCTGCCGCCATGCCAGAGGAGGCCCTTTATCAGAGGGCCATGGTGACCTACAGATTCTTATATATAATTGTTGGATTGGTTTAAGGGGAAAACCTACAGGAAACTATGTATTTTTTTGATACCATCAAATACTGTATTATGGGGAAAATTCATGTAACATTTCCCTTAAACCAATGCAATGGATATGACTTGCAATTAACATTGGGCGTAATGCCAGTTTCAATAACCCCACCTGGCCAACTGGGGAGAGTGACTTTTCTTGGGTTCACCCGTTGTTTACCACATATTTTTCCGTAGCATTGTCAAGCTTTGGAGCAGATCAGTTGATGTCCGCTCCTGATGATGACGATGATGATATGATGGAAGACGAAGAAGGAGAGGAGGAGGAGCCGAAAGCAAGCGATGAGGCAGGACAAGATAGACACGAGAAGGGTTTCAAAAACCACTTTGGCCAATTATTTACTTGGAAAAAGGTGCAACATTTGACATTTGGAATCTTTCGGAATCAACTCGTTTACACACTTGCTGCTTTTGGTTGACATCACCTTTTTGCGACCCCTGAGGTTGTGAAGACCAAGGCGGCATCCCCAAAGGTAGAGCCAAAGAAGGCATCTCCAAAGGCACAACCCAAGGCATGGCTGGCTGAACAACTTGTGAGGGATTTTGGGGACCTCCCAAGGCTGTAGCTTGCCGACATACAGGGCTACAAAGGGACAACTTGTGAAGAATTTTGGAAACCTCCCAAGGCTGTAGCTTGCCGACATACAGGGCTACAGAGGGACAACTTGTGAAGAATTTTGGAAACCTCTCAAGGCTGTAGGTTGCCGACATACAGGGCTACAAAGGGACAACTTGTGAAGAATTTTGGAAACCTCCCAAGGCTGTAGGTTGCCGACATACAGGGCTACAAAGGGACAACTTGTGAAGAATTTTGGAAACCTCCCAAGGCTGTAGGTTGCCGACATACAGGGCTACAAAGGGACAACTTGTGAGGAATTTTGGGGACCTCCCAAGGCTGTAGGTTGCCGACATACAGGGCTACAAAGGGACAACTTGTGAAGAATTTTGGAAACCTCCCAAGGCTATAGGTTGCCGACATACAGGGCTACAAAGGGACAACTTGTGAGGAATTTTGGGGACCTCCCAAGGCTGTAGGTTGCTGACATACAGGGCTACAAAGGGACAACTTGTGAGGCATGTTGGGGACTGGACAAGGCTGTAGGTTGCCGACATACAGGGCTACAAAGGGACAACTTGTGAGGAATTTTGGGGACCTCCCAAGGCTGTAGGTTGCCGACATACAGGGCTACAACGGGACAACTTGTGAGGCATGTTGGGGACTGGACAAGGCTGTAGGTTGCCGACATACAGGAGTACAAAGGGACAACTTGTGATGCTTTTTCCCAGGCTGTATACAGGGCAAAGGGACAACTTGT
>Ga0126342_10016425_pt1 | contig 12894 bp, 20 predicted proteins | sample Cyp1metagenome_FD_92528 | JGI IMG/M metagenome (GOLD analysis project Ga0126342, IMG submission 92528) | Coral microbial communities from Lord Howe Island, Old Settlement Bay, Australia - Cyphastrea 1 metagenome | ecosystem: Host-associated > Invertebrates > Cnidaria > Coral ... | reverse complement strand
TGAATTGGATTCCGTATGTTTAAATGGCTGGGCGGGCCAAGGAAAACCTTCCCGGAGGTAGTCTAAAATACCTGTTCGTATATTTAAAAATCCGTATATTTAAATGTAGTTACCGTATATATACACACATATATATATACATATATATATATATATACATATATATATATATATATTGATTTATAGATATGTGCGTATTTGTGTCAGCATTAATGTCAGCATTTTGTCAGATTTTTTTGGTCACGGTTGGGATCACGTGAAGCAGTTTGGTTTCCTGCATTTTTGCTTGGAAGGGCATGATGATAGCCTAAAGTCTCAAGAGCCAAACTGTTCGAATGCTTGCCAACCTGTAGTTCCAAAGAACTTTCGGGACATGACGAGAAGGACCAGAAACTTAATGTAGAGGACTCGCATTCCGTGGAAGAATAAATAGATTTCACCTAGAAACTCGCCATAATCGCCATACAATTTACATCGAAAATGTGTTGGTGAAGAACCGAAAAATCTTGGTTTGGGCCCCGGTTTTTTGTTTGGTTCACCAACTTGGCGAACTCAATAACATTAAAACATCTTAAAACTGTGCATTTCCCCACTTGGATGTGCATCCCACTGAGGATCCGTGGGCTACGATCCATATATAGCCCCTAGAATGCGATATATAGGTGGTGCTAAATATAGATATAGATATATATATATATAGTTTTTTTTTTAAAAAAAAAGTATATATATATACAATAATATACATCCGGCCCTCAAGCAGTGAATCCTCAGGCATTTTGCACGATTTTCTTGATTGAAATTTTGATGCGATCCTGCACTTATCGAACTTTCTTGAGCTTGGCCAGCGATGGAGCCTCGGTGGAAAATCACCCCGTGGCTGGCTAAGAAATCCCCAGTAAGAAAATGGGAAAATCATTGGAAACATGGGAAAATGATCTATACATGATGGAATTTTTATGGATTTTTCTCTTGCCATGTATGATTCCTGAAGGGTAAACCAATGGTTTTTGTTTTTTTTAAGGCACCCAGTCTCACCTGTTTAGATGGCGATGGAGGGGGCGAGATAGAGAGAGAGAGAGAGAGAGAGCGAGCGAGGGAGGGAGGGAGGGAGGGAGTATGAATGAAGCACATGGTTTGCACTTTTCATGTGCATGTTTTTTCAGCGTGCATGCACGCTTTCACAAATGAGGTATAGTGCTGAGCCAAAAAAAAATTGCACATGGAATGCAAATGCAGGGGCCCCATGGGCTGCCAAGTGGCCAACACTGAACAATTGAATGCTGGGTTAGGCATTGATTTTAAGCAGATTGGTTGGGGCTCGCTGACTTCAACCATTTTCAATCGTTTGCATGTGTTCCCGTTTTTTGGGTGTTCGGTGGCTGCGGGACCTCCTGCAATCTACGACATGACAAACAGTATAGGATTGTTGGGGGCTGGTTGGAACAGATACAACTCATTCTCCTTCCTCTTCTTCCTCTCCTCGTTCTCTGCCGAGCCGTGCGGCGAGCTCTGGATGCAGCTGGGCCACGCCTAGACCCGAACACCATATGGCGAGCCCTGGATGCAGCTGAGCTGGGCACGCGTGGACCCGAAGACATGCCAGAGAGAAGACAGAATGCCAGATAGAATGCCAGAAATAATGTCAGAATATATGCCAATGACAGGTTCAGTGCGGCGGGGCTGCTGCAAACGACCAGGTCCATTGAAGTGCAGAAAAAGAGCTGCGGACGTGATTGCCATTGTGGCACTATACTCATCTTGTTGTTTGGTTGCGCTTGGAATCCGATCAGTTGTCTAAAATGCCACACGGTGGGGATCACTTTTTGGGCAATACTGCCAAATGTTAGTCCAAAAATGTTCCAGTGTAATGCACACATTATGGCTCGGCCCTTTGACCCACCGTCAGGATCGTTTCTTTTCGCCGCTTGGCCGTGTGGGGAAAGTGTGGTGTGGGTCTTTCGGCACGAGGAAGACGCTACGGAGCGAATTTAGCTGGTTGTGAATTTGGCGCAGCAGAATTTGTGCCTTCTCGTGCCCAAATACCTATAATAGTAATAATGTGTGTATATTTATATATATATATGAATATGTGTGTGTGTGCATGTGTGTGGTTTATACATATGTGCACGAATATATACAATACCTGGCAAGATGGAACGTTGGAGTGGAAAAGATGCATCATTTACCAGTAATAGGTAATAGGCTGGAGGTTTTTGCAAACTCCCCTGCACTTGAAGAGGAACACAGTAGTATACATTGGCGTCACTGCCAGCACTTGGTTTGATGATGTTTGATGGTTTGTTTGATTAAACTACCCTTGCACTTACTCGTACCTTTCAACAACGTTTGCAGGTGATATTAACATGTTCATTTCCCCTGTTTCTCCAATGTTTGAGGGTATATAGCTAGTCGTGGCGCGTTTGTGCGAAAGTGCCAGGACCTCTTGCTGGTTTTGCTGATGGTTTGGGAAACATGGTTCATGCCCTTATGGCAGGCGGGATTTTTTAGGGTTTTCTGGAGACGATGTCCGCGAAGGTTAGAAGATGGTGGAAGATCTTGACGTTTCACGGAATCATTTTTTTGGATCTTTGGGATTTGAATTGCAGGGACACCCAGGGTGAAATGATTATTTTCCAATATTACCCATAACCAAAAATAATAACCCAAGGTTGATGCAAATTCTGGGATTAGATCCATCCAGAGTTTGGGCAACTAGTTGAGGATGTTCAACAGTTCCAATCAGTTCCAGTGAATCTTCATGACGATAGGAACAAGGATCATTCTGGCATAGGACCATGGCTGCGGGTTGTTCCATGGAAGTTGTGCATGCCTCCTTGCAGTGTCTCAATTTTCAAAGAGAAACATTGAGACATTACCCTCTGGTAAACAAACATAACTATGGAAAGTCACAAGTTTTCATCACAAAATCCACTATACATGGCCATTTTCAATAGCTATGTTTTACCACGCATTGGGCATTCTGGGTGTCAGCAAATGCTGTGCAAAAACCGCCAATTTTGGTTTCTGATTTGTTCGGATTCTTCGGCCCGTTTTGCAATTTCAACTTTTCCTCGAATTGGAGACAGGAGAAAAAATCCTCGTTTAAAAAGATTACTTTGTGCGTGGGAGATTCACCATATGGAAGAGAAATATAAATGGGAGTTTATCCATTGCCAGGTGTGCTTACCAGAGGTTGAACCATAATGTTGGATCCTGATTAGTACCAGGCCCCGCCCCCCTCATTTTTGTTTGGACTTGGATCCTACGTGGATATAGCATGAGTATTGAGCGCATTTACATACGCTGTCAAGGCTCAAGAGAGATATAAAGTAATCCTGTGGACACCGCACCGACTGGCTATTGGCCGAGTATAAAAGGTGTGAAGCTGTCTTGGGAAGATGTTCTAAACACTTTCACATGTCTCCTTCCCAATTCAGACGAAGGACTTCCATGTTAGGACTTCCTGACTCTGTCTATGAAAGTAAGAAGACATGTACAACAAGTGTCGTGTGTGTGTAGTGCTTCCATTGCACCACCGCCGAGAGCCAGGGTTTCAGGCATTCGAGCAACCAACTCTGGAGATGTTATCTTTGATGATCATGCTGAAATCCAGTTGAGGAAGCGCAAGTACGTGGTGTTACTTGTTCTTAATGGTGCATCAAACTTACTTTGTGCTACGACACATTCCTCACTGAGCAACAACGAGACTATTCAAGCTCTAAGGTTGTGGACTGATGAAATTCATTGTACGCCTAAAGCCATTGTAGGTGATGAAGCTTTTTTCCAAGAATACTTTCTGACTTATTACTGAACTCATGGTATCGCGGAATGTCCCGGTGGTTCCAGAACCCCATCGCCAAACAGAGCAGAATCAGCTGTTAGACTCTTCAAACGACAATGACTAATCATGTCTAAGAAGCTGGAAAATGATAGGTTCACAGGAGTGACAGTTAGAGAAGCTGTGAAACGTACTGTTTGGGCCAGAACACTCAACTCACTGTTAGCGGTTACTCACCGTTGGAAATTGCCACTGGCAGCAGGCCACCAGATCTTCTGGATATTGAAACTTCTGATCCTGCTCAACTTATATAGTGTTGAACCCTTACCTGAGGACAGAACACAACAAGAATTGCAAAGGTTAGCATTGAAGGCACATCAGGGAAGCAAGACAAGCTGCTGATCTCAGGCATGACATGGCTGGAAGAACTATATATGCCACCTGATGGACCTTACAAACCACGTGGTAAGGTCTTTGTTTGGACGTCCCCTGTCAATGCTAACTCCATTGAATCAAAAGCATGGAAGAAGGAAAGATGGGTCAGAGGTACTGTTATCTCATAAGAAGGTGCTATGGTCAATGTTCATGTTGACAGTTCGGTTTTGCGTGTCAATCAATCCAAGATCAGGCGCGATCATGATGAATGGCATGATGTTGCTGTTCCTGGACTTGACAGTCCAGATCCTGTCCCACTTGCAGTTGAAGATGAAGATGACTACGAGCCAAACATAGCTGAATATGCTGAGGCTTACTTCGGTGAGCAGACTCGCTGGTTTTGTCAAACTGGCAAGTGTGATGTTGTTGAACTCTTTAGCAGCAACACTGGTCTTAGTTGGCACATTTCACGATTGAACATGAGGGTTGGTGAACCTATTGACCACAAGCATGTATGGAGTTTCAACAGTAAAACCAAGCAATAGCAAGTTTGGAAACAACTTGAGAAGCTTGATCCTGAGTATGTGTTGATCACGAATCCTTTACCAAATTCCTGGAAGTACTCGGTTTACAAGTTCTGCCTTGATGTGATGACATGGCAGCTTGATCGAGGAAAAGGCTTCTTGGTGATCACTCCACCTGATTCAGGATTTGCTCAGTTCTTGACTTGGAAGAAACATCAAAAGGATAGAATCAAATATCACATTGGTTGTATCCATGTCGACATGACCAATTACTGTCGATGTGATCCTTCTGTCAAGGACATGCGTGCGCACTACAATTACGAAGATGATTTTGAACTGATGGTACCTCAGCATGCCTTCAGCAGAGAAGGGAGGCCTTGGACAGATCCACAGTGGAAGGTTTTACCATCACGTTTGTGTTCATTCATTGCGCACTTCACGCAACTTGTTCCATGGAAAGACATGACAGAATTTTCTGTTTGAAGATCTGTTGACTCATCATGACGATGGAGCACTGTGTGGCGCATCTATGTTTTGGATCGTGATGCTGGGTGTTCATGTTTGTTGCAAGACTTGCATCATGTTGGGACCCCTATTCCTGTGCCATTGAAGCATATACTTCCACAGAGGTTTACTGCTCAGTTACCCCTCCAAACATTCAGACAGATTGATCAGTTGCCAAGGAGTACAGAGGCTAGTGTCAGAGAACCAACTGATCCCAGAATCATTGAATAGAGATTCCTGGACTTCAAGATATCAGGAAAAAGACATTGCCTCAAATGTACTTTGAAGATTGCAGCGTGTTCAGAGGAACTTATGGACGTGTCAATCCTTTGTTCCAACATCCTGAGGATGCTCTCTTACTCATTTGGAAACCTGGTGACTATGATCATGTTTACTTCATGTTTGTGTCACAGTTGTATCCACATCATGAACGGTTCCATATTCATGATTGGAGTATGATCGTCTTTTCACGTGAGATGACTGGTGCTATCAAGGAGAGTTGTAGATCCTCCTACTCAAGGAAGCACGCCACCAAATGACGACGATCCAATACATCCAGATCAGCATGGTGATGTTCCACCAAATTATGAGGATGAAAAGTTGAGTGGTGATGAACCGGAAGATCCTCTGGATGATGATAATCAACGTGATTACAATACTGGACCAGATCCAGATGATGATGATGATGATGATCAAGAGTCCATCATTCCAGATGACAATGGACCACCACCTGATGATGACTTGGATATGCCAGGAGGGAAGCACATAACCTAAGTTCACCATCAACTCCGTTTTCTAGTCCTGATGTTCCAATCGTAGAGATTGCTGATCCTGGACAAGATGACGATCCTTCACCAGGACCTGGTCCAACGTCTGAGCCAATCAAAGTTCAAAGGAAACAGAGACAGACCTCAACTGATTCTACTGATGCGTTACCAATGGCAAAGGCCAAGGTGATTATCAAGAGGCCAAAGGTTCAATTACCAGGTCATGTCAAACCTATTTAAGTTCCCACTCAGAAACATGATGATGAAGGAGATGAAGGACCTTCACATGATCCTAATGCCTCAAGTTCAAATGATCGCTCAATTCCATTGCCTACTACTACTCCAACATCGTTTGTGCCAGGTGATCATGCGCAGCCAGCGCAACAGCAGTCGTCACAAGGAACACCAGAATTGGTCTCATCTCAAAACGATGATGATGAAACAGAACCACATGAAACAGACGATGCTCGTGTTTTGGCTGAGGAAGAGATTGCTCAGCTTCATGAAGAAGATGTGGACACTGAACCATACACATCAGACCACTCTCATTTTGTCAACATTGATGGTACTGTTTTTGTTCCTTTAGGACCCCAAATCCAAGCTGCTTCTGATTTTGGTTCATATGATGTTACTGGATTCAATCGATTTGAACAGTATCTTGCCAAGAATGGAAAGAAGCAGCCGAAGGCAGAATCAGTTATCACCCAAGAATTCTTGAGAAAGTATGCTAAGGAGATCAAACAAGCCAAGCTTGAAGAATTCAGAAGCTTTCTTGATTTCACTGCCATGACCTTTCGCGACAAGAGGCGTCAAAAGATTGATAACTATGTCACTGGCAGATGCGTGCTTACTATCAAAGTTGATAAGGATGGACAGTTCAAGAAGTTCAAGGCTAGATGGGTATGTAGAGGCTTTCAAGACGCTCACAAGTATGACTTACAGACTGACAGTCCTACTGCTACCAGGTATGGTTTCCGTGTGGCATCTCAGCATGCAGCCTCGATGTACTGGGATTTACTTCATTTAGACTTTAAAGCTGCCTTCGTTCAGGGGAAACGTACGACTTAGACCGACGCGTTATCCATGTTCAGTTGCCTACTGACATTGGTTTGCCTCCTTGCTTGGTTGGTTTATGCACTTGTTCCGTTTATGGACTTGCGGACGCACCAAGAAGATGGTGGAACCGCTTAGACAAATTTCTGATTTCACTTGGCATTCAACCAACAAGAGCGGACAGGTGCACCTATGTGTGCTATGATGGTGCTTTTAAGGAGCCAAAACAGGTTAGCTTTGCTGACTCTGAGGCAACAGAACCAGCACCTGTGTCCTACTATGGCGTAAGCTCACAAGAGAGCGAGGAAACGCGTGATGAATCCTCCGACACGCTGAGGAAGTTCATAAGTCTCTTTTGGTTGAAGAAGGATTGTTTTCAGCTTGCTTTCAACAAAACCAAACATGGAAACAGAGAGAAGAGTTCAAGGAGAAGAAGGTTCAAGATTGTGCATGGACTCCTATCCTTGATGCACACATGTTGAAGTTTGGAATCTGTTGGACACAAGTTTGGTTGGTATCCTTTTGAAAATGGTCTTGCTCAAGTTGCTTATCGTGCCAAGGCATTGAGAACTCCTGATCAATATTATGATCGAAAGAAGTTCCATTTTAAGGACTTCTATTGTGAACAGGAAAGGAGTTTGGTGGTTACTTGAAGTGATTCATGACTTGAATAAGGAAAAAAAATCCACAAGTTTGGAAGAGGAAGCTGAACTTCTTGTTTCAGTCTTCTTACCTTCAGAACGTACCTGCCTTGCCACGACACCATAATTGACACCTGAGATTGTTGAAGAACTCTTGGAACACTTCATGGACCGTTCATGGCAGTAATGCCAAGGAAAGAAGACCAATTGGCATGTGTTGTCTTCATGTTGATGACTTGTTCGTTACTGGAACCCCAGAGTGTCTGGAGAGGTTCAAGAAAGTTGTCAAGTCAGAATTCCAGATTGGTCATGAAGATGTGAATGACTTGATGTTCAATGGTCAACGTGTTAATTGGATCATTAGTGAGAAAGCCAAGAAGAAATCTCACACTACCGTTGAACAGTCCCTGTGTGTCAGTGAACTTACTGAGGTTGTCATACCTAAAGGTTTTAAGGATGAAGACACATGTGACAAGGATCTCCACACTGCCTACAGGTCACGTCTAGGTAGTATCAACTGGTTACAATCAAGAACCCAATTTCAGTCATGTTATCAGTTTTCACGTTGTGCTTCTGCTGCTGCCTCGCCCGCTATAGGTGATTGCAAGGTGTTGAACAAACTTTGCAGGCAAATCGTAGGTGACCCAATAGAAATTATGTTCTGGCCACTTCAAGTGATCCTATGTTAGTTGCCATGCCTGATGCAGCATTCAGAAACAATAGTGACAAATCCTCATAATGTGCTCTGGTTTTTTTCATGGCTGAACCAAGAAAGGAGAAGAGTAAAAACACCAAGGGTTTTTTTGATTTTCTTTGAATCAACCAAGATCAAACGAACAACCTTGAGTACCACTGTTGCTGAGCTGTATGCACTGATGAAGTGTTATGGAACTTGTCAAATGTTGAGAGGACTCATTAGGGACATCACTGGACTTTCAAGTGAGATTCACATGAGGACCGATGCAAGCAATCTTGTGACTACTGCCAGTGCTACTCATGTTCCTGAACAACAAGAGACCATTCATATGATCCAGATGCTTAGGAAAGAAGCATGTTCAGGTTCCATTGCCGACTTGTCACATATTTGAACTCAATGGTGTTTGGCTGGTTGTTTGACCAAAAAGTCTGCGAATCCTCAGGATCTTATTGATGCTGTTAGACAAGGTGTTCTTGAAGAAGTGGATGCTCATCCTCCTTTTAGATCGTTATTGGAACACAAGGCTTACCTCAAGTCATGGTTGCCTACAGTTTGCAGTCATGTTGATTTCAGACATGGTGTATTTCTGTTAGGTGACACCCTGAGGGATTCTTGGCTATTTTTCGAATTTGTGCCTGCGGCCCCAAAGGCAGTGGAGTCTCGAAGGTCGCACTCAGCCGCAGAAGCACAGGCCTCATCGTCTAGTAGAAGACGACAGGATTTTCCAGATTCACAATATCATGGTGAGGAGAGACACAGATCGCCACCAGGGGGATATGCTCAGAGAAAGATCGAGGAAGCCCCTTCTGAAGACTCACACTACCAAGAGAAGATCATATGGCGTTCAGTGCAGCATGGTTTCAAGCTCAGGAGAGACTGAGGCAGAAACGTAAAAGAGATATGCACATCCCCATGGGACCAAACAACATGTCAGGTTTCATCGACATCAAATGTTCATGGATGTTATTCGAGCATCGAGAATTTGATGTGGCCATCAAATGACTAGCTGAGTTTCTGAAGTATCTATGTGGTTTCACTACCCAAGATGAAGAGGACTGGGTGGACGAGCAGTGTAGTAGCTACTACATCGACCTCACTGGAAGACGCCGTGGCTCGAGGTACCTTGAGTGTAGCAAGTCCTTATTACAAGTGTTGAGACACAACAAAAGGACTTATCTCTTCAGTGAGCGAGGCAGTATGAACATTGCAGATTTGTTTGATCAGATGGGTTGGCAGAACCCAAAACAGGTACAACATGACTGCGCACAGTTTGCAGCATTTTTGTTGTGCAATCCCAAGCAGAGATTTTTCGTTGGCCCTCACATGCAGTGTGAATGGTATCCATACAGCTCAGCTGCGACTTACCCATTTGATGTGAGATTGGGTTGTGTACAAGGACACTCGAATCAGGTTGTTGACCCTTATTCTACATATCTCCCACTGACATATGACGAAGCCATGTGCGTGGGATGGATTTTTCATGTCACTGGTTCAGAAAATGTACCCTCGATTCAACAATATGGCCTTGAAGACCGATGTGAAAGGAAGTGGACGAGGTGGAAGAGTGGCAATACACTTCATGTACCACAACGACAATGGTCAGGGCTACATAAGGATGGCAGAAGGCACTACTCCACCACGCCATTACAGGCACCCAGTGTACCTCGTCTTGGATCCAGAATTCGTTGAGAGCCAACAGCTTTTCCTTACCAAGATCAAGAACGGGGCGATTCTATTTCACGGTGGCATTCCAGCTGATTTTTTGCGCCTTCAAGATCAGTTTCCAACGTTGGCATGCAATGTCCTGAGACCTGGAAGAGGACACATGCTGCCACCCCTCAGTCACTGGGGGAACTTGGCCAGCTGATGTTAGTGAGAAAGGTGTAGGTTTTGCACCTGGAGGTCCCATTGCTGAAACTATCAGAAAAACAGCATGGCAGTTCATGGGCCAGGAGATCCCGCAAAACTATGGGAAGCTTGTCTTTGGTTTTCCTTTGACAACAGAGGTTGATTTTGATCCAACGCTCGAGTCAGTTCATGGTTTACTGTCAGAAGGCTCTCAGCAGAGAGAGGAACTGGAACAGAATGATCAACTTATGCAAAATCCATATGAACGGCCATCAAGACTTGCAGGACGCTGTCAGCAGAGAGAGGAACCTGCCAGCCAATCAGAGCAGCAACGTTCCTCATCAGGTAGTTCAGAGCCTCCAGAAGAAGAACCTCCACAAGATGATCAGCCTGAACAAGAGGCAACACCCTCTCATGAACAAGTTGACCATACTCAAGATGATCCCATGGGTGAAGAGGTAGTTGATCTTTGCGAAGCAGAAGATGTACCAGATGAAGATTATGTAGTTGAACAAGTGACACGTTCTTCTATTTCTGCATCAAATCCCTGGGTCCTGTATATGAGGCAGGCATCATTTGTGCTCGATATGAAGATGGCCGCATCAAGTCAAATCACTATGGAGAGAAGGTCATCACTCTCAGAGAATGGGCATATTTGCTGGCACCTCAACGAGATGCTTTGAGAAGGCAGCCCATTGGACGTGCTGACTGGGAGAAGCTTCCATGGACAGAACATCTCTGTTTGTTTTCACCAGAGGCTGGGAAATGGGTCGGCTACGTTCTAACTATCTGAAATCACGTCAGTTCAGCAACCTGAGAAACTTCCTGGAGGATTGTCGATACAACCGCACAGACTGGATGAGAGGGCACGGTGAATCACCAGGCTGGGAAGACAGATTTTCCATTGAAAGAGAGCAATGGTCAGAAAATTAGCTTCTGTATGAACGTGATCAGATGATTCAAGAAGATCTTGAATGGTTTGCGGAGGCTGTGTATCAATTCTACCAAAAGCACCTTGACAAGTTGATCAGAGAGAAAGACAGGATGTGGGGAGGCCTTCGGCTAAGCTCAAAGCCTTCAAGAAAGCTGCCAAGAAAGCCACTCAGGAGCAAGCCATCCCAGGTGCTGAGCCCAAGAAGCTTGGTAAGGAGGAAGCCACTGAGGCACCACCTTTGCCTCCTCCTGCTGAGGCTCCTCAGGAAGCACCAGCTTCTGATGACCCTTTACTGATGCAGGAAGCTATCGTCACCTCAGAGGCTGCGGGCAAGCTTTACTTTGCTAAGGAAAAGCTCACTTTCTTCAGTGAGGCTGGCTTCTACACCATGGTCACTGGCTCAGGAGACTTTCAGATTAAGCCTGAGTGGCTGCAACTCAAAAGCTCTACAGTAAGCCTTTTGTTCCAAGGGTTGAGTGGCCTAAGTGGACCCAACTCAGCAAGAATGACCTCACGTTATGGCTGTCCCAAATGAGCTGCAACCCTGATGATCAGCTTGGCACCAGCCCTGAGGAATGGTCCACTCACACAGTGTTACCATGCCCTCACAACAAACTTGAGATGGAGGATCAGCACATTTGGCTTGGCTGGTGTCTTCTCAGCTGGTGCTTCAAGAAGGCTAAGGGCAGCAATGCCCGTGGCTGCTATGTGCTCCACTACATGGAGCAAGAAATCAGGCTTCTCAGGGGAGAGTGGCCATCAGTTTGGCCTGACAGTGGGTGGAAGAGGTGGAAGCCCAGGTTGGAGACTGCAGTTTCCAAGCTCATGGCTGAGCAAAAAAGCATCACTGAGGCTGCCAAGCTCAGATGGTGGAGCCTCCAATCTCAGAAGGCCAACATTGCTGAGCAAAAGAAAAAGGCAGGCAAAGCTCTCTAAGCTCAAGGACATCACCTCAGTTGCCTACATGACTGCTCAGGAGCAGCTGGACACGAACTCAGTGAGGTTCACCTGGAGCTCCTGGAGCATGCCTTTGGCAAATGTCCCAAGTGCAGGTGGCAGTCAGGCTGCCTGAACTCTGATGCCTACAAATGCCTCAGGTACCACTTGTACTCAGAAGCTGCCAAGGTCAAGAAGTTGCCCTTTCTCAGCACAGGGCCTCAGGATCTTGAGCAACTGCTGAACTCAGCAACACTGGCTATCTCAGCAAGCTCAGCTGCAGCACCTATTTCTTCGAGCTCAGCTGCACCTAGCACATCATCATCAGCTGCACCTGCATGAAGCTCTACTGAGACTGAGTGATTTGCAGCTTTGCACTGAGCAAGGCTCAGTGCTTTTCACCTTTGTTCTCAGATAATTAATTTCAGGATTTTTTAATCTCAGTGCCAAAAAAATGCATCAGCTTGCATGTGCTGCATGTGGTGGAATTTGAAAATTTGTTGCCACCTACAACTCTTGCACCTGCCACGCTTTTTTCTACTTCCCTACTTCAGGGGTGTGATTTGCCAATGCAACGCACATGCAGCACACATGCAGCACACATGCAACACACATGCAACACGACATGCAACACAACATGCAACACGAGCTTTTTTACCTGTAAATTTACAGTCAACCTGCAGGATTTGACGTTTGCAGCCCCAACTCCAGTATCTCCAGTCTTAGAATGGAAAGTGTAGATTTTTGCCTCCGCGGCCACTTTGCTTGGAATTTACAGGGAAAATGCTCGTGTTGCATGTGTGTTTCATGTGTGTTGCATGTGTGTTGCATATGCGT
>Ga0126342_10016424_pt1 | contig 12894 bp, 16 predicted proteins | sample Cyp1metagenome_FD_92528 | JGI IMG/M metagenome (GOLD analysis project Ga0126342, IMG submission 92528) | Coral microbial communities from Lord Howe Island, Old Settlement Bay, Australia - Cyphastrea 1 metagenome | ecosystem: Host-associated > Invertebrates > Cnidaria > Coral ... | reverse complement strand
GATTGGTCGAGGGCAAGAGCATTGCAATTGATGGCCGATTTTGACTTGTCTGAGTCGAAGACTACGTTGGGATCAGTTAGCTGGATTTTCTTCCAACAACATAGAGGCTCTCTTTGCGCATGGGCCCATGATGGGAAACCACTGGAAGACCGGTTGCGACATTTAGTGTTAGGTTTCTCTACTGGGCTGAATGTGATGCAGCGTCTTGAGGCGCGGCATCATCTGGTGAATTTGGCACTGGCAAGAGGCCGTGCCCTCAGTGTCCCTGGTGTGATCTCTGGGTTGCGGCGTCGCTTCAACCAAGACTTGCAACAACAATCGTTTAGGGAAGAATTGCCACAGCTACTCAACGATTTCGACCAATTGGTACTACAGCCATGGGATTCACAAAGGCAGCTGTTAGAGATCATATATGGACATGGTTTGGACCAGCTACACCCGAGTACTACATGGGAAGACCAACAACTTCAAAGGATCGCTGATCTCTCAGCCCAACCAGTAACATCTGCACCATCACGAACAGTAGCTTAGGCTTAGCTGACCCCGCAGTTGAAGTGTTAGTTGGCTAGTTGGACCCCGCCTTTTTTTTTCAATTTCCTAATCGCTCGTGCATGTTGCCAATTGCCCAACATGTGTTTGTTTAGGGTTGATTCCTGTTGTGCTTCAAGGCAACACTTCAGACAGAGCACTTGCAAAGAGTCTTCGGGAGTGACCTCCAAGTCAAGGATGTTTTTGCTATCCCAACCATTCCCGAAGCTGGTAGCCGCTTGCCAACCCAGTTCATCATCTTCAAGGTGGTTTCGTTGAGCCCAGACCGCCGCAGTTATCTACAACGTGCATTTGCACTTTCCCAAGATGACCGGACCTCAGTTTGTAGTCGTGATGTCAAGTGTCAAGTTGGGCTCACAACCAATCCAGCATGTCTAATTGATGCGACATGTCTAATTGATGATGTCCCATCTCTACTCTCATATGAGTTAATGCTTGATTGGATTCGATGAGTTTGATATTATATCAGCTTAGTCAGAATGATGAACATGTATTTAACATTGTCCACCACTCATCATTTTCAATTTCCACCAGCCGTTTTACTCTCAGTTTTCTTCGGGACCTACATTCCGGTTGCCGGATTGGATTCGATAGTTCTTAGCTGAACTGCCTAGCCTAGAAGCCATGTCTAGTGGACCAACTATGAGCCACCAGACCGAGAATCACATGTCGTCCACCTTTGAGTGTCTGCCTACTAGGAGCTTTCTGGATTTAGTCCACCGAAAGTTTTGTGAGCTAGTGGTGTTGCTTTGCAGTCGCCTTGAGTATCCATTGCTCACCCTTTCTTTGCACATGAACTTCGGACATGGAATGACATCCTCTTCCCAAATGGCTGCTGAGCCAAACCATCCTTGGTCAGCACGACGTGAGCATGTCGGTCGCACCTTTACTTCGCAGCACATGACAGATTTTGTGCAGTGGCTGCATGGCCGATTTCATTCTCTCGTTCTTGTGATGATGCAGCAACGTTTTCTCCAACATGGGCGCATGGTGTCAATAGCCATTGACATGGGCATTGGGTTTGTTGCTTCTTTCACTGGAACATTCAGGGTGACCGTTGATTCCCCTTTTTGGAGCCCTGCTGGCAACAATGTGCGCTTCAACGGGGCTGGTGGTGGTACAGGTGGTGGTGCAATGCTTTCTGCCCATCCAATGTTCCACCCTATCCCTTCAGGCATGACGTGGTCTAGATTCTGCAGGAATCGTGCAGGGCTAGGGGGTGAGAGCCAGACCAGCAGTGAGGATGACATGTCAAACACTTCAAGTGATGAGAATGTGAATCCCGATTCAAATGATGATTTGATGGCCATTGAGTGGCAGCCAAACAGGCAGACTGATGCCGCCCGTTTCTTCGATAGGCCCCGACCCTGAGAGACCCAACAAAACGTTGGGAAACAATTTAGCTTAGATTATGATAATCGAGCCACATTTTGTCAGTGGCAGATCCTTCTGGTATAGCGGTAAGATGGCAACAAGCGCCAACTTCCTACAGCTCATGAGGGAATATGAATGTTGTAGTGGAATCGGTGCTAGCTAGAAAAGCAAATAGGCTAATTAGCGAAATTGCAGCGATCCGAAGTACAAAAAAAGTTCTCAAAGCCTCGGTCAGTAGTCTGATTGCTGAGGGGTCTGATAATGGGATTGTGGAACCAAAAATGCAATGGCATTCAAGCGATAGTGTGACAGCAGCAAGTAACAATCATCTGTCGTTGCTGGCTCAGGACTGGCGACACACCATGGCTGTGAACATTTTGGGCACTGTGCAGGCTCAGGAAGATGGATCGGGTGGTTCCAAACTTCCTTCAGCAACACTGTTTAACTCCTCTATCGAGCCGTTGTCAATCATTTCGTTTTTCAGCAACAAGCGTTGGTGCCATCTGCGGAAGTTTATGCAGGCAGTGGCGGTAGGGAGTGAAATATTTGGGGTTGAGTGTGTTTCATTTTCTTCGGTGTAGTGTAGGCTAATTCTGTGCAGTGTTCAGTGTTCAACGCAACCGGGTAGTTGTTGTAAATTGTAAGAACTTGTAACTTGGACAACTTTCTTTGATTGCATGAGCAGTTCACATGTCGTGAGGCAAACCCTGTCATTGAACTGTCTTCAGCACTTTATGATCTGGCGGCGGGGGCCGGAGATATGTCTGAGTCAGATGACGATACATATTCTTCTCACCCAACTGACCTCCTTATGTTAGAGAAGGCCCAATCTCTTTGCCAGAGCGCTCTCCAAAATTCAGGCATTGTACCACCAACTGCAACTATGGATCCAGGTGTACTAAGCTGGCTTCAACGTTCGAAATTGGTTGATGTTTTCGGAAATGGTGACATTTGTTTGTCCAGGGATTTGATGAAGCATGGCACTGCTGTCAGCGGAGATGTCTTGGAAAGGACAACAAGGCAAGACTCTACCACATTAGAGGTGCAACAGGATTTGCTGAATTTGGGTTGGACACTAGTGGACGATTTTCGTGATGCCTCCATTCTGCGCAAGAACGCTTGCGTGGAAAGTCCTTCGTCGTATTTCTCACTGCTAATGGAACATGCAGACAGATTGACTGAATACGAAAGCAATGATATGTTTCATCACAAGCAGTCTGAGCAATACTACAAGACTTTTGAAGTGGCACCGCTGTTCCAGCCGGATCAGCTTGAGGAAATCCCAACTTACAAACCGGTTGCTTTCTACAATCAGCTTCAAAGTTTCTGGATGGATGAAACATCGAACGATCCAAGAGATGAATTTGAGCGCAAGCCCAGGATAGGGCACAGTTTTCCTTTCAAACGGGTTTACGGTTTACGTTTCCAAGTTTGCGTGCAATTTCACTGTTGGAATTTTACCATGTTTTTGGGGTGCCAACCAACATTTGAAACACATACAATCAGGATTCATTAATGTACACACAAGCTGAACATGTTTGGTAAAAAAACAAAGAAATGCTTGAGAAAAAAGCACGCAGGAAAAAACATCAAGTTCTCCGAGCACAGCCCAGAGCGACGCCTGTTCCTTCCAGCCGGAGTGACATAGAGAATGTCGAGTTGGTTGATGTTTCTTCGGATGCTGACGATGCAAGTCAAGCTTCCAAGTCTGCTATCGTGAGCCCAGTGGAGATTGACCCTCGTGACATTGACTCTGACATATCAATGCAATATGAACGGAACCAGGGTCATGTAGCAGAAGAAGGCAAGCCCAATCTCCGATGTTCGGGGTTCAATCGAATGACGAAAATGGCTAATTTTCCACTTGGGTTGGCAGCACAAAAAAGCCCCCCACAAGCCATAAAAAACTTGGATAAAATGTGGGGAAAACAATATATTCTTGGGACTTGTGGGGGTCTTTTTTGTGAACTAACCCAAGTGGAAAATTGCAAACGAAAATGAAATTCCCTTTTCCAAGTTCCAAGACATCAATGTTAAGTTGAATTCAATTTTGTCGGTGTGCTGTCCTGTCAAGCTGTGTTGCAATGGTTTATCCTAAACTGAGTTGTTGTTGGTAACAGTATCGGATTGACTGAACTCATCACTTGTCAAATCAATCCCGTTGCAGTCTTTGAAGACAACGAAGAGGAGGTTGCTGCTGGTGACATTCATCACCATGAAGATTTGCCACAGCCAGGTCATGTTGAACCCGGGGTTGCAGCTGCTCCGGCAGCTGCAGCTGAAGCTGCAGCTGAAGTCAGAGATGTGGCTGTTCCAGCTGAAGCTGCTGCAGCTGAAGATGTTCCGTGGGACGTTCTGTTTCCCAAAAAAAGCCGTTTCAGGGAGGCGATTGTTACATATGCACTGCCTCATTTGCTACCTGTTCTCATGAAATCAAGCAGGGATCTCGTGGGCCAAGCTCTAGATTCTTGCGAAAGGGCCGGAAACACGTTTTGGGGAAAGTATGATGTATATAGTCGGAAACGCTCTGCATGTGATGCGATAATTATTCACTATTTTGACACTCTTCACGACTATGCCTTAGGCAGAAGGGTTGTGCCATTGTAGGATATGCGCTTGAAAAGGGGGTGCAACTTACAACATACTCATACAATAACACTTGACTGCCAGCCAGATCAGGTGTCGCGGAAGTGAAAAAAAATGACGAACAGTCAGTCAGTCCGCAGTTGCGCCAGTGTAGTGTGATTGGGTTGGATACGTTCTTCACTCCTCACAATCCATTCAAAACAAAACTGTTGGGTGCTGTATGTATCACAACTTGCTGGGTTTCATTGTTGCAACCAGCCTGATACATGTTAGTCCAATGCGTTTGACTTCAGACCACTGATTTCCGAAACTGTCCAAAACCGCAGCCATCTGAGACAGTCCAAAGCCGAAACTGTCTGATACACATGCATGATGGACGACGATCATGATGATGGATGCCAATTTGGCAGCCCAAAGCTTGGGTCTCAGATGATCAGTTTGAACAGTTCGCGGTTATCATATGATATGTCATTTTCATTAGTCCTTTTTTTTGCAAATCTCCACAAAGATTTTTCAAGGGTCCCAAAACTGAATCTTGCATATATTCTTTGCACATCTCTTGAGTCATAAGTATTTCTATTTCGACCATCTCTACGTTCTCTTCAAATATCTACAGGAATAGATGTAAATAATATGCAAATACAACTATACAACTGTATTCGGGCATCCGTTTTGGTACCACTACGTGTTCACCAACTTTTTTTCAAGTTTGTTTGTTGGTGCTTCTTTGCAGGCCTGCTTTGTCCGACATGCCAAGCCGGAAACGGAGGTGGGATTTTCATGGGCGATGCAAATGGGAACATGGACGCACTGGGGGTTTACAACGTGTGTTTATTACAATTTAAAACAATCTTGTTAACCTTTGTGGTGTCGGGTTTGAATCTAGAGTACGTTTAACTTTTTCAGACAGTGGCTGCACTTGAGTCAGTTTGACATTACTATTTTCATCTGACTAGATAAAGATATTGTTGGTATTGTTTAAAAGTTATATTTGTCCTTGCAACTTGCAATGATGCTGGGGACGACGGGATCACAGCGTTGTGTGCCAGGAAAATACCAAGTGCAGCCTGCAGCAATCCTGCTGTTCAAGGACGTCAAGGACCTAGCGGCTCTAGTGGACCCAGTGTCGCTGCGATGGATGTTGCGTTGGACCAAGCTTGGAATCAACGAGTTGGGAAGTTGCTCCCATCAGAGTTGAACCCTGTCAGTAAGAAGATCAATGTTAGAACAGAATTTTCTGGTGCGGGGACAGCAGAAGAGGCCATGCTGAGTTCAGCGGTTCTATACAATACCAAACCAGATGTCTCAGATCCTGTGGAGATCAACTTTGAGTCGACTGGAGATTGGGCGTCCTCTTCCCGAGTCATGTCGACCCTGAACTTTCCATCTGCTTGTCAGTTCGGTGATATAATGGGAATGGCTTCCGAGAAACTGAAAGCACAACTAGAAGAGCCCATTACAGAGAAGGCCAGTTAAATGATATCATTTTTTGTTACTTATCTTCATTGAAAACCAGCACCACTGAAGGTTGAGAGTTTTTGGGTTTGGGTATTGGTTCCTTTGGTCCAATTTGAGCCCCTGCTAGGTACGTATAACGGCCACGGAGTTACGTACCAGTCTTGGCTTGAGTCAGAGGAAGAAGCCATCTGCAAAGGCAGTCTCAAGTGCACTGAGTTCAGCCTTTCTCAAAAATGGTACCTTTGACAACATCATTGTGTGAGGATTTTTGCGTTTTGTTGGGTACAATCAGAACATCCAGCTGATTATTGTCGTTGTAAGGTACCCTCAAGATCAGCCTTGGCAATATCCCGAAGAATGTGACGATCTCATACAAAGGTGATCACATGAAAGCCTTGCAGGACACATTCATCTGATCTCCGCTTTGATTTGTGAACATCCTAAATTCAAAGTCATACAGTTTGTTTGTTTGGTGTTCTACTGGTGTAACAGGACCTTGCACAAGCAGAAGATTCTTCACAGCTGACACTCAGTGTCACCAGGAGGCAGTTCGGGTTATGTGGAGTTACATCTTGGCACCTGACTTATGATATACATTCCAATCCACATGAATCTTTTGACAGAGTCTTATGTTAATTCATTGAGCAGCTTTTCAAATGTCTCATAGTTTTTGATGTTTGGTATGTTTTTTTTAAGATTGCCTGAGTCATGGTTGCAATAGTTTATCAAATGGTCGATGGACAGTCCACATGGTTTAAGAATGGTCTAAATGGTCTAACGAATGGTCTAAATGGTCTAATGGTCTAACAAATGGTCTAAATGGTCTAATGGTCTAAATGGTCTAACGAATGGTCTAACAATGGTGTTAGACCAAGCTAGACCAAACTTTTAGTAGGTGCAGACCAATGTTAGACCATTCATGTTAGACCATTTAGACCATTTAGACCATTCGTTAGACCATTTAGACCATTCGTTAGACCATTTAGACCATTCATTAGACAATTTAGACCATTTAGACCATTCATTAGACCATTTAGACCATTCAGTAGATCATTCAAACCATTTAGATCATTCTTTAGGTCATTTAAGTAATCTCTTAGATCAAGTATAGTATCAAATATGATCATGGGCGTCAGTTTGATGTTTTGCGAAAAGTTTGAGCTACCCAAAGTCAACACTTACTAGTTTTGCTTTGTGTGGTCACAGAGTCACACACACATGCACAACAGAGTGACATGATGAGTTTAAAACCATACATAAACACCAATGACATCAATGCAGGCGTTCCTTTGATGAACTCATCGCCTACACGCAGATCATGCGGAAAAAAGTCAAGTTGAATGAGGAGGATTGGTCAGCTTCTCAGATTTTGATGACTTGATGACAACTTTTGGTTTCACCATTTCTATATATTATGCGTATATATATATACAATTTTATTCACCCTAATTATCATTCACTTGGAGGATTTTGTTATGGCATTGGTGTGTCGCAGGTGCTTCAAGTGCGGCAAGTATTGCCGTAGGGTTTTCAGCCCACCGGATTCCACTGATGATGCGCTCAACGTGGTTCTCGCTGGAAGTCCTTGTGTGGTCATATTCTCAGATACTCAGATCATCAGTTTTCGATACATACTGCATCAATGTATCTTGAGAGACAGGTTGTGTCAGATTTTCAGGACTTCTCGTTGTTTGGATCTGGACAGGGACTACAAGGTGCAACAATCAAAAATCTTCTGGTCTTTTTGAAGAGCATCAAGCAGAGTCGCCCACACGTTCTGGTGCATGAGAATGTGTTGGGTTTCCCAATAGAAACCGTCATCGAACAACTTCAAGGTTTCATGTCAATCTTAACAAGATTTGTTTTGCAATTTTTTTCCCAAAGACTAGCAAGGGGGTGATGACATATGATGGTATATTTTCTACCCATCAAGCTTTCTAAGATTCCTATGATGTGACTTATGCGACCATCAGTCCAAGTCAGCACTGTGGAGTGGCTGTGGAGAGGGACAGACGATACGCAATCTTCACCTTACGGGAGTATATCAGGTGTGGCCTTTTGATTTCAACCCACGGGTTTAGTGTTTCTTTTTTCAGTCTCAGATTTCAGAAACTGGCCATGGTCTGGGGATATACTGTACATATGTATTTTGTAGGTCTGGTGAATCTGATATTGATATTTCTGTACATGAAATTGCATTTTGTTACCACATGAAATTCGAGTCCCTGAAAGGACAACCATGTCACTCGAGGAGGTTGTGCAGATGTTGCGCCTGAGCATTCAACCCAGTGCCACTTTGGATAGATTCCTCTTCTACGGTCACACTGAAGGTACAGATCTTGCATGGCTGGGTGACATCACTGAATCCAAGAAGAAGCGTTCAGAGCTCAGATTTCAGAAACAAAATGACATGGCAGTACTGTCAGTACTCTGCGCTGGTTGGCTTTCAGTGAAGGTAGCATTCAATGTATACTGAGAACACCGGGCGCTACACTATCTATAGGTGTACTATGCGTTGTGTGCTCTATTGTCCATCTTCTCGTCTTGCCAGTGTCCCTCGATACTTGATACTCGATGCACTTCTCGATACTGGATAAGAATAAGAGGGTCTAGTCACTATTATGATAATGCGTGTTGTGTGTGTGTGTGACATCAGCCACTGAGGTCTGGATGAGTATGTGCTCAAGTACCCGGACAGGCTCCTGTATGACACAATGCAAAACCCGGACCACCGACCCAGAATGTCACCGGCGTCTGGAACGCTTCAAACATTGACTACTGGGGTGTCGTCATTATGGTCAACATCTTTCCATCGGTTTGTACGTGTTGACCTAAGGATTAGATTGCTTTAAGTTTCTGTTGGTTCATGGTATCATGATATCATGTTGCATCATTTTCAGAATTTGCTTCAATCTAGCCGGTTGAATTTTTGTTCCATGTAAAACCGTAAAACCCCGCAACCAACGGCCAAGATGGAATAGAACTTCTATTTGCACATGGACTGCCAGTGGAAGCTCGTACCGCCCATCAAATGGGGGTGAGGTTGATGCAGGTGGGTGATTTGACACATTCAGCCATCAGCCCCTCAACAATGAATTCAGCACTAGTTGATTGCGTTGAACCTCGGTTTTTTTTCACGCGTCATTTTAAATTCAACATTGACAATCCCAAGCCATAAGGAAACCCACCATCCTGACAATCTGACTGACTGACTGACTTAGGTAAGCTTGCTGGAAATTCTATGCATATATCGGCAGTAGGGAGAACTTGCATTTACATACTTTTCTTTTGCAAGCTGAAGTCTCGACATGAGAGAGTCAGAGACTAGTTTTAGCTCAGTGATCGTGCAGCACCATGCAGACCGTGCAGCTTGGTCGACTCGCGGCAAACAGTCCGCTTCTGCAGCCTGCTAGACTGCTGAAAGATTGTGAAAGATTGTAATGGTATTTGAACTTGACCTCCTGAACGAAATTGCATTTTGTCAAACAGAGAGCCTTGAGTTCTGATGTGTTTGATGCGCATGAAATATGTATATATTTCAAAATCTATACGGCGTTTCAATCTTGAATTCAAGAGGTAAATCGTGCGGCATTGGTTGACAGGGGCAGTGCCAACGCATCACCAATCTGCTGTCGCTACTCTTGCAGCCATTTGGGTTTTTGGGCCAGGAAACTAGGGAGGGTTCTGTCGGATTTAGTGTGTCTTATTCCGACATTTTCGTTGTGACTTTCATCGCGCAGAATGGCGAGTGGTTCAGAGTGTCCTGATCATGATGGTGCAGCGGCGTCTGAACCCAAAGTGGATGTGAACAGAGAAGTGGAGTTTCTAGGTTGAACTGAGCTGCCCTTTCAGATCATATATGCAGCAATAAGCAAGTAACTTCTATGGTGCCTATCAATATATTTGATACACATACATGCTACTACAGCATATTGTCTGTCTGCTTAGGTGTATCGACTGTGAGGACATTGTGGCATTGAAGGATTCCATCTCATGTGGCGGAGTGCGGTGCCATACCAGGAGATGCAAAGCTTGCCACAATGCCCGGCGGGCCTTGCGGAAATGGTTCCAGGATTCCAAGAAGACTGATGAGTGGGAAAACATGGGCCCAGAAGATAGACGTGAAATGGTAAAACAGAACAAGAACAAGGGATCGGGCAAGGGGTACAGACGTCCTGTTTTGGTTAAAGAACAAGCGACATGTTCAGACAAGCTGAAGCTTGAGAATTTACGTCCGTTCTTAACTCAGAAGCAGTTTCTTTGATAGAATTTGGCATCGTTTGATTTTAACTCTATATCTATGTCAATCGAGTCAATCATATTTCGAATTTTACATGCTGCAACTTTTTGCAAAGCCATCATATTTGTACTCAGGTTTAAGGCGGAGCTGAGATCTCGCTACGACTGGTCAGATCAGGATCTTGAAGCTGAGTGGCAGGCCGCATTCACCAACCCTCAGGCAGTGTGGTCGAAGGACGACTACGGTCAAGATGTTGTATCATTGCTGAAAACAACATCTGCGAGTAGTGCACGAGAGCTTCAGCACAACAAAAGCGTGTCACGGACAAGTGAGACAGATTCTGGGGACGTGGAATCTGCTTTCACTGGTTTCTTGTCAAGTTTAGAGTGAGGCAGTAGCAGTAGCAGGTGGCAGGTATGTAAGTTAGATTTCCTGGTTTGATTCCATCTTGAGTCTTGATCACTTGCATGCAGACGACTTCGTATTCATCATTACGTTCTCAGGCATGCTGAACAACAGTTCGTTACATCGTGAGACGCGTATGTTTGACTCTTCGCGTCAACACCTCAGCGCACCTCACATCTCATGCAGTTCACATCTATTGGCATTATAGCAGCATCTATCTGTTAGGAACAGCAAATGTAATCATACACTGCCTTGTGCTTTCATGAACTGTGCCACCCTGCACGCTGTGTCCTTATTGAGGCGTGAACCATTTCCAGAACGTGCCCACTTTGCCCGGGGGTCAGGTGTTGGCTCTTGCCCCCCCGGTGAGGCCAAAGGCAAAGGCAAAAAATAAGGGTAAGGGCAAGGGCCAGGGAGATGATGCAAAGTCACCGACACGAAAGCGTTGTCGTGGTGGGGATGAAGAATTGCTTCAATTGGAATTGAAGCGCAAGCAACGTGTGCTTTTGCAAAATATCGATTCTAGAATGCAAATGTATGTTTGTCATTACTATTACTTTCTTTAGTCAAAGTATTCGTTTTCAATCACCGCAGTTCATCACTGCCTTCCGAGGAATCGCAGGCAGCTGGGGTTCATGAGGCTGTCAATGAACAGTTAGCCATCACCGATGGGTTTGAGGATTTGGATGATCACCGACAGCTTGTCAAGTCGAGGTACGACCATGTAAAGGCTTTTGCATGCTCAGATGACCCTCCAGACATTTTGCTTTCCCCCGGCTCCAAGAAAATCAAGGATGACTTCTTCAGACCGTCTGATGGCAAACTGAATGAGAACCATATCAAGGTGTTTGCAAAGAAATTCAAAGCTTTGGTTCAGCTGGTGAACAACGCCTCTGAGAGCTTGAACACTGTTCACAAAGAGCTGTGCAACCTGCTTTGTGATTATTCTGAAGTAGGAGTCTGAGTCTGTAAAGCTTAATGGAGATTTTGTGAGGCAGGAACTTTAAAATCACACAGCTACTAAAGTAAAGTGCCGCGTGTGTGTGTGTGTGTGTTCATTTTTTTGTTTGGGGTGGTGGTGCTTTACTTCACGTTGAGGTATTGAAGATGATCAGGCTATCGAGGACAAAGCGGACGAGGATGCTGCTGATGATGGGGAAGATCTCGATGGTGGCCTAGGACATTTGCCCATTGAATCGCACAAGCTTCTGAAGGACATTGTCAAGGTCATCAAAGCTGACACCAAGGTTTTGAAGGGATGGGCTACAGGGTCATGTCATATGGGGCTCCCATGTGACCCATGGAAAGCGAGTACCTGCTGCTACATGCTCATCGATTTGCCTTGTGAAAAGCTAGATCTAGGCAGTTTGCCCAGGGATGACATGATCACAGAATTGGACGATAACCCGTTGAAGATGTGCAAGCAGCGTCGTGATGTCACTTTTCCTGATGGTGACAAGGATTCTCAGTTCAGGTTTAACATGCACCTTTGCGGTTTCTGCATGTCTGTTCAACCACCACCTTTGTTTTTGACACTTGGGTCATACGTTATCTGTAACCTTTGTGAGCGACACCGCATTCCAGCCTCGCCTAGGTCTTCCAAGACGCTGCACTGCAGGGTCTCCGCTTTTCACTGGCCGGGTCCAACTTTCTGAAGGACCACATCGTTGAGTTCAAAGCAAAGGACGAGCTCACACGGAATTTTGCTGACAACATATTTATTCCCACTGTTCTTCCAAAGTAGCAAACCTGTGTTACACACATTATTTATATAGCTTGTGTGTATATATGTAGTTTCGGGTAAGAGACGGTTCGTCCTTTTAAATATAAATTGCATAAGGGTTTGTTGTAGCTACTGTGTTGTGGTGTGTGTTATTTTGATTTTAGAGTGTTACCTATTTCAGTTTGGGGGTAAGAAACTTCCAAAGTTCTCGGGTTTCTGGTAGTATGGTAGTATTATGGCCCAGTGTTGGCCCCACATAACCCTGGTAGTATGGTAGTATTATGGCCCAGCGTTGGCCCCACATAACCCTCCAAATGGACAACAAAAATATCATCAACCGAAATATAAAGCCTCAAAGCCCTGGCACATATATATATATTATATTATATATTATATATATAATATTATCATATATATATATTTATCTATCTATCTACAGTGTTTTGGCAAGGTCCCAAAATTGAAAAATGATGGGATTTGGGGTACCAGGAAGGATACACAATATCTTCATTTTTCGTGTTTGATCTGTCATTTTGAATACGCCTCAAAATTCCTCAAG
>Ga0126342_10016423_pt1 | contig 12894 bp, 18 predicted proteins | sample Cyp1metagenome_FD_92528 | JGI IMG/M metagenome (GOLD analysis project Ga0126342, IMG submission 92528) | Coral microbial communities from Lord Howe Island, Old Settlement Bay, Australia - Cyphastrea 1 metagenome | ecosystem: Host-associated > Invertebrates > Cnidaria > Coral ... | reverse complement strand
TGTGAGTGAGTGAGTGTGTGTGAGTGAGTGAGAGTGAGTGAGTGAGGAGGGAGGACGGGAAGGAGGAGGACGAGGAGCGGATACAGAACTAAAAACAAAAACCCCACACGTCAATGTGGGGAACAATGACCTTTCTCAGCTGCTCACCTAAAAAGCATTCCAACAAAAAACTTGGAATGTAAAATGGCCAATTATCTTCTACCAACCTTGGTTGGGAGTATGTAGAACTGGCATTTAAACACTAAAGATGCGATCTCAGATGTTCAGAACAGCTCAATATATCGTATTGCGGCTCTATATCCCAATAAGATGCGTTCATTTTATTTTGTCCCATTCACTAGATGCGCTACTATCCATCAATTGATTCTATCAATTATACCTATTCATCGTGCTACTTCTGCCATGATCTTTCGTCATTGCTAGTCATTAAAATACCATTCCCAACCCTATCGAAATCTCTGCACCGATTGATGCTCATATTTTTAGACATGTGTGGACCGACGCATGTCAGACATGTGCCAAAGCTCACACATGAAATATCCTCATGATGGTTAAATTATGTTAAATTCTAGCAGTTTGTTGGTTAAATACCGCTCATTTCCTAGAAATTTGGATCCTCACCACAGTTGAGACGCCACCCAAAGCACCCGCCACAACCACCGCGTCAGCGGGGCGTAGGCGCAGCGACTCCTTGTAGTCGCCATCGGTGATGTTCTGCTGTCGCATGAAGGTTCGCAGCAAGTTGATGGCCGGGACATTGCCTTGCCATCGCTGTGACGGTTACATAGAATGATGAATGTACGTGTACGCGCAGATATGGATGCAATAATATACTGTATATATATATATATATACATATGTAACATGTATATTGTATATATATATATATTATAATATATATATATATTATAATATATATATATATATATGTATAATGCATCCGAATGTGCCCATTAATACAACATAAATATATGGGGATGGGTCAAAACCCTATCCCCCTGGTGAACATCAAAATAGCTGGTAAATGGATGTTCATCCCCCTAAAAATGGTATGTATAGGTATTGATCCATAGCCATATGGATAGCCTGTGAGGAAGGCCACATGGATTGGCCATCGACCATCTTGATTCCTGCGGAAAAGGGCTGGTATCGCGGAAAAGGGCTGGCAGGAAGCATGGACAATGGTGATTTCATGGGATTTAATGGTGATTTAGTGGAATTTAATGGAATTTAATTGTGATTTTATGGTGATTCATGGGATAGAATGGTGATGGATACAATGCTATAATGTGTTGGCAACCTAATAATGAACCTACTATTTGGGGATGGTAATATACCATTAGAAAAATGGTAATGACTCGGGGATGGTTTGTTGGGTTTACATGTTCAAGAAGAACAATCTACATGTTCAAGAAGAACAATCGTCTACAAATGGGGAAGTCTTCATTCCCGTGTTTGCTAGAGGGCACTAGCGGTTTAGACAGGGGTTCCGGGTGTGGCTTGCAAGACCTCCCACTGGCAACATACGCGGACTCAACATCTGCGATGGAACCCCCCAACCACTTGTGAGATCCCAGACTGGACAAGAAATATGTCCAACCAATAATCAGTTGAAGCGCTATTGGGATCCTCTTAATTCATGGGACTTGACAGTGCTACCGTTCTACGAACCTATATAGTTGTAGTTGGATTTGATATTGCACTGGGCTTCAATAAGAGGATCAGAAGCGTTGATGAGTTTTACAGCTTTGTGAGTCCTCATCGAAGCATGCCACACTGTCAATCTTAAATACCTTGCAAAATAAAATACGATCGTACTTCATGCTTTAGATGTTTGGTATAATATGTGTATGTATATATATATATGTATGTATGTATGGGACTTATTGATGTGTATATAAATAGTCTGATTAATAGCCCTTTGCAGTGTTTGAGAACTTGTCATCGAATTCATAGAAGTTGTCCACGTTTGCAAGAAGTTGTGCACGTTTCACAGAAGTTGTGCACGTTTCACACGCCCCCCTAATAACGTTCGTATTCAACTGCTGTGGAATGGACGGCTCTCATTGGGGGCTCTTAACCACACTATCCCGATACACATATATATATATCCCTATGTATAACAGTGTCTGACAAAAAAATAAACCATGGTATAAACAACTCTACCCAGCGCAGACATCCAGCACTGGCGCCATGCTGCAGTCCTTGTTAGCTCAGCTCTTGCTTCGAAGAGGTAGCTAATCATTTCCTCGCAACCACCAAGAGGTACCCAAACCACCAGCTTTTGGATTGGATTTACAGTGATCACAGGAATTTGTTGTTCATACCATGGAAATCCATGTTTCAACCGTTTCAACCGATTGGCGTAGTTCAACCTTTCTGCAACCAAATAGGTTTAGGACGGTTTATGAATGTTGATGATTTGTTCAAATATGGCTCAACCAATTGTTTGGTGAAAGACTGGGACTATCTCAAAATCTGCAACCCGAAAATTTGATGGTTTGTCAGCATTTATCCCTCTAAAATCTCTAAAAAAGATTGAAATTGCCACAAATTGGGATATGCCCCCATTCTTGGGCAAACCCAGATTCCGAATGTTTGGTGGATACCAATGTTCCAATTGTTAACTCTCCGTTTGGAGCTCCCATCGGGGGGGTCAAACATCAACCCTCCAAACATCAATTTTCCAAAATTATAGCCGTTGGTAAGAGGGTTCAAGAATCCACCCATGGACTCTCAAAAACTCGACCCTCCAAAAATAACCTCCTAGGCAGGAGTGACTCACAAAACAACTCAAAATCATCGACAAAATCAACCCAAACCTAACATAGACAAACATGTTTGCATTGTGTGCATAACATTTAATATATATATATATATATATACATACATACATAATACACCATATTTGACATTTATATATATATACACCACCAGGTATATCATGTATTAATACCATATACCAGGTATACACTTATAATCATTTATATATGGGCCATATAATACCAGATGACCTTATGCCCACCAGGTAGCAGCCAAGCCGCCAGAGTGCCACCACGACCCTCCGCGAACATCGCCGCGTGCAGGACGTCGTAGTGTGGTTTGTGGGAACCTGTGGCGCCGAGGTGGGACACATGATGGGAACCATAGGTGGTTATCATAGCTTATCATAGGTTATCGTAGATTATTACGTATGTCATTATGATTAGTTAATATATGTTAATATTAGTTATGTAGTTATTTCATGTTATTTGATGTTATATGGTTGCTTTTTTCATCCTGTTAAACGCACCATGAATCATAGCATATTAATGCATAATATACGTATAGATATATAGCTAGTTTCTGTACTGCAATTTCTTTTCCATGCGACTCTCGTCGCTCACAGTTGTGGGAAATTTTATGAAATTTTGCGTGAAAGCATCTAGATGCACCAACCAACACCAACCAACTGCTGGGGAGGAGTCCTGATTGTTTCTCAAAGCAACTATTGGATCCTTGGCATTGCGAAGTTCGTCAACTGAACCCATCCAACATCATCCCACTTGAATGAGTAGCATCGCCAAACACACATCAATGGATATGTTTTACAGGACTTGTCTACAGGAAAGCAGAGTTTTTACCATTAAATAGATTTAAATAGAATAAAGGATAATAATACGGGAACTTAAAGTCTGAGAATATGTGGCCCAAAAGTGGTGTACTATACCTGGATCCACTAAAAATATCGTGTTTTTTGGTCGCCACAAGGGGGATCTTAGAAATTGTGGTGATCGGTGGAGATCTGGGAGATTTGCCGCCAGGGGGCGTGAAACCGTCGCAGTCAAAGAAGCCTTCTTTTGCAATAGAAGCCTCGGCTAAGCTGGGATGAAACTGCTCCTCCACATCTAGCATCATCTAGCTAGCACATCGTTTTGTATATCATCATATATAAATTCATCATAGCCTGCAGCAAGTCATTGGGTACCTAGGTATCAAGCCTGGTTTCTAGCATCAAATCAACCAAATGACCCAACTAAGGTCTACCTGGAGAGTGCTGTCGACCCAAAATCTATCTGGTGTATGCTATCGATTCTGCAACCTTTGGGAACATCATGGAACATCCGCCACCAGCGTGTACCTTTGGTGGTGATTTTGAGCCAGACCTGCAACAAGAAAATCCCATATCTTTTCCAGTCAAGTCCCCAGTTGCTAAGTTCATTTGAAGGTTTCCTAAGTCATGGGGGTACCCCCACTTATCATCCAGTCGTCATGGATGATTTAGTCAACTTAGTCGACTTAGTCGACTAAGTCGCCATCGTGACTTGAGGATTCCCCAAGACTTAAGCAATCCCTCCATATGAATCCCATCATTGGTACTTCAATATTGACCATAATTTACCGTTACTAACCATTACTAACCATTAACCATTGGTTCACTCTTCACTAACCATCATTACTAACCATCATTATTTCCCCCTTTATTTCTTTCCCCCTTTTATTGACCAACCATTGGTTTACTGTTTACTCGCCCATGGTAAAAATCCCCCATAGATGGACCATTTATTGATCAATACTAACCATCATTATTATTGACAATTATTTACCATTATTGACTGGCTGTTGCCGGAATCAAAGACATGAACCTAGCAGCCTTGAATTGCCATCCGGACTGCCCACAATATTGACCATTATTGACCATTACTAACCATCCATTGTGTCATCATTGGTCCATCCGCACTGGTGGTTTAAACTCCTCTGCTCGGCTCGATCCGCGTCCCAGCGACTTCACCACGTTCACATTTCCACGGGAGGCGGCTAAGTGGATCGCCTCGCCACTCCCTTCCTGACGTGGATGATGATGATTTCGCAGCAACATGGAATGAGTGGTGAAAGATCATCATGCTTCATAAGCAACCAAATTCACCAGCAAAGTTGTACGAAATCAGTGGTTTCAGCAAAGTTAGGGTTTTTTAATGTTTCCAAAGCTAAATGTGTTCATAAATGTATACCATATAGGTCAATGCCCATGTTTTGAAATGTTAAAGGAAATGTCGAACACTTAAAACTAAAGGTTAGCGCATATAATATATATATATATATGTGCGTCGGTATATATATATATATATGCAAAATAAAGGCAGTACATGCACGTACGCTTCCAAAGGGGGTTTATCGAGAAGGGCTCCAAAGAGCTTTTGGATCAAGTTCACTAAAAATAAATGTTCAAATGGAGCAGCTAACTCTCTGCTTGACGAATCCGACGCGTCGCCTGAGGGTTTCCCTGGAAGTAAGTTTCGTAAACGAATCTGGAGTTCACTTGCTCGCCATTGGCCAAGGCGGCCTCGGAAAGACAATGTTTTGCCGTCAAAAGGCGTCAAAAAAAGTGGGATTTAGCCGTTGATTTTCATCACGAAAGAACCGAAATATATGGGTTACTCTCTGGTAATCAAACAAGGTGGCAAAACCTCCCATAAAAAAAAGGTTTCAGTGGGAAAATCATCTATAAATGGAGGATTTGTCCATTGCCACATTTGATTACCGGAGGGTATGCCTATATTGGTTTTAAAATAGGAAAAATGGGGAACCAATGGTCAAATGGTGAATTTCAGGATCGGAAACTGTCCGCTTTGGATTCAATTTTGATCCCCATGTGTAAGGCCTCAGGAAACATCGGTGCCAAATGTTGATTTTTTACGGCACAGTGCCACCACTTTAGGCCACTGAGTGGATAAAGAATAGGATTCTCACCCATGATGAATAAACATGTCGTTCTCTGTCACCAATATGGGGGAAGCCTTTTTCAGCGGCGGATTCTCACTTTGTGGGGGTACACTACCCCAATTAACCAAGCAGGTTCAATTGGTGGGTGACATAAAGTAATTGGACTCAGACTAGAATCCTGACCCCCTTGCCGCCTTTTCAAGACGATATCGCGGCATGTTACGAGCACATGTGGTTCTCCCATGACCAAACTTCAAGTGGATGAATCTGGTCTGAATCATCTAATTTCACAAACCCGAAAGTTTGGCCAACTTGGGTGTGTCAAGCTACAAACGTACAAAATTGAGCCAATAATTTTGAGGATTCTTGGGCATCCCAAACTCCACGGCTTTCTCGCAGGATGGGGCACCCGAAGCAAATAGCGAGCCAAGTTGAGATATGGCTGTTGCTGAATTCGATAATTTATGGATGTTTATGGTAGATATAACGAACCAGTTTTCATGGGTTTTATAAACCAACAAACATAACATGGGGGGGCAGGATCCTGCATCATTGTCCCTTCCAAAGAACCGCCATTGACGGTGGAGCCGCAGCGCCTTCGCCTCCTCTTCGTCGCCATGCAAAGATGCCAAGTGCAAGCGTCCTGCGGAACCCAGGAGACCCAGGAGAACGGCTATCAGGTCAAAACATACTATAAATGTGGGTAAACATACTATAATGTAGGTCATGCAATGTGGGTAATTACCAGACTTGGTAATGTAATGTGGGTAAAACAATGTCATAAACCACCCATGACTGGGAATGGTAAACAAAAAAACCATAAACATCGTCATTTGGGGGATGGTTTATTATTGTACCCACAGCAGCACCGCATGTTTTGAATAATAAACCAGTTTCAAGAATTTCAAGATAATAATTCAGGTAATAAAACCGACGTACAATGTGGGCCCCCCCAGTTATAAGTTGGTTTATAAACCCCATAAACTATAGTTGTTCTAAGTATTATAAACATTTATAAACCATAGTTATTGGAGTTATGCTCACCAACTTAGCTATCTTGGGGGCCCCACATTGTATCACTTTTAAGTCATAAACCACCCATGGTGACATCTTTCTTCATCTTTCTGCGTTGCTCCTCCGTGACAAGGCCGCGAATTCCACCTGTCCAGTGGGTTGGTCCTCCGTTTTCCCATGGGTTTTCCCATGGTTTTCGGGGGCCCTGATTCTCCCACCATGGGATTCCGGGTTCCTGGAATCAATGATGGGGGGGTTTTCAAACGGATGACCGTGTTTTTATAGGGGAAAATGAGCCATGCTAAACTTGACCATGGCGTAATATGTAACTTAAGTATACCCGGTGAAAGAACCCAATCAACAAGGAATTCTGGTGATTCACAACCATGGTTACTAGTTACTGTAACCTATGAGCAGTCATGGTTATCAGCAAGGGAAACAACCATAGCTCTGATTGCCCATGTTGGTGGCTCATTTCAGTTCAAATATCGAGTTGGAAGAACTTGGTATCAAAAAACATTCATAGATTCAGAGCGAACATGATTCGAATCATGATCCCACCAGTGATTTGTGAAATATGCAACTTGGATTTTGTACCATCCCACAACATCATATTCCATTGTGCAGCTGAAATATGCCACGAGTATCCCTATCGAAAAGCCAGCCGCCTGCTTGGTTCAAGAAGTCCCCATATCCATTGGAGACAAACTCATCATTCCCTATTGTATAGGTACACGTAGTGTATGTATGTGTATGTATTAATTATATATATATATAGAATATACTAAAGAATTATTATATGCATATATAATCCTATATATATTATATATATATATGAGGAATTATATTGAAGACCCCAAAAACTGGTGATATCTGGTGATATCATTTTTTTAATGTTCAACCTGAAAGTGATTTCCCTGGTATTCGGAGGCTCACCCAAGAAATTGTAACTTGTAACTATGGCTCTTACCTCTTGCAAATGGGGATATAGTAGACCCACAAATCTGGGACTTACAATCACCGGGATTTTCGACCACTTATAACTTATACACCTCGATTGTTGATTCGTTATATGCCATTGTTATCCTATTTCTCACGAAGTAACCAGTTACTAACTATCTAACATTATCTAACTAGAAAAAAACAACTGATGATGTTTACCTGTCAATTCCAAAAGTAGGCCCACCCGCAGCGGGCACCTAAACTCTTGATCTCCGCCTCGATCAACCTGAGACTGCTGCCCCATCTAAATCATGCCGACCCTTGCATGTGACACAGGATATCAATGGATATCAGACATGGAGATTTCCTAAAATGAGGGTAGCCCTAAATCATCCATTTTAATAGGATTTTCCATTGTAAACTATCCAGCTATTGGGGTACCGCCATCTTTGGAAACCCCCACCAGCTGCTCCATTTAAAAAGGCTAATAATTATGCCATTCACATGCCATTAACTCATATGCTGAGATGAGATTAGATGGTTTCACCGTTTCAAAAATAAGGGAAAGCAACTACCGGGGTTGACAGAAAATTTTCTGAGCACTACCAGCCGCAAAATTGAAATGTACCGAGTTTCGTAATGAAAATGTGGTTTTATGACCATTTCGTTTCATGTACATATGACCATTTCGTAATGAAAATGATGATCAACAGTGGCAACATTGGGATGTAGGGATGCCCTCATGGACGTGCCTAAAAAAAATGTCAGTTGACGAATGATGTTCATCAACCAACCATGATTTCTTCATCATTGCATGACCATACCTTGAACCGTTGAAGAAGTGTCACCACCATACGTGAAATCATAGAAAAATCATGCATAAATCCGATTAAATCATCGACCAACGCCTGTTTTGAAACTCCACATCTTAATATTTTACAAATGACTGGCACTGGCGCCGTCCCTTCCCCCTGAGTTGCGAGCAGTTTCAGCCCTGGGCTTCCGGTTGGTTGGTAAGGATTCCCAATTCCCATATATACATGTGTATGTGATGTGTATGTGATGTGTATGTGTGTGTGTGTGTATGTATGTATATATATATATATATTGACATTATATTAGATTGGATTCCAAAAATGTTAGAAAGTAATCAACAACTGTCTCAGTAGAAGTGTACGTTTCTATCTTTTTGGTCGTTGAGTCTAGCTGCTAGAGTTCATAACCCCCCTTACATCAGTTGGGAAAAAAAACTGTCACAACCTTACATAATCAAAAATCACCAGGGATGTTTGGACATTGCTCACTTGGGGTTGGCTCAAAAACTGGTCGCGAATGGGTTGGCAAACTTGTGTCAACCCTGGGTTGCTGGCTTCTAAATGGAGGAAATGGGAGGAAGCATTTTCAACAGTCGTGGTCTGCCGACCCTGAATCAATCAATCCAATGCTAATCGGAGGCTGACATTATGAAAGTTTCAAGGCACCAATGAAGTGGAATAGATCTGGAGATATCCATTGGATGCATTGGAGATACGTCCCAATAACAACATGCAGAGCTTCACCAACAATCCTCTTGTTGACAGGCCGCTGATCCAGTTCGGGGATCAAAGGCAATCGGACATAGCTAGCTACAGCGTTGATTTGCACAAAAGGATTGCCGTATAACAAAAAAACAGATCCTCTCCTGGAAATCATGTACCGAAATATACAGGATGGTGCCCCCCCATGTTATGATATGTTATGTTTGTTGGTTTACAAACCCCATTAACTATAATATATATATATATATACATATATATATATATAGTTATATATCTACCAAAATGAGGCTTTTGATCATGGAGGCCAGACTGGGCCACCCAGCTCTAGTAGCGGCTGTGCCGCGCTATCAGCACCTCGGCACGGATGCCGAGCAAACTTGGTGATGTCCCAAGATTCCCAAGTCAACAAGTCGCAAAAAGCATCCAAAATAATGGTTGAAGGGACCAAATACACGGCTTTGAATTTCCAGAATACTGATGTAACATGATGTAAGGGGATTGAAACCAGTAATTGCTGGTCACAAAAAAAATCCAGCACTTGATGCTCTCGAATCTTCTGACAAGCAAACAGAGGGAACATGAGCCTGTGCCCAAAACCATGGTCCCAGAAAATGCACCAAAGGGGTCAGTGTTTGCTGTTGGGACTCCCACGTCAGGCCCTTTCAGTGTCGACTTTGAACTCCTTGTTTTAATGCTGCCAATACTTTCGTGAAATTGTCATGATTCCTGGGAGAAGATCACTGCCAAGACACTTGCGTTTGATTTGCCGTCAAACACCATTGCTGATACGGCGCAACGCGGCAGCTTGATATTACTTTTCTACTCCTTTGACCAGGTAGCCATGCTTTCGCTAAATGATCTGAATATAGCAGACCCATTGGTGACATTCTCAGACTCATCATGTTTCCACAATCCGTCAAACAATATATACTGCACTCTGAAAATGATCGTCAGCCGCGTCAAATGCACTATTTGTTTAGTATGCATCGACGGTGGAGATCTGATCCATCGGACATGATTTTCATGGGGCTGACAACAACAAAAACCTGCCCCGCTGGAGCCCAAAGGATTCTGTGAAAAAACGCAAATCGGCAAATCATCAAAAACGAGAACGAACAGTTACTTGAACTCGCTATCAGCGAAGTCAGAAGAACCTCTAAAGCAAAAAAAATATGATTGGTTCTATGTTTTCTCAAGTTGAGATCTTAAGATGTGTGATCTATTGTGATCTATTGTGATCTACAACATGTTTTGTGATCTACAAGTACAACGTGTGTCAGGCCCGAAGAAATCTGATGTTGTGCTACTAACTCCAAGCACCACAGCAAACCGCGTTTTATTAGTGCCAGAAAATAACCATTTTGCGGTAGTTCAAGGGACGAAGTACGAAGTACTCAATAATTATAAAAAAAACTCGCAATGGATATCAGAGTATATCATGTGTATATATATATATATACATATACATACATATATATATATATATTGATTGAGATTTCTGATACCATATATACTCTGATTTCTGGATAGTCTCATCAGAGTATGTATATATATATATATAACAGTGGAACCAAGAACCTATGAAATCGATTGAAATAGTAGGATCTGAGAGAAAACCCGGGGTTTTGCATCAAAACCCGGGGTTTTGAAAAACCATGATTTTCATCATGTTTGAATTTCCATGATCTGTCATGATCTTTCCCGTTTTGTGATGTAACCAGACTGAAACCCTGGGAGACAAAGCACACATGCTGTTGAGGAGTCACCATTTGAGTGGTCATTAACCTAGCACAGCACTCCTGCAAGCATCATGCGGAGGCCATGTCCATTGGCCAGTCAAAATCATTGTCCCCCATTTGGGGATGGGATGGGATGGGTAGATACCCAAATTTGGCCTGATTTTGTCCCATCTGGGAGTATCCCAAGTAGCGATGCAGGAAACACAGCTTCGAAAGCACTAGATTCTCAGAGTTTGTTCGGATAAGAACGGCTAAATCCATCTAAGTCATTCTAAATCATTCATAATCCATCCAATGTAATGTTGGGCTCCGATTAGTGTAGACTAAAATTGTTGAGGGGGGGCTCACACTAATCAGAGCCCAACATTATTCTAATCCCCATAAACCATCATAAACCATCCGCAAGCATCACCATATTACCTCATGCCCCCTCGGCGAGCCCGACTCGATGCGCAAGGAGGGGTCGTTGAGGCGCAACAGGCGTTGCATGGGCTCCAAGTGCGCCTGTTTTTTTTTCGGCCATGGCCAAAGGGGATGATGCTACGTTGCTGAGAAAATTGTCATGAATTATGGTTCAGAATTCATAGTCTAAGGGGATGATGATTTTTATCATTCAGTATGTTTCATATAATCATCATCATAGACCGTGTTGTTGTTTTCTCTGTTATCATCCTTATATGATCATGTAAAAATTTGATTATGATTCGATTAGTACTGTATGATGTTTTTCAGGAGGATCATGTGGTCCCAATGATAGAACCACCATTTGGGATGATTTGGACAGAGTGCGTACTCGGATGTATTTTTAGCGCATGCCCTGCAATGAAAATGGAGTGCATAACATATAATATCATATATATATAATGAATCATATACATTTATAATAAATGTACATATATATATAATATGTATATATAATGTTTATTAATGTCTATGTATCATGCGTATGTCATACATTTAGATGTGTGAAATTCAACAAAGTACATCCTGTTTTGGGCTTTGGGCATCCCATGAAGTCGGCCCCCTTCCTGTCCCTGAAAGCAGTAGCCATCCATCGCCACCAAACATGGCCCCAATTGGTCCTGATGAAAAGATCGCTTAATCATTGGATTGGTTTAAGGGAAAATCTACAGGAAAGCCCGAAAGCCCCATATTTAATGGGAAAACCTATGGTTTCCGGTTAAAATTTTCCCAAATACTTTACTTCGTGTGATCCCCATCATGACATTTATACATTTGCTTACTGGCAAATCTTCTGGCATTCTATCTGACATATCTTCTGGCATACCTTCTGGTATTCTATCTGGCAAATCTTCTGGCATTCTATCTGGCAAATGTTCTGGCATATCTAACTGGCATATCTCATGGCATTTTATCTGGCATATATTCTGACATATCTTCTGGCATATCTTCTGGCATTCTATCTGGCATATCTTCTGGCATATGTTCTGGCATATCTAACTGGCATATCTCATGGCATTTTATCTGGCATATCTTCTGGCATTCTATCTGACATTTTATCGGGCATATCTTCTGGCATTCTATCTGGCATATCTTCTTGCTTTCTATCTGGCAAATCTTCTGGCATTCTATCTGGCATATCTTCTGGCATTCTATCTGACATATCTTCTGGCATTCTATCTGGCATTCTATCTGGCATATCTTCTGACATATTTTCTGGCATTCTATCTGGCATTCTATCTGGCATTCTATCTGGCATATCTTCTGACATATCTTCTGGCATATCTTCTGGCATTCTATCTGGCATATCTTCTGGCATATGTTCTGGCATATCTAACTGGCATGTCTCATGGCATTTTATCTGGCATATTTTCTGGCATTCTATCTGACATTTTATCGGGCATATCTTCTGGCATTCTATCTGGCCGTTGAGGTCCAGCGGTGCACACTGAGCTGGGCAGGTCCCAGGTTGAGGTCCAGCGGTGCACACTGAGCTG
>Ga0126342_10016422_pt1 | contig 12894 bp, 9 predicted proteins | sample Cyp1metagenome_FD_92528 | JGI IMG/M metagenome (GOLD analysis project Ga0126342, IMG submission 92528) | Coral microbial communities from Lord Howe Island, Old Settlement Bay, Australia - Cyphastrea 1 metagenome | ecosystem: Host-associated > Invertebrates > Cnidaria > Coral ... | reverse complement strand
TTCTTACTCTTTCTCTTCTGATCTTCTCTCTGCTAATCTTCCTCTTCTCTCTGCCTCTGCCCTGCTCTGCTTTTCATCTCTCCATATTGTCGGAAGTTTGACTTCTAAACTTCCTTCGATGAATAGTCATAGAGACCGTCAAAGGTTGGACTTGATGTATGATAAAGAACAACATCAACAATCAATAACAATCATAGGGTTACCCTCTGGCAATCAAACATGGTAAACAAACTCTTTCAACGAAATGGAGGTTTCTAGCCACAAAGATCCTCTATTATTATGGGTTATTATCCATTGCTATGTGAAATGACCGGAGGGTACCTAAGATTCGCGCAGTGACTTTGCCGCTTCAGTGGAACATCGGACGTTGCCGGAGTGAGTCAGCAGGATATACCCGGCCTGGTAAACTAACGTAGCTATGGAAAATCACCATTTCTAATGGGAAAATCAACTATAAATGACCATTTTCAATAGCTATGTTAGTCATTACCAGAGGGTAAACATGCCAACCCTAGGTCTGCAAAGACCCATGGACTTCCCTGGAATCCACCCCTCCATGATGCCATGGTCCACCTGAAGCACTTCTCCGTGGTGATCGCAATCTTGTGGCTCAATGACAAGGCGGTCTCGTCCTTGTTCAACAAACTGGCTGACACCAAATGGTTGGGATTATGTTCAATCATATTGCTTCAATCATATTGCTAACAACTTGATCGAAGTTGCTCAAGAAGGAAAAAGTGATTTGAGTAAGACTAAAAACAAATGACAATAGGGAGCATCATGGCACCGTAATCAATTTGTTGGATCTCCAGTCGTCGGGTCAGAGGCCAGCAATTGGATCATCACGGTTCCAGCAGCTATGTTGGGGTGCCCAGGGTCCCAAAGGTTTTTACTCATAGCTCATGCTGTTTCTGGTTTGACAACTGATTCACCGCCACAAAAAGGGATGTTTAAACCTGCCCGAATTTGAAAAGGATCAAGAAGGATCCCTGCTGAAAGTGTCCAAGTATCTAAGGTCAATTCGACTTCTTCTTTGTGCAAAATCTTCCTCATTGGTCGATGGTTGGGCTCAGAGCTTGAAACCCAAAAGAAACTGACTTCATGCAATGGTTATGAGTTATGCCATGGTCCTTTCAGGTCTCGAACATGTCAAAATATGTCACAATGGCGTGAGGGATTTTGGAAGCCGGTGTGGAATCTTCAGGATGCGGAAAATTTCATGGCTGCCTCTGGAGGGATCATTTTACGGATCGTGGTGAATGTTGTGAGTTCAAGTGCCCCATTCTTGTGGCCCCATGGGTGAACTATGGGTGATGGTTACTAACCAGGAGCTGCGGGATGATCCGGCAGTGGAAACGCCCAAGCTTCCCAGCGTCGAACTCCAAGACCATACCTCCGCTAGTCGCTTCAGCTACCCCTATCCTGGTAGATAACTCATGATAACTGCGCCACGAAGTGCAATGGCTCCCCAACCCCAATTTCCCCCATCCCAACCACCCCAAAAACATCCAAAAACCGAAGAGTTTGGGAGATTTCATCGAATCCAGTCCCTTGCGCCCAATTTTCTTCATGACAACCCCAAAGAATGTGGATGATCCTCCAACTTCCAACTTCCCCAAACATGCCAAACGATCCATGAAGATCCATTGAGCCGTTTATTTGTTCCATTCATGTCAATTTAGAACCCCCAACTGTCATCAACTTTCCATACCATCCATGCCTATACTACACTCTTTCCCCCCACTATTCTCACTTTAATCTCACTTCTTCGTCCCCAAAAACCCTGCTTGCGGATGCAGTTCCGCTAATTTTTATGACTCTATCCAACCATAGTTCTAGGGCTGATATCCCAACATATCCCAACGTAACTTCCAAGTGAGTTCTCACCCAGCTCTCCCAATGCCTAGTCTCCCCCCCACCCCCAGCACCGGTCCGAACGGGCGCACGGTGGCAGGTGGTGCCCGCTGTCGCGTCGGCCTCGAAGATGGCCCAGAACTGCGTCAGCGAGCCCCGATGCTTCGGCAGCAGCGAGGGGTGGAAGTTGATGGCCTCCTGAGCGGAATCGATGGCCACCTCGCCATTGAGGTGAACATGGTGAAGGACACATTGGGGATTTGGAGTTGGTATATATATTTTTTTAATCTATTTATTTATTTATTGATTTATTGATTTAGTGATTTTTTAAATTAATTTACATATATATATACATATATATATACATGATTTAGCTGATTTAGTTATATGTTTGTTAGTGAAGTTGGACAGAGATGGACGGTAGATATAAGCCAGGTATGACCCAAGTTAGATTCATGTTAGATAGATACGAGAGCAAGTTCTTGGGAATTTTGAGCCATTGATGTTAGAGTCTCAGATGGTAGCCGGGAAATACCATGATATGCAAGCTGGTTTCATATGATCCAAGAAATCGAGTTTAGCTTTTGAACAGTGTGGGATTTTGAACGGACCAAGAAAAGTGGGTAGTTCATTGGAGCTGGGGTTGGGAGGTGGATGAGGGACGGTCAACCCAAAGATGGACAGATCATGGCATAGAAGCGGATTCCCAGAAGATTTTGGAACCCTAAATGGGGATGTGGTACCATGATACTGGTATCTCCATTAATCTGGGTAAATTATTATATTTCACTAACCTGAATAGTTCGGCCATTTGGGGATGATTCCCCTAACATAAACCATGATGCCCAGTGAGGGAGAACAGTGAGGTCGTGATGAAATTTACCCAAATGATATTAGCACCTCAGGGTTTGAGCACCAACACCAGGGTTTAAAACCATGAAAACTGTTCAGCAGCAATGCACACCTACCTTGGGGAACCGGTGGAACCATCAAACATGGCTAGGGGCTGTTTGTTCGGACACCCTTTGCGTGCTCACGGAAAATTAACACTTTTTTGAATGGCAATCCTCTTCAATTAGTAAGTTGGGCCCCCAAAAAAATCCAACCAACGTCTTAGATCCAAAAAGTCTGATGAAAAGGGCCATCATTGTAGTCAATCACAAGGTATAGTTGAGGCTGTTCCAGATATGACATGGGTATACATAGGTCATGCTTTACCCACTTGCAGTACAATTGAAAAGACCATGCAAGTGGGCAGATAGCTGCGACCCCACCAACCGCCCAAAAAGTGCAATGAGATTGTTAACCCCATCCATATACTTACAGATCCCAATGTTCCCCAAAAAAAAACTGGAGACCATTAGTTTTCAGAAAAAAACGATCTGTTCCCACCATGTTTCCCAGCGAAAATGGGTAAACTCAACGGCTTCCCAGGGATTCCCCGGTACGCCACGGCTCCGGGCAGAGATCCAAAACCTCAGTTGGGACCCTTCGAGGCCAAAGGATGGAGGCCAGCAGCTGAGGTCGCAAACCTGGGACGTTTCACTGGACGAATTTTCGGGAAAGATCCACCATCAATGAATATCCATAGGCTAACGATCAATTGATCCACTGGCGAACTATCAATATCTATCAATCATCCCACCCCCAGCAACCCATCCAGCCACCCTACGTAAGTAAGTTTCGCACCAGTAAGTCATTTAAAAAAAATTGGATGAAAAATGATAGTGTAACCATATGTAACCATAGTTTTTCGAGGTTTGACTTGCAGATCTTCTTCACTTTGAATGATGCTGGAGTTTGTTTAGGGTGGAAGAAAAGGACCATACTGTGGATGGTTGCGAAATCCTGCACCAATTGATAGATGGTAAGCATCCCATTATTTAGAGGGTTTCAACCATCCTTTTGGTGGTGCAGGATTTCGCAACCATCCACAGTATTATAGTGATGCTAGGGTGATTTCATGCGACATGAATGGAATTTTCTGGGCTATGTTATGTTGGGGATACCATATGGATATGTGATTTTAGTTGGAATATACTGATATATACTGATCATAAATATCTATGGGATATCTATGTTTCAGGTTTTGTGCTCGTTTGAGGAAATAAAGCCACCATTTTATGGTGTATATTTTGGGGGTGGCACTCCCATATGGATCAACCAATATATATAACCAATATATATATAATACCAATAATTAACAATAATATATATATAGTGTATATAATATTTGTTTAAATAAATATACATATATATATATATATATACTGCTTGGCCCAAGTGCAAATCAGCCCGCTGCGCTCAGAAAGCAGCTTTCCTTCCGTGATTACTGGAGACGCATCAATACCTCAGCCCCAGTTGCAACGGATCAGGGCCTCGAAAAATACACCCGAGCCCGTGCCAAGAAGCTTTGTACGGCCTCAAGCAGGATGCTGTTGCCTCAACTGGTGGGAGGGGCTGAAGTTCATGATGTGTTTCCAAACAAATGACGCGGTAAACTGGTTGGTGGTATACTTACCCCTCTGAAAAATATGAAAGTCAGTTGGGATTATTATTCCCAACATATGGAAAAAAAATATTCCAAACCACCAACCAGTAAAGTTTACTGTCAAGCAAAAAACAGACGGGTCGAGTCAAACATAGTCAAACAATATGCTTTTGAACAGATACAAATCTGTTCTCCAAAAAAAACAGGCAAATCATTCAATATTTGAAACATGTATAAGAAAATGTATATGCATGGGTCAAAAAAATCAGGCCTTCGAGGTCGGTCCGTGATGTTATCTTCAACACAAGATGCTTCATCTTTGAACGGGGTACACTGTTGCAAAGCCTGTCGCAAATATATGTTGCATGACTTTTAAGTAAAGCCTCTCAAGAACACCAAAGTGCAAATCACAAATACTCTGCACATCAAAAAAAGAAGTAGCTGCCTAAGATACATCCCCATTTGCAGATTGAAGTGTTAAACATGGTTAAACTATCCATCCAAGGGCTACCTGGTTTATATTTCATTGATATCCATGGTATAAAGTGTAAAAATATTGGTGAAAACCCACTCCAATTTCAATTCTTGGATGATATTTCTGAAATCAACTCAGGAGCCAATTTGTAAATGTTCCCCACCAGTTCCACAGTGCCATGCTTGGCTTAGCGGCCATACCATGTAAAAAACCTGACCTTTCACGGATAAATCGAGTAAAAATCCCAAGATGTTGATCATTGTTCCCTTATTCCCCATTCTGCCCCATGAAAATCACTAGTTTGTACCCATAAAGACCTCCATGAGTCCAATGTCCATGATGTAGATCATCGTGGGAAGAGGTTTCCCTATGTGTTTTCCACAGCTACTGTATTTGAGTTAACTAGCCATTATGAACATTATATTATTAACCATTAGATTCATTAGATATCCTTGAATATCCATTAAATATCCAGTATGAACCAATTATTCACAATTACAGCACAGTACCCTCCAGTATATTAACCTAGACCCTGCCATTTTTCGGGGTTGGAAGACTAGATTCCACTAAAAAAGGGTTATTTTCAGGGTCCAACTGTTAGTTTACGAGGGCACATCTCCCGTTATGGTTCATGAAGCCCTGCTGAACCCCTCGTCGGAGTCGCTTCTTGCCACGCGGTGTTCATAGCCCAGGGATTCGCAAATGGCAGCCACATCCGCACTGGGCGGTACGGTGGGGTTCTCATCCGGTGTCAAGACTACGACCTGTGGCAGGCTCTGATGATGTTGACGAAATGAGTAGTTTCACTACTGGGCATATGCCAAAGCTTGCAACTACTCCTCGAAAATGTTTGACAAATATCTTTAGTGACATAAATCATTGCCGGATCTCAGACGTATGAGAACATTGCAAGAAAAATTGCTATTTATGCTACTTGTTAAGATTTGTATGTTTGTATGTTGTTGTCTGGTTGGTAGTTCCAACCACCCTGAAAAATATTCGGCATGCGGGATCATCCTGAATAAATCCAGTTGGATACTTAATAAAAGTTTAAAAGATTGACAGCATCTGATATTTACCAATTGTTGCTGATGGAATCCCATGTTCATACTTAAACCAAATTGAGCCATTCAACCCAGCCCGATCCCGACTCATTATCCTAGTTGGTTGATAGATTTCCTCAGTTATGGGTTGTCAATCTCCTGAATAAATTAGGCAGTAGAAGCCGCAATATTCACCAATCAACCAGTGTATATTCGATTATCATATCAACTTTAAACCTCCATTTAAACCAGTAAATCCCATTAAGTCACCATTAAATCCCATAAAATCACTATAAAATCCGAAGAAAATCACTATAAAATCCCATCAAATCCCTATAAAATCCCATGAAACCATCATAAAATCCCAGCCAGGCCACCGTTTCATTCACGGCTTTCCAACCTTTCCGACACCCAATTCCGCCTCCATGGCTTGATGTCGTCGCAGCTCTGCCAATTGGTAGAGAGAGAAGATCCTCAACGATCCTACCATATATATATATAGTGTATATATCAATTGGGGAGGTATCAAGTTGAGAGATTTACCATAGTCAATGGCCATTCCAGGAACCGATTTATTGGAGGTACCTACCATTAATGTAAGGCCTATTTTTTAGGCTCATGTAAGGGAATATCACCACAAAATATGGCCAACAATATGGTACTAACGTACCTCCATTTTAGGGTCCTGAAGATCTCCCATTGATGATGACGATGTCGGGAGCTCAGGGTCCGGCTATCGAACTTTTCTGTCGGAGCTACCCAATGAGCTAGGAGTTTTCCAACCACATGGTTAGGTGAAGAAAGTGTTTCTACTTGGATACATGGATGATACCAAATGAAAAACCCTCCTTTTGGGCTAAAGAAACTACATTCAACATCATTCAACTACTTAAAGATGCTGGGTTTTCCGCATCGATTTTTGCGAAACAGGAGGGTATGGTCTATAAATTCAGTGTTTTACAGTGTTCTACAGTGTTTTACCATTATCAGATATCATTATTCAATCGTAAAATGGCAATGTTGAAGAGGAAACCTATGGAAACCCTTGATCGAATCGGTGAAAAAAACCAGATGGGTCCTAGACCATGCTATTTCAGCTGGCGGCAAACAGATTAGCAGTTAAAAGTTCCGAAAACGCCTATTTCATAGTAATTATCCAGTGTATAATTAACACACATTATATATACACAATACTTAGTATAGTTATGTTGAAATATACTTGACTTGAGGTCTTAAATCATCCTTCTACGCTATACCCAGTGTGCTTTTATTCAAAACCAAAACCTGCTTCGAAGCCGCCCTGCGATGCCCTGCGCCAAGGCTCATGGCATCCTTCTGCCCAATGATCAGAATCCTCGTCGCCTCCATGGCCCCAGTGGTCGTCGAATGCCGCAGCGGTGAAACTTTGGAAAACTCAGGTTTTCACTAAGGCACTCAGGGTTTGGGTGAACGGAAATGTCTAACCGGAAACTCCGGAAACCATCGCTTTTAAAGCTTTTAACTGCTGAATAGAGGATCCTTCAGATTTTCCCTTCGATTCTGGGAGTTTGGGGATTATCTGGTCGGGCAACATCGGAGAATCATATGCAGAAGCACCAGGCGCTTACAAAAATATATGAACAAACATGGTGCCAAGTCGGAGCTCAACATACTGTACGCAGGCAAGGTTTGGGAGTTGAATCTCTACATCTCAGGAAGTGAAGCATGAAAATTTCAATCAGATGTTCAGCTAATATCATCCAGGTATGCTGATGAACATCGAAGTTGTTGATATCAATGGGTGTTCACCTGCTTAACCCATGTCATCATAGGGTTTAACCCATCCTCACCGCATTGCTTTCGTACCCTTGGGACCTGCTTCCGTAGATGACTCATGATAAAGTGCTAAGCTAGGTTCAGCTGGTGCGGCGAGAAGCAGGCAAAAGAGCACATCTGGCCGTTAAGTACCCAGCATTGCCGGAACTATGGCTGAGAGCCTAAGGGAAGCTGATATAATTAGCAGGAAATCAGTGGCACAAAAAGTTGTGCCCCCTTGCCACGGGGAATCCGCTACTGGGTTTGAACCCATGGCAGGAATAGCTATTCCCCATGTGGGATCGTCTTCCCTGACACCACCACCCAGAAATCTTCGTTCATTGGTGACAATGCAGAAAATGGGAAAATTGCAGCCAGCCAGGATAGATTACTACAGGGTATGCTTACTGGAAGCATTCCTCTGGATCTTCAAATGCAGCAGTTGGAACTTCAAGTCGCACGCATACTATATCCTTCTGGGGAAGTTTCACCACCTTGCAGTACCAAAAAGACTGGTTGGGCGGTACAACCCGAACATATTAGTTTGGATCATCACCCCAGGGAGGCTAGAAACTTAGCCATATTTCAAACCACCAACTACCAGCAAATCATTGGTTATAAGTAGCCATTGTATCCCCAATAGATCACCATTTGTCCCAGCAAAATCCCCATGATAAAATCCTCATTCTTTATGGGATCACATTGCACTCCTTACATCAAAATGTGGGCACCTCTGCCAATTTTCATTGGTACCTTCTAGGGCTTCTGGGCAGTTACATAAAAAACTTCGTTGAAAACTCCTAGAAACATCCAGTGCCCGAAATTCTTCCGCTAACCTGCGATGTGGCGAAAATAACTTGGCTAACTAGGGGGATACACCCTCCGGTAAACTAACATGGCTATTGAAAATGGCCATAGAAATAGTTGATTTACCCATTAAAAATGATGATGTTCCATTGTTATGTTAGTTTACCAGAGGGTAACTTATAACGAACATGAACGAACTAGTTCATGGGCTTTGTAAACCAACAAATCTAACTGAAACCTCATCTTGTACACATCCTCCAGTGGAAAAGACCACCATTTGCGGTGTCATTTTCCTATGACAACTCATGAGTTTCAATATCTAGCAAGCCCCGAAAAAGATCGAATAAGTAATTTGCCATTATTGTATTTTAGTAATTGTTAGTAGCATGATTTTACTGTTCTATCTTTTTTTTGTGTTGCTATATGTGAATTTCCCGGATGGTTTACTCTGGTAGTCAAAGATGGCAATCAAGAATCCATTGCCACGTTTGACCACCGCGGGGCACCAGGTTTATCATGAAACTCAGGGTTGTTTAATGGCTACATCATGGGGATATTATGGTAAGAGAACATGTTGCTGGTTGGTGCTTTCAACCGGGAAAAGAAAATATGATGGGGATCATTCTCCGGTTAAAATGATCATATATTTGAATATGATTGATGAATCAGATTTCCTCAGTTGATATACTGTATATCATTCTATTGTATTTCTATTGTATTATGTTTATATAAATATGTATATATGTATATATATATGTATATGTATATATATATATGTGTGTGTGTGTTTGTATCTCTCCTCCGCTAGCTCTTTCGAGAAGCGCCTGATGCTCTTTCCGCTTCAAGTGCTCAATAACCCCTTCGAGCCGCTGCCTGGTAGCAGGCTGGAAAAGCTCCATCTCGGTTTTTAGATGGGGAGATGGGGCGAACCCAGATTTTTCCATCGTTTTTCCATGGGTTTTGCAATGGAGCTTTCCCAATAAAAATTCCATTCAAAGCACACCATGATCCAATCGATTGTTTTGCATCCAATCTTTCTGAATACGAACTCTGTACGGCTGTATCAATCAGAGAATGTCGGAGCATCTCACCTAGACGTGAGTCCCATTTCATGGTTCATGCGACTTGTGTGATAAACACACCCACCAATGGGAAAATGACGCCCTCATGCTTATAGTGATACTGTTTAAATCTTTTGAAGTTCATAAACCCCATAAACCCTGCTCACTGCAAAAGTAGGCACGGTCATATTTTGTTTCTCCACGTGTGGTTTCAGTTCCTGGATTGTCATTCGAGAACATCTGAGGGTCGGACAGCTCTGTAGTATTCGCTCCTGCAGCGGCGATGCGTTGTTTGAATAAAGCTTAATGAAAGTGTTTTGAACAAAGTCCACCATAAAGTCTACTGCCTATTGCATCTTTGAAAGCATGAAGACATGTGTGCAAACCGTGGTTTCCTGATGTTTCCTGTAGTTTCCTGTAGGTTGCTCATAATCAAGCGAGTGATGCAATGTGATACATGATGATTCCATCTTTGGAATAGTGTATGCCACTAGATGCCACAGCCACGGATGGGTAAGTCATGGTAAATCTCCAACCAAAAACATTGGAAAATCAGTAATTACCCTCCGGTAATTCTTACATTGCTATGATTTGGGAAAATAGAGCATTTATAGAGGATTTACCAAACAGTCATCATAAGTCTCACTAGAATCAATCAGAGTCTATCATCTCTGCAAGCGTCATGTTGCCAGCATCCCTACATCGTCCATGGCTGCCCATGTCCTTTCGAAAAGGTATGCATCAACCAACGGGCCTAATTGATGAATTTCATGAATATATCTTTGGGTTCCTATATGAAAGCCAAGATTTTCAAATCCTTTCAAATCAAACAAGAGTCATGGGATATGTATGGATATGTCATGATATTTCCATGGGAATATCATATGGAACATCGGAAATCAAACCTACTTTATTCCAGAGCTGTTTTTCAAAACATGTCCAACCAAGGGGCCTGATTCGGTGGTGAAATCTCCCTTGCCATCGCTGGTCGCCCATTTTTTCTCCGGCCTTCCGCCGCGGAAGCCGCCAGCAGCAACACTGGGGCCAAGGACGTCATACCCTGCGCTCGAATGCTTTTTGGGGTAGTAAAAAAACGTTTTAAAAAGGGATCGAATTCCTCAAGAACTTGGGACTAAAACCATGAAATCCCATTGTCAAGTATTAAGCCAATCAACGCGGATATAAAAACGTGAACAAGAGGGGTGCAAGCAAATCAAAATGGCATGTAACCCACCAAAATGGATGCAAAATCATCATCAACAAACAGAATAAAAGCAAATGCTCTGTCTGCCGGTGGAGCATGATCAGTATGAACGAAACCCAAGTTGATTCACGAAAACAACACATTTTACCCAACAAAAATTGAAACCACCAATGAAAATTAACGAAACCAATGAGCTGGCTCTGCTGAAGACAAATCAAGTTCTGGTGGTTTCAACCCAGCTGTTTGTTTGTAGGTGTCTACCCACGAGTTCTGCCCCAAATGGTCAGCAACTTCCGGCCTCCAGTCCCACCCGGCGAAAACGATCGCGGCGAAAAGATGAGGCGTAACTCTAGGTGCTTAGATTCTTTTTGGGTCGGCTGATCCATGGCGCACTTCTTTGGGTTGAAACATGGCAGTCTTTGACGAGGTGGAACCCGTGGAACCCGTGGGAAATTCCACAAGTGATGGACAAGAAGTGGCCGAGCTAGGAGTTTGTTGGACAAGAAGTGGAAGCACTGGTAGGATCATCTCACTTAAGCAATATCAATGGATTATAACATATCATTACATATCATAACCATGATTATTCAGGAAGTGAGATGATCCTTTAAGTTTGGCACCTTGTCTTTGAAACCGCCATCCACTGAGATTTCAGGTCGCGGAAAACCCGCCCCGAAAGACCCGAAGTTGAGCCGCGGCCGCGGAATGATCCGCTTCCAACGGTTCATTCCGTGCGGTACGGAGGTGTTTCTCAGTACCCCATGGAAGTTTAGGAAACTCAATCACTTCATCAATGGCCATTCCAGGATCCGATTGATTGGAGGTACCGATTCCATATATTTTAGGCCTATTTTTCAGGCCTATGGTTCAGGGAATATCCCCACAAAATATGGCCAACAATATGGTACCAACGTACCTCCAATTTAGGATCCTGGAATTCCCATTGACTTTAAGGATGATCATAAAAAACAGATATATGATACATGCGAAGTATCATATGATTGGTGTCGGGTCACATCACTAACTCGTACCGAAGCACCAGAAAATTGACTAGTTGGCCAGCAATCAGTGATTGATGACTAGGCCAAAACAGCATGGCATACAGGATTGGGCGAGCTGGAGCCCTAAATCCAATGGTTTAGCATCATTTTCCCTGATTTTCTCATATGTTCCATATGAAAGAACCATATAAATTGGACATTGTGGTACCCAGCTGGGTCAGCACTGTCACAGCTTCGTTGTGGATGGTGTGGACTTCGGTGTGTGGGACATTGGGAATTTCACTTGGAACATCTCATGTTAAAAGGAGGATAACTGCAAAATCTAGCACCAGAAACTCTTAGATATATCAAGCATCCATCGAACTTCAAGGATTACCCATGATTATCCACAAAAAACAAATAGGTCAAACAAATCAAACACTGCGTTCAACTCTCAGCATCTCAATTGTATGACATCAAGTTGCAATTAACTTCCCTCGCAGCCAGGTGCAATTATCTTCAAGGATTCGAAGGGGAATTGAAGGGGCCACTAAAAAAAAAAAACATCCTATCCCTTTGCTTCCCCATTTGGGTTTGTTCCAAAAAACCGTACAGTACCCTGAAAATTGATGGTTTCGAATTTTGAACCTCATTTTCGCTGTAATAAAAGGAACCATGTTTGGGTACCATTTTGAAGACATTCCCAAGAATCATGTTGCCATTTTGGATGGCCATAAATTGAGGGGTCAATCCCCCAATCCTCACATTCTCAGTCTCATTTCTGGTAGAATCGCTGCGATTCATGGGAAAGTCAGGAAACCATGGTTTTCCCCAGCTGGGAAAAAACATCGAACTATAGCTGATGGATGTTCTGGCACGCCATGTTTGATTACAGGAGGATATATCCCATGAGTATCTCATTATATAGACCTCCATTTGTCCAATTAATATCCCATTGAATCACCACAAAACCCCATTAAAGTCTCATTGAATCACACTAAAATCCCATCAAGTCACTGTAAAATCCATTAAAACACCATAAGATTCCCCTAATAATCCATTTATTAAATTTCACGAGCTCCTGGGATTTTGTGATTTTTAGGGAATATTGGATATCAAGGTCAAGATGCAATATTTGGTGCAGTGTACGCGCACAAGGGTGGCACCAAAAAACTCAAGCGTCAT
>Ga0126342_10016421_pt1 | contig 12896 bp, 7 predicted proteins | sample Cyp1metagenome_FD_92528 | JGI IMG/M metagenome (GOLD analysis project Ga0126342, IMG submission 92528) | Coral microbial communities from Lord Howe Island, Old Settlement Bay, Australia - Cyphastrea 1 metagenome | ecosystem: Host-associated > Invertebrates > Cnidaria > Coral ... | reverse complement strand
GGTGCTGTTGGGGAATTTTCCAGCAATTGCATCACGGCAGGTTTGGGATTGCCGAAAGTCAAAACATGAACGATCATCCTCGTGAATCGCTCGGTTGATTCTTGTGCGGTCTGTGAGCGCAATCCCATCTGCCTGGGGGGCATATACTTCAGTGCGGTTACCCAACAGATTGTAAGCGTGCATAACTTCTGCAATAATAGCGCATTGTTGGGCACTTCGCGCTACAATGGCAAAGCGGCGTGAGTTCGCCCAACAAGCATAACCATAGTGTCGGATCTCAGCCGCGAAGGGGTAAAAACCCTTGCCAGCGACCTCCACCCACTCCTGGAGGTAGTCCTCATCTGTGTCATGGGTGATGACCTTATGAAAGCCGTGGGGTAGGCGTTCTCGTGAGAGCACACTTTCATCCGGTGGGAGCCATGTCTCATCATCCGCCCACAGGATGTTCCACTTCTCCATTTGGATCCATACCCATGCCTCCAACAGGTTGAAAGGTACACATCCTATTTCAATATTCTTGCAGCGTCGGTGCATTGGAAAATTTCCTCGATGCAAGCACATCATAGTATTGGAGTTGTTGACAATGGTATCGACTGTATAGCCCTTCCAGTGGTAATTCTCCAGGAACGTAAGTGACGGCGATGCCATGGCTAGGACAGAGCTTTGTGGTGTAAGGTGATGTACCCTCGTCATGTCTCCTATCCAGAAGAGATGCAGTGTAAAACACTAAATCAGGGGTCATGCTATCAGGCATTAGTGACGGCAGCAATGTGCTGGTGATACAATTATGGACCCTGACAGGTGCAACCCGACTCGTCTACGGTCAGAGGAGCACCGTGTACAGGTAGTTGTGTTACTTGTAAGAACACGAATATCCTTGTTGGTAGTGGACACCAGAGGTATGATACACACACAGTCACTAGATTACAGCTGACTTGAAATGATTTCTAGCACAGCTCCAAGAGGATAACACTGATCCCATGCTTTCCGGCGCACAGCCTGCACGCTTCAGTGAATGCAAATCTTCTTACTGGTGCTGGGAGCCACAAAAGGACAAGATAATTGTACCGTAAATGTCGACGTTAGGATGAGCTGAGGCAAGCTTAACATGCAGTCAATCGAGTGATACAGCTTCGAAGGAGTGTTGTATAGGAACACAGCAAAGTTGGTTGGAACACATGACATGATTCGTAGTGAAAAATACTCGGATACAGGCCAGTAGTTCAAAGTTAAATGCCATTTATAAGTGGTCTATGCACTCCCGTTGATAAAGAAAAAACTATAATGCCAATACACGTTCACTTTACTGCTACGGCAGTCACTAATAAAGAGGGTAATCTGTACAATTATGTACTCCGGTTGATACAGAGATGACTATAAAAGTCAATGCGCGTTCACTTGCAGGCTACGGCAGTCACTAGTACAGAGGATAGTCTATACACTGCTATGGCTCGGAGTTAAAATTCGAGCCAAGCTCCTCTTTCCTCCGCGGATGCCAGTGTTGCATGATATCTTTCTGTGCAGCAGCCACGTCTGCTGCTCGCTCTTTTTGATAGGAGACTGCGCTTCTTTCTAACTGCGCCAGTGCCTGCTGTGCTCTCGCAATATCATTCAGTAGATGCTGTGGGGCACCTAGGAGAGTTTGCGCTGTTGGAGCAGCTTTCTGAAGGGTCTCGACTGCTTCAGAAGCTGTTTCTCGCAGCATACTGCTGATAGTGTATTCGCTGATGGCTGTTGCCATTCGGATCAGCTTGGCCTCCTCCATGGCTTCAATGCTGACTCTGATGAGCTGCTGTTGGTGAAAGATGTCTCTAGACGCGTCAATAAGTACAGGAATAGGGAATGCTCTCTCTAAAAATAGGGTGACTGCTGGGTGGGCACCTGCAGTAAGCCTGACAGGTGAGACCCCGGCACGTCTATGGCCGGAATAACACCGTGTACAGGCAAACTGCCGTTCTCTCGTGCGGAACATCCTAAACACTGCTTGGGCGGTACCAACTCCAATAACTTTCTAGTGGGCATTCGAGAAGTTAATTTGAAGGGCTGATGTATTAATCTGGGCGAGGGCCCGGTCCTCAACACAGATCTCAATAATGATGTACTCAGATATTGCCAGTTTCTCAGGGCACTTTTGCCTTATTACTATTGACGGGGGCTTAAACGGTGATGTGCACCTGAATTGCTGTAGGCGGTGTGTCATCATGGTTACTCTTTAAGAAGGGCGTTGACTACCTTTGAGCCTGAGTGGCATGTTGAGTCGGGATAACACCGTGTTCAGGAAACCTACCGAATTAAACGACCAGCTATGACAAAGTCAGTAACGACTGCACTCTCAGTTAACGGGCACTTAGAAATCGATTAGAAGCACTAGCATCTCAGTCAGGTGAGGGTCCAGTCCTAGGGGCAAATCTCACTTGGTGACGTGCTGGGATATTGCTGGTCACTCATGGCACTTTTGTCCAGTTACAATTGACGGGGGACGTTCACCCAAGAACTTGCACCTGAGTTGCTGGCAGGTTATAGGTCAGTACTGCAGCTTTGAGATAAGGCAGTTGTCTACCTTTGAGCCTGGTAACATGTAACTAGTACAGATAGCGTACTCAATAGGGCATTTACCTAGCTACGTCAATCCCACGAATAAACCAATAATTGGCATGTTTGCGTGGTGATGTAGTGGAAGTTCTTTGCTTAAATGTACAATGGGGCTTGCTATTATTAGCCAGATGGAGCATGGGGAAACAAAAGGGGGTTTCACTCTGCAGTACTCCTGGGACCCTTCTGGCACTGAGCACGCATCATATTGACCAATAAATCCCATCATGCCCGCAGAAGAACACCTACTGCCCAAGTAGGGGGGGCACATATGGCCCACCACTCGCTTAAGCAAACAGTTGAATACCTTATCTCAGATTGTCTGTACTGAGGCTGGACACCATCCTGAAGTTCATAGTGCATGTCAATTTTCGAGCTTTGTCCCTGAGACAGATCGATTAATCTGAGGGAGGGAACACGTTTGCTCGAAGATCACGTAGTTCTTCATCTTCATCAGGCGCCAGGTCAATTTCTTGCGGGTAGGTGACAGGGATGAGCAATTCCCTTTGCGCAGCGTCAAGTACCTTTGTGAGGTGTACTTTGTAGTCAGTGGTCATATGCAGTAGGTCTACCTGTTCTTTAATGCTCTCATCAAGCTTTTGTCGTATATCCCTGGTCATCCAGGGAAGTTGTCTAACCTGCTGCTTAGCTTTGAGCAAACTATAGTGGGCACTCTGCAGGTTCTCCAGCATGGCGCTGCATACAGCGTGCTGTTGGGTGACCTCTTTGATATGGAGGAGCCGTTCTTCATCCATCACCAATTCAGAGCTGCTCATGTTATGGGAGCGCGCCACTAGACTGTGATTTGGGTTGGCTATTCCTCTCACCAAATGAATCTAACTCTAGTGTTCTGGAAGCTTAGCATGCACGGTAGCCTATGACCTACTCAGAAACAGTACAAAGATTCGCCCTTACTTTTAGGGGTACCATCAGAGTTTTCAACTTATGGAGGATAATACATGCAGTGCCTTCTTAGTAGCTATCCATTAAGCAACGAGGCTCACCACTGCCTCGCTGGGTATGAAAAAAGACGTATTGGGCCTGATTGACATTTGAGCCATAGCGTCTGCGATTGAACCACACGGTGCTAAGGGTGTAAAAATCAGCTGATGACTCGTAACCTTTAGGCAGCCTGAGTAGTTACAGCACGTTAGGCATGTATACTGTGAAAGCAATGATCTTTTCCTTATTGCCATTGTCCCCCACTTTTCACGCAATAATCCAATCTATCCATATTTTGGCTTACCGCCTGATAATTCATAGCTGTCGGCGGGCTGGTGTCCGGCAACGCAATCTCGATTCGCTCGCTGAGCAGGTTGTGCTACTTCGTTGGGCTTGCCATTGATGGAAAAGGATAGCTCGCTCTATCATGGTCACTGGGTGCTTCTGTCTAGGAGACATAGTCATGGTCTTCTGCTTCTGCTCGTTGCCCGGGAGGATAGTGCACGCCATCTCCATCGCCTTGTGGGCCGCAGTCAGGTGTTCTAGCATCTGACGTATCTCTGGTTGCTTTGGATCAAAGGTGGCGATGACTTCTTCAAGTAAACTCTTGATCTCGCTGATTCGAGCGGATTGATCCCAAGAGCGCATATGCTTCCTTTCCTCATCTACTTTCAATGCCATAGTTTGCAGTTGAGGGGGAAGACTGTGCCCGCCATCACTCATTGAACTCCGTACGCTCGGGATTGCCTAACTTTGTGGTGCGACGGCTAGCTTGAGCATACACACTGAGGTGAGCAAGGAAGGGGAACCCTTCCCGAAGTCCGCAACTATATCTACTGGCTGGAAAAGAGGAAAGATCATCCAGGAGATGTGGTGGGCTGGGCAGTCGTTGTCCTTGGAATGTTCGAATCTTGGCATGCTGCAGATTCATGTGGTTTCGTGCAGACAGAAGACGCTAATTGTTTCCTGATTATTGCATTCAACAGCTACTGTAGTTGGTAGGCACATTTAGCTATTCAGACGCGAGGTCCTACGCCGTTTAGCAATGCGCTCCACAAAGGTTTCATACCCTGTTGTTGGCGCTTGTGTGTTCCATCGAATTCTACTGTCTTGTGGCATCGCTGGATCCGCTCTGCCTACCTGATAAGGGATTGCAGGCCCACTCCCAATGCTATGGCATGCTTCGTTCATTGTACCTATAATTTCTTTTGTCTCTGTCCACAGGTCCTTTATTCGAAACAGAGGAGTTTGTTCTAGTTGGAGCTGCTGGAGCATGCTTCGCTCAGCCATCAAAATAGTTTCTAGGGATACTTCTTTGGGAATCCAGAGGCCGTCATGCAACCAAATAACAGACTTAAGGTGCACTCGTCTGGTGAGCTCTTTATAAAAGGTGAGCATAACACATTCTTCATACCATTCAAGCACACGAAATGTCGCCCCTTTATCACTGCTGTGATAGCTAGGTCTTAGCCTAGGCAGGTGCGTGCCTACTACTTTACGGGTAGCGTATTCGATTGTGGTGCTAAGGTGCACTATCGGTACTGGGAAGGAGAAACCTAGGTCTCGTTCCAGCTTTGCACAGGCAAAAGATGCCCCAGCATTCATCACAATTAGCGGATGTTTCTTGATTGCTGGCTGCCGTTGTTCTTGGGGTGCTAGTCCTAGCAAGTCATTGAGAATTACACGAAGATCAGTGATGGGTGGGAGATGGGAGTCCTGGCTGAGGCGTCTCATGATCTCATAAAAGGAGCCAGCCATGTCAACTTCTTGATGCGTTCGACCGAACAACAAAAGTCGCACTGTACGCGGAAGTCGCTGTGCGCATGGGCCCCGACCATATAGTCGTCCTAGGTTGTCCAATGATGTGGGCATGTATTCAACCACGCGCGGTCGAGTAAGATTAGCTGTACTCGCCAGGTAGGCTTCTATTTCGCGCTTGTAGCGCTCAAAAACGGTCTGTGTGAGAAACTGCCGTACCTGCGGCCATCCATTGCTTGGGAGTTCAGTTAGCAACAGTATGGTTTCTCCGCATGGCCGTTCTTCTAAAACAATGGCCCCAGCTTGCATTGCCATATAATACGGAGCTGGGGCAGGTACTTCAGTGGGGTGCAATTGGTCCTCCGCAAGCTCGGAAGCAGCACGACTGGCTATTCCCGCCAAATAGTCAGCGATTATATTTGCCTCTCTGGGGCGGTACATCCAGGTGCCAAAGTCAAAGAAATTGGCTTGTTTTCGTCTTATTTGTTGTATAATTGGTTGTAAATCTATTCTTCGAAAGCGTCCTGCAAATGACAGATGTTTAATAATTGGGAGGATGTCCCCTTGTAAATACACTTGTTGGACTGCAAACTTCCTTCTCGCCAGTTCTTCACTCAGTAAGTCAGCACCGAGGTTTGCAGACATGGCTTCAGCAAAGATGTTGTCAGGGCACTTGGGCAGCGCTAGAGCCCTCCATTGCAGGAGAGTTACGCCTTGTGTCTGTAATTCCAATAAAGCTGCTCCAGCCCCTCCTACTCCTTTGTCCGCATGGCAAGAGCCATCAAATTGAACAATCAAGGTACCTGCCTCTTGTTGTAAGTTGCTGCATAGCACATCGTCAGGTCCTATCGGCATCAGGGCGGTAATTTTCAGGTGGAAATCTCCACACCCGCATCGATAGACGGTTAACTTAACGTTTGGTAAAATTCCAATTCCAACTTGAAAGGACTGTTGTATTAATTGTGCTTCTTCTGCTCCGAGTTGTACAACTCCAACTGTTTGGTTTGTGCCATACGTCTTCGCAACACAGCAGACTCGTGCAGGGACAAGCGTGTGCGAAATATGTAAGGGAGGTCTATCTAGACATGCTAGACTAGAGTCATCAAGGTCACACACTGCAGTGGTCCGCTGCATTCGTATATGAGCTACTCTCAAATCTGTAGGTAGATCTAAATAAACTTTATGAGTGAGGTTGGTAATCCAAGTTTCGGTCTCCACCAGTGGGGCAGCAGCTTGATGCCTCATGGCACCAGCTTCTCGTAAAAGCATACGGTATTGGTGGACTACTCTGGTAGCAATTGCTAGGTGTTTCTTGCTCCTTCATGAGCCATCCAATAGGGATGAAATGGTGGTATCATTGGTTAAGTTCCTGAGAGCTACGATTGGGACATGGCACCATCGTATCCAGTGTCCGACCGTGTTATCTCCTTTGGCGCAGGCAACGCAAGGTAAGCATGGACAGGTTTCAATTGCTACGTATTGGCTTAGTACATTGGCCGGTTCTCTCGGCTCAGGCAATGTTACTGCGTTTGTAGTAAATGCAGTAATTTGTTTACTGGAAATACAGTTCTCACAAATTGCCACTTGACAACCACCAAGTGGGTATGCTCGCCCTGTGTTGGTGCAGTATACACAGCGTTTGCTTCTGCTTGTACCTCGCCGAGCTAGCCAATCATCATCATCTTCATTGACAGCCCATCTGAGTAATGTAAACCTGGCCATACTTGGAATCCATCTTTTGCTGGTTGTAAAGGCTTGGGAGAGCCACGTCCAACTGACTCCTCCCGTCCATCCTGATGCCAATACTTTGTTGCGGATATAGCTAGACGCAACTTTCATCATATGCCGTAGAATAAGTGTTTTGACTTGATTGATTCTATGTTTGATATTTCCGTTGCTTGAGGCAGCCGCAGTTAGTAGCTCCTCCCCTACGATACTCGACCAGGCCTGCCATAGGGCTCTAACTTGGTGCGTCTGTCTATTAACAGGAGGGGGGTATTCACTATAAAGTTCGTGAAGCTCTCCTCCTTTGCGCAAAAAGAGGCCTAGCGCAGAAACAAGTATGCTCAGGCCCGGGTCAAGTAGTGGGGATATACCGCTCCAACGAAGGACATAGGCGAGCAAGTCGTGCCGTATCCAACTTCGGCCGAGGAGGAGTTCAGCAGCCGCGGCCCTGAGCATTTGCAGGTCTTCAGTGGCAGCACCAAAGTAAGAGGTTGTGTACAGGACTACACTTTGAGCAAACGTGTTGAAAGCAATGCTTCTTGACACGATTGATAGTACCGGTTGCCTGAACAATCGTAGTCTGTGTACAAATTTTTCGGCTGCCTTTGGATTGATATGCTTCAGTGTTGACGGATGCGTAGTATCTTCCCATAAGTTATTGCCATTCAGCTGTGTACGTCCCAGTAACAGCAAGCCAAGTGATGTGGCAACACCTTGCACGCAGTGAGCCCCAAACCCTGCTTGGTCTAGTTGGCGCAGAACCCAACTAGGGAGTGGGCTATTAACTACAAGGGCAGTCTTGCATCTGCATTGACACTCTATGGCTAGGAGTGAGCTGACGGAGGAGTAATCCATTCCGTTAAGAATTCGACTAGCATTTCGCGGAGTTAGGCCAACACACATTCCTGCTCTGGCCAGGATAAGTGTTTTCTTTGGCAGGATGGCAGCCCGAATGGCTGACAGGGCGGTAGGGTGATACGCTTGCTGGAGGAGACTTTCATTCTCTCTGCTATCTGTTACCGCCTGGGTCTCAAAGGGGGAACAATCAGAACAGATTGCTTGCCAACAGAGGTGAGAATCGATTTGAAAGCCAGCTGTTCGGCAAACATGATAGCACCTTTGAATGTTTTGGACCCATCCAATATCATTCCCAGGTCCAGCAATCGTGTTGTCATCTATATACCCCTGCACGCTTAATACTCGCGGAATTCTGTTCAGGTAATGGTAGATCGGATCCATTGCAAGGCAAAAAAGGAAGACCGAGAAGGATCTGCCCATGTCTACTCCCACATGCACTGCTCTGGGCGGTAATAGTCTGCCTTGTACTTTGTGGCGAATAAGCCTACCGAATAGTACATACTTGGCATAGTTATAAACCCAAGTCGGCGCCCCCCTCATTTGCAGGATATATAATATCCAATAAGGGTTGACTCTTTCAAAGGCCTTCGATAAGTCGACCAGGAGAGCGGCCGTGGGGACATCACTATCCAGCAATGCTTGAATGGCATTGACTGCATGCTGGGGCTCTTTGAAACAGTTCATTACTACCTGCGATGGGTGCATGTAGGCACAAGTTGCTTTCATAATGACCGCAGCAATAGTGCCATCTACTAATCTGTCACAGGTATTGGGCATTCCAAGAGGCCGGAAAAAATCTGCCGTCGGGCCTAATTTTGCCTTAGGGATCCATACCCCTACTTGGACAGGGGCTGCTCGAGCGCCTGAGATCATTTTTCCCGTGAGCTGTTCAAGTACTGGATAGCTATCTTCAGGGGATAATCTCCAAGCGGAGTATGGAATACCATCGGGGCCAGGGGCAGAGTCTTTAGTGCCGAGTAATGTGCGAAGGAAATCTTGCTTCTGCGGCAGAGCTATCGAGGGCCATGCCGTGGCTGTTTGGTATTCTTGTAGAACAGGTTTCCATTCCTGAAATTGATCAGCGGGTTCGTCAAACCAGAATTTCCGTGTATCAAGCATTGCTTCATCCAACATGCAAGATGTAGTGCAATGGTCACCCTTGCTATTTAAGATTGGGCCATTGTACATAACTCCTTTTGGGCAAATCGCCCGAAGTCGGTTCCAGAAGCTAACGTTGCTTCCGATACCCCTAGCTTGAAGATTGGTTTGTTCAAGGCTCGGATAGTGACGGGAAACTGAGATCTGATCATAAAAATCAAACATTTGTTTGAGGATGTCGCTCCTCACACTTATTTTGCCTGCTTGTATTTCTGGTGCTGGGTAGGACGCAAAAACTTGGTACGTAACAGCCTGTAAGGCCTGATATTGCTTGATAGGAATATGCAGGATTTCTGCCCGAATTCGAAGGAATTTCCGCAGGAGTTCGTGGTCAGGAACTCGTGGGTGCGTGGATGGTATGGGTTGGTGTCTCCACCAAGACCATAGTGTAGCGACAAAGTCGATGTCGTCAGCATTCCTCAGCCTTTGGATGCGTCGTATTAATTCTTGTAGGTCGTTGGGGACCGCGTAGGGATCTGCTTCCGTACGCCCAGGGCAGAATACGTCCGATGGAATGGTTTGATGAATCGGGTCTTTCGCATTACTTTTAACACATGGACGGACCAAAAAGGTGGCAGTAAGTTGATAATGTCCACTTAAATGATGGCGTCTGTGCGTAGCAACAAGTACATCGACTTGGGCGGCCGCTAGGTATTCCGTAGGGCATAATATTCTATCAAGGGCAGAATGCCCATTCGGCCCTTCAAAGGTGGATAAATTTGGGTGAATATCCGTAACTCTTGCATGTATTAGTAGGTCATTCCAAAGGTCCGGAAAAGCGCCGTCAACTTGGTTAAAGTCACCGCTGAGGTATAACGGGTGGTCGTTTTTCTGCTGTTTAATCCAGGTGACGAGTTCGCGCAGTTCAGTACCTTTACTATTCGGATGCAGATAGATGGAAATAAGTCCTATTGTTGAGTATCTATCCTGAACTACCGCAAGGACAGCTCGACCCGGGATGATTTCTTCAGTTCTGTCCAAACGCCAACCAGGTGGTATAAGGACTGCTGCACCTCCCGATATCCCGCCTCTATCTGTTGGGATGCCTGCGGTATGCGCCACCTGCAGACCAGGGATAGTGTGATATAAAGCCTCAGGAGTTTCCTCATGCCATCGAGTCTCTTGCAAGGAAACAGGCCCAGTCCGCAATAATCGCTTAGTCAGCCTCAGCTTAGGGTCGTTGCTCGTTCGAGAGGGGGTCCATCCTGAGACATTCCAGACGTGCAGTCGTTTGAGTCGAAAGGGCAAATCTTGTTTGATCGTGCTTCTATATTGCAGTATGTTTCTACCGACTTCTTCCATAACAGGTACACGGATGGTCCTCGTATCGAGGGCGAGAGTTTGTCGACAATCATCAATATCTTGCTGGAAGAGGCTCGCTATTTGTTCAAGAGTGAGGTTCCACCACGGCATGTCCACATGTAGTATTCTCGGTAATATAGAGAGGTCCCGAACCTTGCTAAGATAAGACGGACACGGCGAGTCGTGGTCTTGAGCATAGGCCAATTTGATACATCTTGTTAGTGTCTTTTTAAGAGTACGGAGGAGAGGAGTAGGGAGAGCACGAAGCAGCATCATGATGCTGTCATGACAGTTCTCTTTACTCAGGAGGAGCTTCATCTAAAGTTGTTAGCACCCTACTCCACTCCTCCGTACCTGGAAATATAAGGTATTCACCCCAATCATCTACGGCAGTGGCCTGTAGTAGGTATTTCCCGATCTGTCTCGGCGCTTGTCGGGCGCTGACCTGTTGGGCATACCAAAGTGGAGACCATATAAATGGTATTGACACACGACAGGTCGAAACCAAGCCAGTGTTTAAGCACAGTTGGACTTGTTCATTGTCTACCACATGTATGATTACCCAATTGGGGGGAACAGTTTGCATAGTTCTGTTGATGACTCCAACAATACTAAGCCCACCTGTTCCTTCCAGTCCTCCAAGAAGGTGGAGTATTGTATCCGTGGTGCTCGGTGTATGAATAAAACAGGGTCGCGCACCTACAGTGCTTAAAAAACACATAGCACATACCGGGCTTCGAATTGCTGCAAATTCGCTTAGATGAATAAAATGTTTGGGTTCATCGATCCGTGTTGTAATTGGGTAGTTGCTAATGATGTTGTGCGTAAGCTGTACTACATCTGCAGGGAACCTGGGAACAGTGCTGCTGGAGAGGAAATCAGAATCTTGCTGGTAGTCGAAAGCTGCAGTGCCAAACTGGAAGGGCTGGTCAGTGTCATGCGCAATGAGCAAAAACATAAGGCTGGGCTTCTGCGCCCCCACGTAGATGAGGGGAGGCTGCACAGTTTTCGGGGCCCAAATGATGAAGCCAAATGAGAATTGGTGTGTTGGACCAAGCGTTGCAACTTGGAGGAGTGTGAAAAGTTGCTCAATGGCTGTCAGCTTGTCACTGCTCGTATATGTTTGTAAAAGTTCAAGGTATTTACACCTGATCTCCTGCTCCGTGACTCGAAATCCAATGCCACTCCCAACTGCCGACCTTAGTAGTCGCGATGACAATGCAGCATTCTCAAATGTCAGGGACGATTGATGTAGCCACTTCATCTGCGTCTGCTCGAGAGCCTGGGAGAGGCATACATCACAAAAAGGGACACTCTTTGATTTCACACTAGCTTGATTGTCAGTGGTCTTAGCCGTTTGCAGAAATGAGAAAACTGTAGGTTGCTTGACAGCCGGTGGAGCTGCGGCTTCAGGTGGATTACCAATCCCATAATGTCGCCACTTGGCTTCGAAGTCAACTTGATCTGCCTTCAATTGTACTCCGCGCTTAGATCCTTGCTCTAGTACTGCTCGGAGTAGGTCTTGATATTTGGTATAGACATCATGGGTAGAGGGGGCCTCGCTATGACACGGTTGTCCATCCGCATCTCCACTCACCCATGCTTGAAACTGCGGGTCAGTACCTAATGCCGCATCAATCAGGGCAGGGTGAAAACTATTCCCACAAAAGTCCCTGACAACTTTGTCAGTGAGGAGCGCTGGGCCATGCCTGGCGACTGTTAAGATGTCTTCAAGGCCCGACAATTTACGCACTTCCTGAAGATTGAGAACCCGCATTGGCAGAGTTATATTTGGATTGTGGAAAATGGGAGCAAGCTGTTCAATAAGTTCGTCCTTGATAGCCGACGTCGATTTCGGAGCACATATAACTGTCAGAAATCTCTTCCAAGCAGGAAGAAAATGCGCAGGGACAATGCTAGCCCAGGGAAGCTGGGGTACTTTCTTATCTTGAGCGAGCTGACATAATAGTGCAAATGACCTCTTTCCTCCAAAGAAAGCGTAGTCCCACAGTAGCGCATGAGGCTGATAGGCTGTCCACGATAGCTTGAGAGCACCGCCTGTTGTGTACTCTCTGGTTCTTAGCAAGGGAGCAAGTACTACGGATTCATTTGTGAGATAGAGGAGCGGGCCCCACTGTTCGTTGCCAGGAGGGCTGTTAGACACCGGGGTGCCTGTGTCAAGGTGACTTCGCAGGAATACTCTTTGTCTCCTGATTCCAAAAAAGGAGCTAGTGTCCCATACCCAGTGTTTTGTTGGTATCTGGCGGGGCAGGCCGAGGCAGTAGAGAAAGAGCTGAAAATGTTCAGAGCGTTCCAAAGGATGTCCTGCTTTCTTGTCTCCGCCTCCCTGCACTGCTTGCATGCTGCCTGCATTTTCGGCGAGGTATCGTACGGACTTGAATCCAAACAGCTTTTGAGCATGACATAATACAACATAGACAACAAAGAAGAGCATGCTCCTTCTGCCCGTGAGTCCAAGCAACCCATTCAAGTAGCCAGCGAATGTTAGGTCCTGGCAAGGAGAGCCAGAGATCAGTAGCCATCTGATGTTAGGATACATC
>Ga0126342_10016420_pt1 | contig 12896 bp, 15 predicted proteins | sample Cyp1metagenome_FD_92528 | JGI IMG/M metagenome (GOLD analysis project Ga0126342, IMG submission 92528) | Coral microbial communities from Lord Howe Island, Old Settlement Bay, Australia - Cyphastrea 1 metagenome | ecosystem: Host-associated > Invertebrates > Cnidaria > Coral ... | reverse complement strand
TGTTAATCGGAAACTAAAACCCGTTAATCGGAAACTAAAACCCGTTAATCGGAAACTAAAACCTGTTAATCGGAAACTAAAACCTGTTAATCGGAAACTAAAACCTGTTAATCGGAAACTAAATCCTGTTAATCGGAAACTAAAACCCGTTAATCGGAAACTAAAACCTGTTAATCGGAAACCAAAACCCGTTAATCGGAAACTAAAACCCGTTAATCGGAAACTAAAACCCGTTAATCGGAAACTAAAACCTGTTAATCGGAAACATTCGGAAACTAAAACCCGTTAATCGGAAACTAAAACCTGCTAATCGGAAACTAAAACCCGTTAATTGGAAACAAAAAGCTGTGAATCGGAAACCAAAACCCGTTAATCGGAAACTAAAACCTGTTGATCGGAAACCAAAAGAATCGGAAACTAAAACCCGTGAATCGGAAGCTAAGAAAATTGAATCGTAAACTAAAACCCGTGAATCGGCAACCACAGCTGAATCGTAAACTACAGCAGGTGAATCGGAAACTAGAGCAGCTGAATCGGAAACTAAAACCGGAGAATCGGAAACTAAACCAGCTGAATCAATCAGAATGGGCAACTAGTCCCCTTCAATCGGAAAGAGAAGTTGGAGGTAATATCCTGTTCAAAATAATGGCCAGAGGGGGTGGAGGAATTGATTTCTTATGAAAATAAGCTGAAGAAAATATCGCATTCAAAGTAATGGTCAGAGGGGGTGCCGGATTTGATCCCTTATGAGGATACTTTGAAGGTAATATCTCATTCAACATAATGGTCAGAGGGGGTGCCGGATTTGATCCCATATGTGGATAAGTTGAAGGTAATAGTAATATCTCATTCAACACAATGGTCAGAGAGGGTGCCGGATTTGATGTCTTATGAAGATAAGTTGAAGGCAATATCCCATTCAACATAGTGATCAAAGGGGGTGGCGGATTTTGATACCTTACAAAGAGAAGTTTAAGGCTTACGGTAATATCCTATTCAAATCTATTCAACATAGTGGCCAGAGGGGGTGGCGGATTTGATTTCTTATGAAGACAAGTTGAAGGAAATATCTTATTCAACAAAGTGGCCAGAGGGGGTGGCGGATTTGATTTCTTGTGAAGACAAGTTCAAGGCAATATCCCATTCAACAAAGTGTTCAGAGGGCGGGGGGTTTTGATACCTTACAAAAAGAAGTTGAAGGTACTATCTCATTAAACATAATGGTCAGAGGGGGTGCCGGATTTGATCCCTTATCTCATTCAACATAATGGCCAGAGGGGGTGGCGGATTTGATGTCTCATGAAGTTAAGTTGAAGGCAATATCCCATTCAACATAGTGATCAGAGGGGGTGGCGAATTTGGTCCTGTATGGGGATATGGTCCGGTATGGGGATATGTTGAAGGCAATATCTCATCCAACATAATGGTCAGAGGGGGTGGCGAATTTTATCCCCCACGAGGAAAAATACATAAATGCAATATCCTTTTCAACATTGTCTTCAGAGGGGTTGGCCGGTTTGATCCCTTATGAGGATAAGTTGGCCATAATATCTCATTCAACAAAATGTTCAGAGGGGGTGGCAGATTTGGTTTCAGATTCGCTTTTTTTGGTTTCTGATTTGTGGCCTTGTTTGGTTTCTGATTCGCGGATCTTGGTGTCTGATTCGCAATTTTTAGTTTCTGATTCTGAGTTTCTGATTCGCAGGGTTTTGTCATGTATCTGATTCCTGTATTTTAGTTTCTGATTCGCGCGGTTTTTGGTTTCTGATTCGTGGGATTTTGGTTTCTGATTCGCGGATCTTAGTTTCTGATTCGCGGGTTTTTGTTTCTGATTCTTTGTTGCTGATTTGCGCGAAGTTTCTGATTCGAGGTTTGTTCCTCTGAAAAAGGAAAGAGAAACACTTTCTCTTACGCAACGTGAAACGTGCTATCTCTATTCATAACTCAAAACAGCTCAGAGACAAGCTCAGAAAAGCTCCATGCAGAGAGCTAAGCATCAAAGCAGACTTACGTAGCGTTTCCGATGTTTGTATGAAATGTTGAGAAGGTTAACATGTGTCTCCAAGGCACAGGATTTGCCGTGTTGAAGCTGTTGTGGAACCTGTGCGAAAGCAGCTACGCAATTCGATGCTTCCAAGGCCATCGATTAAGCAAACAAAAGAAAGTGAAATTGGAGACCTGCTGGAATGCGCAAGAAGATTTGACACCAGCTTGCTTTCGACCAGGCTCTATCCGCTGATTCTTTGAAATTTGTTGAATATTTTCTGACTAGTGTCTGAACCGCGCCACGCAATCTGTTACTCAAAATTGGGCCAGCTAGTTCGCTCTGCCTCTCAGTGTAAAACTTCGTCATGTTGTTCTTTGGGCTGTAGCCTACGAAGATCCATTGCACAGCACTGATAAAGAGATGCGTTGCAAAATGTTGCGAAGAATTACAGCAAAACTTGAAAGGAGCATTTGCAAGTCGGCCAAGGCAGCTACCAACTCGGGCAATGTTAGCATCAACGTCGGTCGTACACTAGATTGTCAGGTTTTCAGCCCTGGTGAATACATTAAATAGCAAAAACCTTCAGTGCATGCAGCTCATGATGTTCTAAGCTGCTGACCCACCAGTTCTGGATTTCGGAAAGCAGCCTGCGTCAGGGAGAACTCCATCCAAGTCTGGAATTGCAGAATTCGTCATCATACCGATCATGCCCCCAAAGTAATGCAATTGTTCCATGTCTTTGGTTCCTCCCGCTTCAGTATAACTTGGATCATGTGGCATGTGCCATGTTCAGACATGTTCAGACTTAAATCGACGGGCTGAACAAAATCCAGGAAAAACAACCTGCGAACATCTGCGAACCATGAATTATGATGAACGAACATGTTTTGGCAGCGGCTACAGCCCGGCTACGGCTACACTTGATCGAATCTGGACACCAGGCCCGGAGGATTGCCATTTGGCCAAGGGCAGGTTTGGACCTGGAGCTCCGACCCAACGCAACAGTGTCCTACAGCTGTTACTGTCTGTCCGTCACTGTCGTCAGGATATGTCAGGATATGCAATGGATATGTCATGTTTCTATCTCTTGGAACTCATCCTGCCATGGGGAACCAGGGAGGCTGTGACAATGTGACTCTGTTCTTCATAAATCCCATCTCAGACCCCTGCGAAAACTCAGGGCATCCTGTACAAACGGCAAAGGAAAACCTGAGCGCTTTGGACAGTGATCAAACAGTGGTATGCCGCTGTGCCATAAAATTGGAAAGGTTGAATTATATCCATTGAATTATATCCACCCACCAACTGCTTTGACCCACAAGTTTCAACCTTTCAACCGCAATTTCATCAAGCAAGTCAAACCACACAGAATCTTGCCAGTTCCACTCTCCCACGTCCAGACTGGGTCACCAGTACGCCACAGTGAAATTAATTCCTGGCGGAGCCAGTGGCTTGATCTAACAGCATCCTCCCGGATCAGCTGGTCATCAACCAGTAACATCAAGACCCTAAGTAGACCGAGCAGATTGTAGCAGAACCCAGTGAAAGCTGGGTAGACCCAGAGGATAGGCCCAGTGGACTTCAAAACCTGCCCAATTCTGTCTTGTGTGCAAGCGATCCTGGCCCCGTAAGGTTCATATCCTTCTCAGCATCCAACCTTAGCAGCACAGCTGACCGCTGGCCGTAATATGCCATAATTGTTGTTCGCAACCACTTTGCATGACTTGAATTTTCAAGAGCTCCACCGGCCAACGAAAGTGAATTGTAGGGACAAACATTGTCAGTTACTCAATCTTACCCAGCGTTCAACACCGAATAAATGCTCCCAATGTGGACTCTCCCTTTTTATTTGCATCCATAGAAACCTTTCAAATCTCAAAGAAGTGCCTGATTCGTTTCAGGACCGATGCCATGTAGGCGAACAACCCGATGCAATGATCATCAATCATCCTCAATGATCGGACAGTATGTTCTCAACTTTCCTAAACCATCCTAAACATCTCCACTACACTGGGCACCTCTAGGCCCTCATGCATAGCATCCACAGCACTCAAGATACCGCGGCAAAAGCTATGAGGCTCATGGATGCCAGGCCTGATTTTGCAGATTGGAAGGCACAAAGGACAGTTACGCACCAAGAAAGGATGTGGTTTGAGAAGGAACATGTTGAGCTGTCCTGGGTAAACATGTTATTGTCCCATGCAAACGAACAAAAAGGATCAGGATCAACAACACAGCACCCTTGTGATAAGATGAAAATGATAGAATAGAACTAGAAATATTAGAATAAATTTAGAATATGTTACTTTGTCCAATTTCTTACACGGGGATAATGCCGGTGTTCCCTCCACTCCAGACTCTACACTCCACACAGCATAGTTTGAAATGTCTTGGAGCTGTGGAACTTTGCCGGTGGTGAAGCTTCCAAAGCATCTGCCCTTTCATGGCCAGCAAGACACCTATCTAGCAATAGTGGAAATAGTAAATGCCCATTTTATCAACAGCTCCATATGAGACAAGAGACACACAAGAATCGAAAACTTATGAGAGCCTTCTAGGCTTTCGGACAGTTTAAGATCAGGCTCGTTGATGACAATGATCTCGTGCAGAGCGGGATGATATCTACCTGCTTGAGCTGCAATTTCCATAATGTGCATGGCATGGTGCACAGAGACAAATAGAACGCATACTTTGATTCAGGTTTGCAACTAAACAATGTTGGCAGGCCTTCACGGTCTGTTGCTGATTATTTGTGGCCATATCATAGAGTATGTGTTTTGTGCTTCGCTCCAACACGTTTTGAAGTGAAGGAGGGTCTCTTCAGAACTTTAGACGGTTCTCCCATACATACACTTTTCTTTGCTCTCGTATACCCTTAAAACATCTTAAAACAGGTTGGTCTTGCATTTTTGTTGTGTGTATACTGTACATCTTTGCTGGCTTTCCGCTGTCCACCTGTGCCATGAACTGTATTATTCAAATGCGGATTTCCCTTCACTTGTGACTATGTTGGAATCGATCGTCAAGCTGGAAACACAGTCGTGGCTTAATACATCCTGTTAGAAAGCTGAAGCAACACGAAAAGAATCAAGTATCTCTGAAAGCTGTCCAGGAATTATACCCAGAGAGGAAAGCCCAACATTTCTTCCACAAGGCCACAACTTACATCAGCTTCTGGCACTAGATATTTCGTGCAAGAATATGCAACAGATTTTTCCAGAAAATTCCTCTGCCTGTACTGCAATGATGGTTCTCCTATGCCTACATAGTCCATCATAGTCCTCTGTTACGTTGCTCTCCCGAAGAATTTCATTGCAACATGCACCAAACTCTCACCATACCTTGATGGAAAAAATGCAACATGACTATACTAGTATAACCCAAAGCATCACCCATTCCGCTCCTAAGAGACCACTGAGCCCGGTAAGCCTTGTTGCAAAAAGCCCTTTTGAAGGAGCTCTTTGTAAGATCTTCTCACCTCAAAATGAACATACCAACATATGGCAACAAATGGCAACAAACCCATCTACTGAAGATGTAGCTAAGGTCCAGTCAAATAAGTCGTTAGGACTATGGAATTGTAAAGTTGAAACGATGTGAAAGTGATGTCGCGCATCGCTCCGACAGCTTCGGCAAGATGTGGCTTGTGTTTCTGGCTACTCCTGTCACTTTTCACATGAGAGTGCCTGAGAGGCTCTCAAATTCTTTGGGTCAAACCGTTTGGCTGCCATACCGGCAGAGCCAGCAGGAAGACAAAGGCGAAAACACCGACCAGTTCAAACGAAAGCGCCGTATCCAACAAACCGCACTAGCTGTGGCATGAAAGCAGATCAGGTAATAGAAATCATGGCCCATGATATGCCATAAGGATCTCCGTGATGAGCGTATAACCCTTTGCTGCCAGAAAACTTTTGAGACCTGAAGTGGTACAGTGTGTTGCCCAAAAGATGTCGGCAAAGCTCACAGGTGAAGAATGAAAGGTAATGTAAGGTTTGTTGGCAGAGAACTTAAGATTCGGAAATCGGAAAGGGACTTTTCTCATTGGGACAGACTGGAAAGTTCTGACAACACACCAGAATGCAACCAACCAGATTGTGAAGGCAACGGTGTCATGAGTCGAATCAGTCGATTGTCATACATTTTCCAGAATCTCTCCTGTCACATCCTTTCACCCTCGTCCACACTCGTTGTGCTCGTGCCTGCTGATAGCAATTGAAATCGCTGGTGATGCAATTCGCGGGACTCTGTATAAAGTCATAGTCACTGAGACCTGATCAGAAAGTCTGTGTCGCTGACCAGTGACTTAGGTGGTTCGGAAAATCTTGTTTATCTTGTTTTCAATAGTTTTTCAATAGTTGAGTTCAAACGGGGAGGTCCACCTAGATGTTCTGACTTGGTAAAGTTAGCCAGTACGAAAGCAGCTGAACTTCAGAGGATTCCAAGGAAACACAGAACCTTTTCGACGGTGCAGCAACTATCTTCGATGGACGCAACTAGGCTCATGCCCATGGCGAAGATCAAGATCTCACATTGTCATTCCTTTGTGAATCCTATTCTTCTCACACCACGGTCCCCATCACCAGTGTCAAAACAAGGAAAGAATAAACTTCACCCTGCATGCCTGGAATCACTCTAAGGCCAAGCTCCTCAACAGCCAGAGACGCGCGGCAGACTGTAACACAAGGATAAGAGGGAAAAAAAAGCCAAGTCACGTTCTTTAGATCTAAATGTTTTTTGGCCATGGCCACAATGCACTTCTCCACTAGACATCTTGCATCCACTTTGTTGTCAAACAAGATAGTCAAACAGGTGCAAAATAAAACATCTGCAAGCGAACTGCTGGAGAACCACAGACATTTTAGCACCTCTCTTCATGTAATTAATACATATTAATACGCTCATTCACGTTGGCACAAACAGGAATCCCAACGAGAGCGGGAGATCTTGGAGCAGCGGGAGCCAGAGAATCCCGAAGCAATGAAGGGAGACAAGATGAGACAAGATTGAAAAACAAAGAGACAAGATGAGACAAGAGAGGAAAGCTCAGCGACAAATTCGAGAGGAAACCAATGTTCGAAACTCAGCAAACGATCCATTGAGAAGTGAAGTAAGAATCCCGGTCGCTAAAGCTGGCGAACTAAAACATCAAAAGCCTCGACTGGGTGACTCATGGTGAATCTCGTCAACCATTTTTGCTTCAGCAGCTTGAGGCCAGGATAGATTGATGTTAACAAAATGAAAGAAAAACGAACTCATGCACAACTCCCACCACTAGAATCAGTAGAATTGATCAATCTCAAATCAAATACTAAGTTCTGAAAGTCCTTACTCAGCCTTACTCCATGAGCACTACCGACTTGGACTTGCTGCAGAAACCGTTGAAGACACTACAATGGAATCAAGTGCCAGGACCGATGTCAGGGCCTGCGCTTCATCTAAAAAGTCTCGGTGCGTGTTCTCCGGATTGTTGCCGTAGAGGCCTTCAAACAGCACAAGAGCCAAATACTCAAATAGAACCTGAATAAAGTTTAACTAGAATCACATTAATCTGAACTCATTCTATCTCCTCCTCTTTTGTGCGGCCACGATGAGCAGAGCGAAACAACAGTACCTCCACTGAGCTTTCCACGCACCGCATTTGCCCCGAGTTGCTTAATGACCTGAAAGTTTTACGCACGAAACCAAGCTGGGAAGTTGGACAGGCTGGAAAGACTAAAAAGCTTTGATTTAACCACTGTGTTTCCAGGACGAGAATTTAGCATCTTGTAGTCAAGATCGAGCTTGCAATCAATGGGGCTTCCATCATACAGTAATGAACTCTGTATTACCTGCTCTCTTTGTTCTTCAGCTCAATAGAGGCTTCGAAGATACTATATATTATATAATGTATGTATGTATGTATGTATGTATGTATGTAGGTAGGTAGGTAGGTAGGTAGGTAGGTTAGGTAGGTAGGTAGGTAGGTATGTATGTATGTAGGTAGGTAGGTATGTATGTATACATGATTCTTCAGGGTTTGGAGACAATGCTCCTCGACGTTGGATAGTGCATGCTGTGGGCGACAGGTACAGAAGGAACACAACCAGAACTGCCAGAACTGCCAGACATTCTGCCTTGAGGTCTCCTCTTCCGCGCTCTCCCCACCTCACATTCAACATCTGCAGCAGCAAAGGCCAGCTCTGTTTGCACTCAGCCAAATAGTCCTGAACTACAACGAAGTACTTTCTCCTCAGCCGCCGCAAAGTCACCCAAGTAAGAGTTTACTTGAGATTCCACACATGGGCTTTGCAGACTGTGAGAAAAAGTCATCCTCACAGGAAGCGGCACAACTGTTGCGCGAGTCAGCATGTTTGGGTGTTTTAAAGTTTAGTTTCGTATGTTTTTTGGGGTTTGTTTGTTCTAGTGCTCTTTAGTTTTTTTCAGTTGCTCTGAATGTGTGTGTGCCAGATTTGGCAGGGTTGCTTAACCATGATGGAATTGACACAATGACATCAGAAATGGTTCCAAACGAGGGAGAGAAACCAATGTGCTGAAAAGTGGGATTACGGTTCCAAGTCCCCTTTGGTTCAGACCCAAGATGAGTGCAACTCACGGTCCATGGTGGACTGGATTTCCAACCTCCCTAAGGAGATCTCTAAATAAGACCATATGGTCAAGGATGCTGACTTAGTCTGGTTCAGTAGTGTTTACAAGGGTGTCCCATTTTTTCGAGAATGTGTAAATTGACGAGGGTACAATGCGACTGAGACTGTCCAAGAAAACGAGACGCGTTGAAAGAAGTTGAAAGAAGTTTGAAGAAATGAACATGGGATCAGGATGGCTCAGGCTTCCCTAGATTTACTCATGTTTTCTCCCTTGTACCCCGGGGAAGGATTGATATTGTGACAGATGTCTGCGTTGAAGTCTATGTTTCAGCTTGCCCAAAGTATTTCTGCAGTCCTGGCTGACAAAACAAGGCTGCTTGCATGGCATGGGCCTCGCAGCTCTGGTGGGGATTACACCACAGCTGCACAGGGCTTGGGTTTAGACCTTTTTAGATATTTGGAATATTTGAGATGTTCTTTCTGAACACTTTCCATTTAGAAAGAACATGTTTGAGAGTTGAGACTTGTATGTGTTTCTGGATGTTCAACACGTCAACGACTTGCCATGCAGAATTCTTCAGGTGCCCATGTACACTGTATTGTCACGGGGTATCACTCCGATCCCAAAGGCTGTCTGCATCTGTGGCCGGCGCCCATAGCTGATCCCTTTGATGATCTCAGACCTTGGCATATGCGCACTTCCCTCTATCTCTATAGTTGAATACAAGGATGTCATCCGTATTGCATGTGGGTATCTCGATTTTCATCTTTGGACTGCGCATGATCACCATCTGTGAAATTGAACAAGGAAACATGACTCTTTCAAACAGTGTTTGCCAAATCATCACCACAAACTGAGGTGTCGGCGCAGACGAAGCAACTTGCACCAGCCTCAAAGTAGATTGGATTTTGGAGGGCAAGACAACATTCAAAAATTCCGGAGATCTAAATTCTATCAGATGCTTGGATATTTTTTTGTGCAGATTGTGTTTGGATTGAGTGTTCACTTTCCACACCTCAGAGGGACACTCGAAACTGCATCTTGCAAATACCATTTTTCACATACCATTGCCATGCAAACACTAAAAATGCTCTACAACAAATTGCACTCTCTTGCCATGCTACAACTGCCAAAAGTGAATTGTTTTCGCCTTTTTTCCCAGTTCCCGCGCCTGATAGCCACGACAGCTGCTAAGCCTCAGGTATTAAATTGTCAAAAGATTCCAAAAACCCACATGGCCATTTTTGCAGGGTCCAGAAACAGGTTTTGCGTTGTGGTTTTGTCTGGATTTAACTTGTGTTTGGAACTTTATCTTAGAAACTCCTCAAAACCAACAGAATCCAAGGGCCTCTTGATCACAAAGAGGAGAACTAGAACAAAAACATTGTTGTGACGAATATACTGTCACTGTCGAACCAAGTTGTCCATTGGGTTCCAAACCTCAAAAATTATGATAATTATGTGATTTTAATTATTGCATTATTCAAACAGGGGCGTTTATTTTTTGAATTGATTTTTGACAAAACCATTGTGCAAACGGCTGAAAAGAATCGCAAACACAACTTGCACAAATATCAACACTGAACACAATATTGTTATTTCTACTTGAAATTCAATGTCGTCGCAACAAAGTTTCATCCCTCAGTGTATGTTTCACTCCGCCCGCCAAAGTTGCAAAAACTAACGCGGTCGAGTCACTTTTTTTCATCGCAAAACAAGATCACCTGCCGGGGTGAACAGCCCGATTTTTCCTATTGACAAATCAAATTGTAACTACAGTTTGCGTTTTAATATGAAACCCAAGCAAAGAAAACATGTTTTGAACGTTTATCGATCCAAACTAATTAAACACTCCGGGAAACGCTAAAGGGTGTACAGTGTATATATGGCAAACTGAATTTGGAACCCTCAAGGTTTTGAACAAAAAACAAACAATGGGCAGGCATACCACCGTAATTGGGCACATAAGAACTAAATACATCATCCACGGTCATGTTGTATCAAACGAAATAAGATTGAAAACCAAAGCACTCAGCGGAATGCACAACGGATGTATTGAAAACCAATTTCACCGGTTCAGATGTGCCACATATGGATTATGAGCGTCAATCCCATGTGATGGCGTTTCGGAACACTATTTCGCACCTGGAATTGGAATGTTTCAGCATTTGGAAATGTGCAAAGAAAGCCTTGAACCATGGGACACCTGCGATCATTCAACACAATGTATATCTGGCAACAGCTAAAAACATGTTGTATTGATTCAAACACACAATGACACAATGGCAATTTTATTATGTTGGTTAATGAATCGCAGTTCCATGAAAATTGCCCATCGTAGGTTCAATTGAATGTTAACCAAAGAATCACGTGACACTGTGTGCCCGGGCCAAGACCAAAAAACAAAATCAACGCAAAGTTTGATTGCGTTGCCATGAAACCAATGGGCCAATATTGGGGCAATGTCACACCACAACGCTTTAAACAACCAAATCCTTCTTACAATTTGTCTGCTCAATTTGTTGGAAATGCATCAATGTCACACACATGTTCAGCAACGAATCATGGCAATTTGGCGAGGAACCACAAAAATCAAAAAAATCAAAGTGGGCATCCATCATGGGCAAAAAAAAATATTTGCAATTGGAAGCAGATATGTCCCATGTTCGGGACAATTGCGGCCATATAGAATTACCACAAAAAGAAGACCGAATTCAATTTGCACGGATTACAATCCCTTTTTCATCCAATGACGACAACGTGAACATCAAAACCATTTTGCGTTTCTTTACAAACCGAATATTACCCCTTCCCTTCGCATTAATGTCATACCGAAAATATATACAAACAAATATTTTTCTAGAATTCAATAAGATCAAAATGACAACTGGACATCACGCAAAAAATTGGCAGCAATTCCAACGGATCATGCGTGTTCCTCCGCCACGTACTCCGCTCACTGTGTCAGACACAGCAACTCTGCCACATGCAACCTTGTCACACACAACCTTGTCACATTGAAATTTTCCTTGGGTCAAAAGCGCCTCAGAATCACACTTCTTGATTTGAGCGTGTTGCACAACTGATTGACATGTGACAAATGAATATACGCTATTGGAGCTGGAATGCAAGGAACGAAAATACCTTACACCCTGCCTCACTATTTCCTTTAGATACATGCTGAATATCACAAGAATCTAAATTGGAAAATGAACCTCCATGGAGTACGGTTGCTGGGGCATACATTGATGTGCCAATACTTACCGGTTTCTTTGAAGCTCTCTCATCACGGGGCTCACTGAGATCCACGTTGCCCTCAGACTTCACCCTTGCAAAGGATTCAAGCGTAGCCTTTGTAGCTACGCTGGAATTTCATTGGGACTGCATCCATTGACACAAATTCTATGTCTCTTCATCCTCTTCTGCATCTTCTGATTCACCTCCTTCACCGCAATGAAGAAACCACAAATCTGGATCACTGACTTCAGACTGGGAACTCTGCAAATAGCGCCTTCGCGCCTGTGAACCAGTTTCCATTGGCGAACTGGAGCCTGATGCCTCTGCAGGGTCATAGTCCAAATTTCGAATCGCAAATGTCTACATTTGTACTGAAGCCACTGCTTGAAGCTTCGCCCGGCTGGAGTGCATTGATAAAACTCATTGCACGCTGGGCATCAGCAAGGTTCACAGCCAGTGCATTGATACTTGCCAAGTTTGGGGTATTTCATCGTCACTGGTATCTGGCATTGCTGCCAGACTTCTCAATGCAGCTGTTCTCCGACATTGATGTTCAGAACGCATTGCACCACGCAAACCATGTAGGATTGTGACTACTAAGTTTCACCAAATCCTGGGAAATTTTGTTAATGTCGTTATTTTTCCTTGAGCGCAAGACGCCTTCGATATCAACAGATTCTGCATTTGATCATAGCCATTTGGCCAGAAATGCAAAAACATGCAAGTGACTGCAAAACGTGTGTGATACCTATGCCAATCCTCTAGATAAGAACCGATACTACACATGCTCTACCTGCTGTCACATCACTGAAATGTTTCTCACCCCGCCTTTGCACTGGCCTTTGGTCATGTGCAATTTCAAATTGGAGGGTGTCTGCATGAATTAATCATCTGCTTCTTCATCGCTGGAAATGTCTGTGAGGCTTTGCATCATTTTCCATACTTCCAATCTCTGCTCTGGTCTTTCGTTGCAGAATCGGCACAAGTTTACCATGATCTCCCTTCGTTCCACATGCTTCAGCACACCTTCAGGATTTCCAGACTCCATCTCAAAACGCAATTTCTCAGTCAATCGTTGGATCATCCA
>Ga0126342_10016419_pt1 | contig 12899 bp, 11 predicted proteins | sample Cyp1metagenome_FD_92528 | JGI IMG/M metagenome (GOLD analysis project Ga0126342, IMG submission 92528) | Coral microbial communities from Lord Howe Island, Old Settlement Bay, Australia - Cyphastrea 1 metagenome | ecosystem: Host-associated > Invertebrates > Cnidaria > Coral ... | reverse complement strand
TTTCCATATGAACTCATGAGTTCTTAGAATAATTGTTTTTTTTGAACTCAACGGGTGCCGGAATAATATTATAATTATTCTGAGGTATGTTGACGGGGGTATCCCCTTAAGGCATCCCTCATTATGTTAGATATGTTATAGATATACGCAGATTAATAGATATTAATAGTTATATTCATATTTATTCATTTCATTTCACATCCATATTCAATCTGTCCACGATTTGCAACGGATCCCATCATAGTTACATGTTTCATCCCCCGGCTGTCCAAAGCGCAACGGACCAAGGAACCGCGACGTGGTTTTGCATCCCTTCACCTTCGACACGGCCGACGTCCCCACGGGAGTCACCTCCGTGACATTGGCGCGGAAGCTGCGGATCGATGCCATCGTCTATCAGTGTCAACGCTTGGAGCTGGTGCCTAGAGATGGGGGGGGTAGACTGGGTAGACCTTCCAGAAAGCTATGGATGAAAATGGGGAATATCCCAAAAATGACAAGTTGTTTAGGAAAAATGAGGTAATCATGAAATTTTGGGGGCATCCGATTTTCAGGCAAACCCACAAAGAAGGTGTTGCAATTGGTGGATATTGATGGATATTATGGCAGATAATCATGATGTGGGTAATGCATGGTAACACTAGGGATGGAGAGGTGATCTGGTTGCTGCGTATGGTGGTGATCGGTGATCATTCTGTAGGTGATATTAAAGATGGCGTCCTAATACACAGTGAAAAGATCATGTTTTCTTGAATAACCAGGTGATATTAGATTTTACAACCATGAAATGATTTGGATATATCTCGCAAAAATGGTAAGATGAAGAAATATGAATCAAGAAATCCGATGGGTGATCAAAACTTGGTTCGGACCTCGTCACGAAAGAATGCGCTGACCATGAGCTAAAAGATCAACCACATGCAGAAATGTACAATGTAACAAGTGTAACTAGCCATTGTCATTTGCCATACTTGCAGAGCCCGGTGCATTAAGGGGATCTATGAGGAACATGCGCTGGCTGACAGTTTCAAACATATCTCTAATTTTCCGCCCTGGGATGGTAAGCTGTCCATACTTTTCGATTATGTTGGAGATGGTTTGAACCCACCAACCGGTTGGGCATTTTGAGCACCAGGGGTACCTAGATGACTTGCAGGTTGATGTGCAGGAATCTCCTGACCTGCACGAAGCAATTCCAAATGAGCGCCATCCATCAGAGTCTGGGACAGGAAAGACCAGATGTATTCCCCATGTCCAGGGAATGATGAATATTGCACTTGGAAACTGCAAGCAGTTGTAGGAGGCAAGTAGTTTTTTTTGTGTGTGGGAGATTGGGAGATGTCACGGCCTTTGGGAAATTGGAAACATTTGCGTGCAGGAACATGGCACTGCATGAATGGGCGAATGGGAGAGGTATTCCGATGATGAGCTCAGCCTTAGCAATGGAGAGGGAGAGAGGGAGGGAGACATGGACACATGCACATACACATACAAATCACCATCACCATCACCATCATCACCACCATCACCATCATCATCACCACCACCACCACCACCATCATCATCATCATCATTATCATCCTCGTCATATTGTCTTCCTCCTCCTCCTCCTCCTCCTTCTCCTCATCGTCATCGTCATCGTCACCAGGCATGACCAATATCATGGGATATCATGGGCAAGCAGTGTCACTGCCGGATCTGATGGGATTGTTAAGGACCATGTGCCCATCGTAGCACGCTTCCGTTGCCGCTCTCAGCGTGGTCGGAATGGACTTCGCCACGTGGCGAAGGAATGGTTTTGGAGCCTTGCTGGTCACTTGGCAGTAGATATTGAGGTGCTTCTTGAGAGTGCTTTGGGGAAGGGGGTTCGGTTTCACAGAATGACTAGTATGAGTCATGAATGAATCCATTTTGTGGAACTGGGAGGGTTTCTACTTATCAGTTGTTTAGTTTTCCGTCACGTACCCGATGCCCATGCGGATGTTGTAGCAAAGAAACGTTGTAACAAAGACAAATCGAAGTCTTGAAAAATGCAAGTGTTTTGCATTCTTTTCCGTATTCACAATTTGTGACTCCTTTGATGTTGGGCTTGAGAAATTCCGTTGAGCTACGGAATTCATGCAGTGCATCTTGGCTATGAGTTGCCTAAATCTCTAGCTACAAGGCCTTACCTGGCCATTTGCACTATTGAGTTGTTTGACCAATGTGACAGGGGCCCTTCGGTACAATGAAACAAGAGGATGCTCTCAGTACCACTGATTATTCAAGGACATGATGGTTTCTTGCAGCCCTATCGGCTCAACATGGGAAATTCTACGACCCTGTGTCCCGCTTCCCCTAGGGAAGCGGAGAACACGGAAAGCCATGTGCGTGTGCATGAGTACCTCTTCCCAATGTATGTGGTCAAAGTCTCGGATTTTCTACAGATGGAGGGAGCCCCTGAACCACACCATGTGTTGAAAGAGAAAGGTGTGCTTCATGAATGGCGACCAGGGATGTTCGCAGCTCGGACTCAAAGATTGGAACATGAATTGACCAAGCCACCTTGCCGCAGCTGCATGCCGACTTCATCGTAGCAGCTTCACAGGCTTATTGACATTTATATGGTGATTATGCATATATAATTACATCATATATATATACATATATATATATATATATCATATATATATATATATACATATATGGTTTCATCATGTTTGATCCATTCTCCCTGTGTCTTCCCAGATCAGGTGCTGTTCATCTCTCACCAGTGGTTGGGGGCCAAAGCTCCAGATCCCAGCGGACAGCAGCTGTTTGTGCTACGCCAAGCACTGAAACGCTTCATGGACAAGTCCTTGCTGGTGGAGGAGGACCTCACACGAATGTTTCGTTCCTTTCACAACGCCACCAGCTATGAGCAGGCGCGGCTTTTTTGCTGAGGTGAGGCTGGGGATGCTTCGACGTGTCATCCTCTGACATGTCATGGGTTGCGCTTTCAAATGCAGGTTGCAGATGGCTACCTTTTCCTGGACTGGTTTGCTATCCCGCAGATCACAGCCAGAACTGATGGAGTGAACGAAGATGCAACGAGATCAGATGCGGCCTTGGCAGTTCAGAGTATTCCTGCCTATGTAGAAGCTTGCGACGCTTGAGGGTGAATTCCAGACATGTATGTTTGTCAAATTTGCCCCAACATGTCCCAACATGTCCACAGCATATTTTTTGCCGACGGCTATTCAAATCTGCAGCGTTAATGAGAAAGGACACAAAAGGTGTTTTTCATGATGCTATATTACTATATTGATTTACATTGTGCAATCATTCATTTCGATGGCTTACAGGCTAGCAACTAAACAAGTAGAAGGGCCAAAGTCTAATGCTTGCATGCTTGCTTTGACCTCTACTGAGGATTTGTTTGTTGCTTTGGTCCCCGAACAAGTTCATAGTGACACTGGTCTCGCGTGCAACTATATGTCTTGGCTGTCCAGAGGACTGTAGGGAGGGATAAAGGCATAGGAGCTATTCTTTGGAAATGTTGAGCATTCCAAAGTTTGCTTCAGCCGGCACCCATACCCCTGGAGGATGGTGTAGGGCAGAACTCTGGTGCCGATTGCTGTCAATTCGACATGATACGAAAGTTATCGTGCTATTCTCCGCCAAAGAAGCTCTTTACATTTTACCTTACGATTGGCAACGGCATCTTGTTGCAGACGGCCTCCGTACATTTGCTTTAGTATCTGTGTGCGTTTTGGGGCTGGAAGGGCAAAACGAGCTGAGTAATTAATGGCCTATCGCCTATAGGCTAGGAGCCAACACAAAAGTTGTTCAAAGCAACATAGGTTTGTTCACCGTGGAGAGCGATCGTGCAGTGGTGGTGAAACTGGGAGAAATGGCTCTGAACAGCAAGATTTCGCACCTTCGGAAGTCGGGCATGCTGACTGAGTACCGTTTTTACCTGGCTCGTCGGCCTGCGTTGCTGAAACAGCAGCAGGAAAAGTGGAACCTCCAGGGTTTCTTGGACCATTTTTGTTTTCCAAACCTCGAGGATGCTGTGAGGCTTGAAAGCGGCATGACAGGGATGATGTGTCTGGATTGACTAATAGCCATACACTTTGATTCTTTTCTGTTGATGAGTTTCCCACTCATCCCATTAAAATTCAAAGACCTTCGGACCAGGTGTGCCATCATGGCTGGAGATGTGGACATGTTGAAGATCTTGGTGGAGCACCGGGCAGATCCCAATGGCCGAATCCGTGGCCTGGCAGAGCTGGGGTATTACGATGAACAGACACCGTTGATGGTGGCAGTGAAGAGCTACCAGGACTCTGAGTGGGTCATGTGGGGGTGTGTCTTGAATTGAGGCAGGTATAACTGTATAACCATAAAAATCCATAAAATACGGTGATTTAGTGGGAAAAATGATGAGCCCATAGAGAAAGCCGTGTGTTTTGTTGGGTGTTGAAGATCATCCAGTTGCGTCCAGTCAAATCTTCATGACATTGGTGAAAAAGTTGATGCTGCGAGCACGGCAAACATGTGTAATGTACATCAGCTGTAACTTCCATATGGCTTGATCCAGATGTTTCCATCGGAGTGGCCGGCCATGGTCCAATTGTCCAGGAGCCACATTTGTTGTCGGCGCTGATGTCCTTACACGCAGATCCAAACGGATTCGCCATTTCCGGACAGATTACAACTCCTGCTTGGCTGGCCTCGCGACCTGGTCATGTGAGGGTCCTGTTGGAAACTTGGCGGCAGATGCGATGAATCAAAATAGTAACTCTCTGGGGTCCCACTCGCTCATCATAAAAATGGAAAAAAGTGCTAAGCAGATTTGGTAATAATTTATGATTCAAAAATGATGTAACTATGTGCCAAGCTTCTGGCTTTTGCCCTTGTTCTTTCATTCCTTTGCTCATGTGGGGCTTCAACAAAGCAAGTTTTGTTTGGGGTAGCTTCACTTCCTCTTCCCACTTCCCACTTGTGTGTAGAGCTATCAATTCAAAATTCACCGGGGCAGGATTGTTTGGTTCTTTCTGGTGTTGTCCCTTGCCCAACTTATCTTACCTGCCTTGTGCATTAATTTTGTTTCAAAATCTGCAGTCAAAATCCTGAGTCCCACACTGTCAGGAGAACAGAGCAGATTTGGTGACTACTCAAGCACTGAACGGCGTAGCAGGCGCGGTTGAGCTCAATGCTGGCCGTTCAACAACCTGGCCTCATGCTGGCACCAAGTGTTGATGCCTCCCACAGTCCAAACAGACCTTATGAAGGGAAAGGGTGCAGCATTGATTCACTGTCAAACCGTCACAAGTTCAAGAATGTTTGACCTGATCCATGTTTCATGGGAGTTTTCCATTGTAGATGAGGATTCAATAGGATTCTTCATTGTCATGTTAAACTGCTACTTGTAGCAGCTAGCAATTACTTTATAAATCCTGGAAAAAAAACACTGCAGGGCGGCAATCTTCCGAAACCCTCAGAGCCTTCTTGGAGACAAAATGCGATCCTACGCGCCTTGCATCTGATGGGTTTCATGCTTTGCATGCCGTACCCGTCTTTGGTCGAGCCAATCCTGATGCCTGCAACAACCTGAAGCTCCTGTTGTCCTTCCGCGCTGATGTGAATGTGCAACTGGCCGCTGTTTTATTGATTTTTCATCCAAAGCCTGGACTGGATTCACTATTTCCGAGTTACCAAGTTACAGGGTTTGAGGTAGGGTTGGTTTGCTACAAGCACCGCAATCAATATGTATCACGTAGATTCACTTAGCTCTGGGTCTAGACGGTCTAGCAGCAAAATGAAGGCAGAGTGACCATGTGTTTTCGATTTGCTTCATTGCCATTCCCAATTGTTGCTTCTTTTTGATGGGAGGGGTATGTTTGATGTTGGTTTTTGTTAAAACCAGATCTCGTCCCGATCTTCCAGTGCCTTATCATGCTTCCCCAAAAGCTGATTTCGAGGCAGGCTTCACCCACGGGACCCCTGTACTGGGAATGCCTGCGGGCTGGAATCTACACATCACTGTGGGGCTTGGAAGGAAGTGGCTTGGCAGACTTGGTGGGGTGATTTCTTTGACATCCAAGTGGAAAGAAAAGATGGATAGGAAAGTATAAAGAACCCAAAAAGACAAATGCTATGTAACATGTACCATGCTTTTTGCAATTTTAGTACGATTTTACGTTTCTATTCCCCCCTCACTGAATGTTTCGGTTCTGTTTTTTTGAGCGTGTTTCTATGGTATGCTCATGTCGGCCAATGTCCGGAATAAAGGTTAAAGTTCATGATATTATTTATCGTTTCTTCTTAGTGATGACTAAGAGATAACTGTAGTAATTAGTATGTCTAATGTATAATGGAGTTATACGTTGAGTGAATCAGACAAGCATGGGCAGACCAATCACAGAGCATCAGTAGAACAATTGACCATATGGTCTTTTATTTGCAATCAAGACGAATCCTGTTTTTTGTGCACTGCGACTGTGCCATTGAAGGTGCTTACATGCGTAAAATGGCCAGCCTCCCTGGTTCGACACCTTTGTCGGTGGCTGCAACCTTTGGAGACAAGGCGGGAAGCAAATATCAACTTGATGGAAGCTGAGACCCGCAGGTCTTGGATGATTGTGGCCATGTTTGGTATTGGTTTTCCAATTTCCGGAGTGCCCAAGTTTGAGCCAATACAGACATGCAAATCTGTTCAGGAGCAATTCAGTCAGTTTGGCATGAACAAGCGGGCAATGTAAAAAAGCCCGCTGAATCCAATGGGCTCCCAATCAACTCATGGTTCTAATCCCAATCAACTCCTAGTTTAAATCTGTGGGCACAACATGTTGGAACAGGCACTGGTGCAATTGCTGTTGGAGAACCATGCCGACCTGCAGATTGCCAATGATCGAGGAGATACCCCAGAAGACTTGGCCAGGGCCTGTGGTTACAGCGATTTGCTGCCCATCCTTTCCACCTTTGCAGTGTGATTTGGGTATGGGTCAATACCTATAGATACATTTTTAGTGGGATGAACATCCATTTACCAGCTATTTTGGGGTTCACTAGGTATCAGGGTTTTGACCCATCCCCATTTCAATCCATTCATGAGCCCTTCGTTACCTTCGTTAGTTCATTGCATCAACCACGGGGTCTCCTCCAATCCCGCGCTTAACGTGACGCTTCAGCAGCGGAGTTCACTGCTCCAAAGGAGCCAGCGGCGAGAAATGGAGAGTGGCTCCCGGCGGCGTGTGTATCTCCACGGGCGGTTTTCGAACATGTGGGATGATGATTCTAGTATAAAATGACGATGACATTCTTTAAAGGCAGTTGGAACCACCAACCAGTGTAGGCTAGGCTTGCGCTTATTCGTGGGAGTGGCTTGTTCGTCCCATTCTCCTTGATCTTCGGAAGAATGTGGGCAATGAACGCTCCCTTTATCCTGCTGGGCAATGTGCATCACAGGCATACCCTAGCCATTTTGGCTGATACTGTACAACTGCCTCAGAAACCTGCTGGCTATGGGGAACACTGCGTCTTTGTGCCGCCCCAAAGAGGAAGTGCCGAAGAAGGCATTCTCACAATGCGATGTGCGAGTGCATCAGTATTTGTTTCCCATGTACGTGGTCAAAGTCTCGGATTTTCTGAAAATGGATGGGGCCCCCGAACCGCACCATATCTTGCAAGAGAAGGGATTGCTTCACGAGTGGCAGCCAGGAATGTTTGTGACCTTCGATTTGCTTATGGACCAGTCAACACTTTTCTATATTTGACCCGATTTTGAAACACGGTCCTGATCAAAACGTATCAATGCTTTGATCCTACTGGTACTTTGGCCAAGACTCCCCAGAACGCCCCTAGCAAGATCCAGCAAAATACCATATGACAAGTACAAGGCATATTTTTGATGGGCGGATCAAGCATCAACCAAGCTCGTTTTACCACCTTTTATCCCCAACTCCAGGTGATTTTTATCTCTCACCAGTGGTTGGGAACCAAGTTTCCAGATCCCCTGGGTCACCAAGTGGACCTGCTGCGTGAAGCCTTGCGTCGTTTGATGGACAAGTCTCTGAAAGTGGAGGCGGACCTCACGCGTATGGACTTTGGGGAAGCCATCAGCTACGAGCAGGCGCCCTATATGGCCGTATTGACACGGGCTTCAACCTGCAACAGTTGGGGGAATAACTGTGAATCAACATGGTTGTTTCTATAATTGTCCAACAACCACTGGAAATATTTGAAATCAAAGCTTCCAAATGAGACCATAGAAGAAATTCCAGCCAGTGAGTTTTTTTTTCATATTTTGACTCTAGATATTGTCACCAGAAGCTACCATTGGAGCAAGGGGCTTGGTCGACCATGACCAGGTCGCAGATGGCTATCTCTTCCTGGACTGGTTCGCAATCCCGCAGATCACAGCTAGAACTGATGGTGTGAATGAAGATGCAACGAGATCAGATGCGGCCTTGGCAGTTCAGAGCATTCCTGCCTATGTAGAAGCCTGCGACTCTTGAGGGTGAATTCAGGACATGCATTTGTCTAGCGTGTTTTGAACTTTGAACAGCCTATGTTCGCCCAACAGCTATTCAATTTTGAAAGGTATTGGGAGATGACAGAAGGGATGGTAAGATGCTGTAAGATGTTGTAAGTCGGTTAATTCTTCAAGCACAAGGGCCCCAAGGGCTACACTTTTGCTCTGACTTTCCTCTGAGGATTTGTTTGTTGCTTTGGTTCCAGAGCTTGTTCATAGTGACACTGGCCTTCCATGCAACTACAAGACGTGGCTGTCCAGAGGACTGGATGAAATGGGATGAAGGCAACCGACATTCCGATATATTCCGATCCATTTCGGCCAAGGTGTTTTTTCTCATGTACTGTTTGCTGTGAAAAGTGTATGCATTACATTGTGTTTCACGTGGGTGGCTTCCGCACACGCCCAGAGGATGGTGTAGGGCAGAGCTTTGGTGTCGCTTGCTGTCCAACAGGCGGGACACCAGTGTGATCGTGATATTTTCTTCCCACGAAGCGTTGTACATTTTCCCCTTGGACTGGCAGAAGTTCCTGGGCAGAGTTGGCGGAGGGCAGACTCAGTGGTCCAGTAGATTCCAGTAGGACCACTGTTTTTGTTCAAGTTTAGTACCCAACAAGCCCCTCTGGTGAACCCAGCAAAAGACATTGCTAGTCATTGCTAGTGACAATGATGTTGGCATGTTCAAGAAGTAAAAGCCATTGAAAGCAATTTTCATCGTTGAGGCCAGGAAACCAATACTGAACAAGGCCTTCCCCGTTAGCACTGAGCAAATTTCAGGAACACCATTTCCAACGGCCTCTTTACTGTTGAAAGTGACCGTGCGGTGGTAGTCAAACTTGGCGAGATGGCCTTGAAATCCAAGATGGCCCGTCGTCCTGCCTTGCTGAATCAGAAGCAAGAAAAGTGGGACCTCAATGGTTTCTTGGAGTAACTGATGATTTTTGTTCGTCACAGTGATACAGTAATACAGTATTTTGGGAAATCTACTCAGGCTATGTTTCTTTGGTGGGGACTTAAGATCCTTAGCAAAAGCGAGGATTCTTGGAGTATTTTGATTTTCCAAACATGGAGGCGGCAGTGAAGCAGGAAAGTGGCATGACCGGCATGATGTGTGCAGTCCTGGCTGGTGATTTGGACATGTTGAAGATCTTGGTGGAGCACCGGGCAGATCCTAACGGTCGGGCCAGTGGTCTCGCGGATTTGGGCTATTATGACACGCAAACACTGTTGATGGTTGCCGTCAAAAGCCATCAGGACACTTGCAAACTCGAGAGGCATAGAGGCCACATGGAAATTCTAGTGGTGTATCAATTGCTTCGCACCTTTGAGACCCCCAAAATCCACACAATGTGGGTCTGAGATTTCAAAATGGAACACTGTGAAGCACCTCCAAGCATGACTCTGCTTCAACTCACATGGTCCGGAAACAGCACCTGGCCAGGATCCTTCAGTCTTGTCTACACTCATGAGTCTACGCGCAGACCCGGATCTTGTTGCCAGATCGGGGATTGGTGCCATGTGGTTAGCCTTGGATCCTGGGCAGGTCCAAGTCTTGCTGGAGCACAAGGCTATCTTGGAGCATAGCGCCTTGATGCTCAGCTAAAAAAACTGAGTCTGTCAGACGGACGTCCGATCTCGGAGTCCGGGATTGTTTTCCAGATACGGGATACAACAAGTTATGGCAATATTAACGGTTTATTCTCTGTGTGTGTGTGTGTATTCAATCGGAAATCAATGATAAGGCACGCGGGGTTACAGGGTACCCAATTTTGAGACGTACCAGTTTTCTTTGAATAATTATTGTGCAATGGGCGGCTTGCTCTGCGAAAGCGTCAATGTAATAATTTCGATGTTTGATTTATAAATGTATGATCATGATTGATCATTTATGATCATTTAATATCATTTATGTGTATGTTTTGTATTTAGGACCGTCAACTTGACGCTAGCCCTGAGATTTTGCCCCAGGAACGGCGTTGCTGGAAGAGCTTCCTCTGCCACTGTCCGTGTGCTCCTGGAGAATAGGCCAGCGCTGGCCACTATGAGCCGACTCCCCCGGCATTCCACCATTTATTTGTTGGGTTTTTCCCAAGGTGCAGGACTTCTAGATCTTCTAGCCCCTTCTGTGGAAATATATATATATATATATATATATAATTATATATATATATGTTTGGAAAAATGAAGGGCACCATGACACACAACAAGTTCAAGCTTGCAATTTTCACATATTTTCACCAGGGGCATCCATGCGCCAAGCTAAGCTTCCAGCCGCTACTACCTTGGAAAACTTTCATGCTGACCTGGATACCTTGAAGACAGGTGTGATGCTGGCTGCCGCTCCTTCGATGGCTTTTCACCACTCCATGCTGTGCCGACCTTCGGTCGTGCAAATCCACATGCTTGCGAAACCACGCAGCTGCTGTTGCTGAGACCAGTTAATGAGGATGCAACTGTTTTGGTTGTTGACCATTATGCTTGTTGAACCGTGTTGCGACACCCTGAGGTTGGCATTTCGGTCGGATGTGAACGTTCAAGCGCAGCCTTCGGGCCGAATGTTCTGGGAGTGCTTTCGAGCGCGAGTTCACCGCTTTTGCTGGTAATGTTTTTCTTTTGACCTCCACGTTTTATCCAAACTGTCCGTCACTGGAACACAATTGTTGGTGAGTAGTCAGCACTTCAAAACATTTCGGAACAAAAACATCATTGAGCATGGTGCCTTTGCTACCTGGACAGCTGCAGCCAAGGTTCATACCGCAGTGTTCGGCCTCCAAGCCTCTGCATATCGACGGAAGCTTGCCTCCCTCCCAGGAGCAACGCCCTTGTCTATAGCAGCCGTCATGGGCGACAAGGCTTGTGGAAGGAGTTTGGGTTGTCAACTGTCAACTGCTACTGTTTGTGAATCTGGGTGTTTGTTGCCTGTTAGATCCTGTTGGCCTTATTCCTGCTTTCTAAACCTCTCCATGTGGGCTGTTCAGCAGGTCTGGGAATTGCCATGTCACATGCCCCAGGCATTGGTCCAGCTCCTGCTGGAAAATGATGCGCAAGTTGACATCCAGACTCTAGTTCGCATTTGCCAAACATTGCCTGGCCTCAGTCTCACCGATATCCTCTGAAAAGCTTAGGAATTAAAATTAACTTCTGGGTAGGTTTAAAAGGGATGACAATCGAGTAAATCCGTTTCAAATCTTTTCAGACTATTATCACGTGGCACCGTGGCACAATTCTCATCATTCTCATCCCATTTTTGTGGGGAGTGACCCAGGCGTTGCCCCATGTCCCGTCCCACACTCTGGAACCTCCGTCAGGAACAATCGTGGAGATACAGCTGAAGACTTGGCTAGGGCTTCTGGGCACCATGATTTACTCCAAATCCTATCCACCTTTGCGGTCTAAAGCGCGGTGGAAATGGACAGCCAAAGTGCTGCCCAACTTTGACTTCAGTATCATCCTTTGATAATGCTGGAGATGAACTCTCTCCTACTGGTCAGAGTGAAGAAGCGCTGCAGAGTGGATACAGGGTATAGAAAGGTATAGTTCTTGCAAGATGAGGTGGACAACCCCCCAGCAATTATCTACACATGGGACGAGGGTCGCTTTTGCCTTTGGTGGCTTACTTGAGAGTAGGCGTGTGTTGTAAGGATGGTTTTGCTGTTCAGGCTGCTGTCTATGCTGGGAAGCATTACTGCTTGCAGGATGTGGGATGCAGAAATGAGCTTGCAAACATTGCATTAGCTGGTCTCAACATTCCAGTGCACCCCTTTTTCGCCAGCTTTGCCTTAACCACATGCTTGACACTCGTGATGCGGATTCAGTGATGGGCCCCAACTAGTCACATTAGGCTGGTAGTCCGGTTGAAGAAGTGAATGCAAGTAGGTAAATGTTAATTGTAGTTTCTTGTCTATGTAAGGATTGCCCAACCCTAGTGAATCATCAGCCAACATTAATTTCCACGATCCAAATTATATACATTTATATGTGCGATATGATATATATATATATGCACTATAGTTGTTTAAAAAGTTTAAGTCTATGACATGATGAGATCTCCGAGGTCGTGAGGCTTCCACTGTGCTGAGCACGGCACAGTTGCAGCGCGCCTTTCAGGTCTATGAAGATGGCAATGGACGCATCTCTGCCAGTAGTCACTGGGACACTGCCGACTTTCTGAAGGGCCACTTTCCGAAGACAAGCAGATATCATCGGATATCATGGAATATGTATACAATATATTGAATATAAATGAAAATAATGTATTTCACTTCATATGCTGCAATATTATATGTATATATATAATAATCCTGGAGTAGATAGAATCCAGTTTCGTAGGGGGTGTTTTTTATTTTGAAAAAACCCAGGGTTTTTTGACCCAATACTAAACTATATCTTCGGACCCCCTAGA
>Ga0126342_10016418_pt1 | contig 12900 bp, 9 predicted proteins | sample Cyp1metagenome_FD_92528 | JGI IMG/M metagenome (GOLD analysis project Ga0126342, IMG submission 92528) | Coral microbial communities from Lord Howe Island, Old Settlement Bay, Australia - Cyphastrea 1 metagenome | ecosystem: Host-associated > Invertebrates > Cnidaria > Coral ... | reverse complement strand
TGCCAGATAGAATGTCAAATAGAATGTCAGAAGATATGTCAGATAGAATGCCAGAAGATTTGCCAGTAAGAAAATGTATAAATGTCATGGTGGGGATCACACGAAGTAAAGTATTTTTTTAATGGCATGTATATGATTGTATATATATCCATGTATCGATATGTATCTGCCAATGTGTCTCCATACAAGGGAGTGGCATCCCCAACATTCCTTAAGCGTTTAAGCAGCAATCGCTCGGGCGGCCCATTTTCCCCACCTCATTCCGCCAGCATTCAGCAGCAAGTCGCAAGCCAACGTCCAATGCTGCGAGGCCTGACGTTGATCGGCAAGCACTGACGTGTCATGTCTGGCATTGTGGTTACCCTCTGGTAATGACTAACATAGCTATTGAAAATGACCATTTATAGTGGATTTTCCCATTGAAAATGGTGATTTTCCATAGCTATGTTAGTTTACCAGAGGGTAATAAGCAGCAAAGTTACAGAGGTTCATCAATTTACAGGTAGAATGGGATATAACTGATATAACTAGCAAGTTTCGGATATAACCAACATTAACCAACCATTGTTATAAGGACATTTCAACGGGATAACCAGCATTATATTTTGGGTTGTAAATTAAATATGTTCTTTTTTATACATGGAGGATTTTACCAGCAACAAATGGGGGACACAATGATACAACCATACAAAACCGACAATAATGGGTATATTTATAATATAATGGGCTTTCTTTACTCAGCAATTTAATATTTGGATGATGTTGGATGTGTCTGAGAATGGGGCAATGAAATATCTCAAAAAAATGCATATTTTTTTCTCGAGGGAACATGATGATCATGATGTAAACCATCGGATTTTGGGGTACTCGATTTGGATGTGGGTCAAAATGGAAGACCATTAATGGGACCACAGATGTGAATGTCTAGTTTAGTATTAACCATCCAATTATTGGGGTACCTAATTTTGACCCATACCCATTTATGACAAAACCACTCTTAGCGATTTTTGTGACGTATTGATCCATGGACAAAACCATCAGGGATGTTTGGAAATCAACGTTCCTTGATTGTGTCTTTTGTATGTCCAACCATTTGTTGGGGTCGATGTGGATCAATAAAACACATTCTTTGAGGATGGGTCATGCCACTAGCTACCCAACAATTGGAATGGAATGGGCATAAAGATGTGGATCAGGCATGCAAAATTGCGACAGAACCCTCAAAGCGAGAAACATTTTGACACCTAATCCCAAAGCCATGGCTTTGTTGACTTGGTTTCACGTGCTTTTCAAATTGAACACCATAAATTTATGAATGGTGGTGATTCACAGTGAAACTTACCGTTACCCAATCATAATTTGGTTGGTGGTTTCAACCCCTCTGAAAAATATGAAAGTCAGTTGGGATGATTATTCCCAATATATGGGAAAATAAAATTCATGTTCCAAACCACCAACCAGTAATTTGCTCAAAGACAGGTGGTCTTAAAACAGCTGCCCCAACCGCCTGAGCGGTGGCAATGGCCGCCCCTGCATGCACCTCATTGATGCACCACCTGTCGCGAGCGGTTTGCGTCATGGCCGGTTCCGCGCCATGCTGAGTGCCACAATTTATGGGTGATAAGCTGGTTGTAAGCGGTTTGAACCCCTGTTGTCATTTACGTGCCATATGATGCCATATGTATATGTCTACATATAATTAAATAATACATATACATGTATTGGAAATCAATCCCTTCAACTAGGTCATAAAATGAATTGTTTGGGGGCCTAGATACCGTTTGTGATGTTTAATAGGATACAACCCAGTTAGCAAGCCATTACTCCAGGGACAACCCAGTTTCGATCATGCTGCATCTTAGATACAATTCAAAATCCCCATTCAACCATGGCTAAGAATTGAACATGTCACTTCACAACGAAGGGGTACACAGTGGTGAAGAAAATGCTTAGATGGTTGAAATCGCCTCAACATCACTCTCATCATCAAATCAGTCCGCGTCAGTTGCCTTTAGATCTGTGGCTCTTCTCCCAAAATCTCAAGACAAGACTTCACAATGGGTTTGTTCAAAAAACATCAAATGTACCACGATTTTTTCCCCAATTCCATTGGATCTTCGTTTGTCCCATCCTTTAATGTCTCAATGGATTGGTTTAAGGGAAAATCTAGAGGAAACCATGGTTTTTACCATCAAATATAGGGGTTTCCTGTAAATTTTCCCATCATCCAATTCTGTGAATGTCAGTAGACTGGGGGTCCATCCAGCCTCATTTTTGGGGTAAACGTAAACAACCACCGTGCCGGACCTCAAACGGAGCTGATGAACCATCAGCATGGACCGAACCTGCCGGACCGCTCAGGGTACTGTGGACATAGATACTGTGGATGGCTGCGAAATCCGATAAACCACCAATTTTGGATGGTTGAAACATGTTGAAACCATATTCAAATAATGGGATAAACTGATAAACCATCTATCAACTGATGCAGGATTTCGCAACCATCCACAGTATCATATATATATAATTATATAATATATACATATATATATTAATTATATATAAATGAAACATCGTCAACATCGCCAACCTATACCCGGCAAAATGGAACCTGGCACTGAAACATGGCCCCCCCTCTCAACTCATGCCCAGTTGCCCATTGGTGTATCACCTGTAGGGACCTCAAAGGACCACCGGAGGTTTCGCAAGCAAAAATAGAAACTTCACAACCTGGGGGTCTGACTCAAAAAATGTGAAGCTGTTTCTAATTGTGAGTGGTTCTATACCTCAGTTGCTAATGATGAAGCCATGCAGTTCACACTTACATGAGGCGCCTGCTGTTGCGGAGTTTGGCCAACATGTTTTGCCATGGCCGGGGACCCGGCTGCAAGCTGTTGAGCAATGTTGAGCACCCGGACCCTAAGAGAACGCCGAAGGTATTGACATCTGCTTGTAGACCAACCTCAGGGGCAGTATAACTCTAGAACATTCTTGATAAATAACGAGACCGAACAATGGCAGCTCATCCCATGACTTGACAACAGGAGTAAGGGTCAAAGACGCCAAACATGTGACTATATCTATCTCTATAATATATATATATATATATCATGTTGTAAAACGATGTAAAAAAAAAAACGTACATAATTGATCATAATTGCTCTGTTTAATACATGTTTTAACATTGCAGTGGTGTCAGTTGGGATGTCACTTGGAACACAATCAGTCAAAATCGGTGGTTCCACCCGTACAACGCCTGAGCCAGAGCCATTGACATCGCCAAGGAATGCGTCCACTGCCTGCGACGTGCATCTGGATGAGGAAGTGCACCATATTCAACTACATTATAACATTATAAATAACTTGGGGATATCCAGAAAATAAAGTGTCTTCAAACATCTTCAAAAACCATGAACCATTCATGAATTCTGGGATGCTCATCCATAGATTCAACAAAAAGCTCTTCGCCTGGCATAAGCCTGACATTTGAGAGCCAGCAAAAAACTGATTTGTTATGTTATCCCTCACCAACTAGCAGTGGATAGCCAAGATCAACAAGGGGCCAAGACTAAACATGATGATCGAGGTGGTGGCCGGCACTACTTTTTGCAATGTAGTTCAAGTCATTGATGAAAGGCGTTTTGATCCCCATCTACGAACCAAAGAAGGCTAATCTCATTTTATCTTGAGACACTGAAGCTGGACCACATCAGTGAAACTTTTGGAAAAAGAGCCAACAAAAAATGAAAAAGAACCTTTCAGACATCTGTAGCAGCCCCTAGAAAGATAGAACAATAATTGACCATGATTCAACCCCAAATAAAGTATATGAGGATTTGACTTGTCTATCTTTTTAGCAGTTATTACTAAAATCCAGTAGGAATCGATTTTTCTATTTTTTTGTGATGATTACTGTAACATACTGTAAGCCACCAAGACTGCGGCGCTCTCAGCCTGACTTGTTCACAGGGAACCATGGCAAAGTTGCGAAGGAGGGGACCCGTCTCCACAAGCTGACTGCCTGCCGCCAGATTTCACAGGACATGCTGCTGTCTGGATAAGGTTATCAACGACCATCAACCGCTACAATTTCCAATTTGGAGTGAACATATATATATATATATAATTATATATAATAATAATATATATATATGGAATCAACATAATATAATATATATATAAGTATATAATCATGTATAATATGATAGGAACATCATATGTAGATACTACCCCAAGATATGGCGAGCATCAACATCAACAACCTTCATGAGCAACGGGTAACTTTGGTACGTCGCTTTGTTTAAAAGGCGACACTCCTGTGACCTGCAAAGGCTGTGGGCCCAACCCGAGTCCCTTGGCGCTGGTGACCTGCCACGTGTCTCAAGGAACTCGCCCAGAGTCCCAGGTTGGCTGCTGAGAGCGACTGCAGCAAGGCACCTTGGTGCTACCGCAGGTGTCCTACCCTGTGGGGTTTAGGGGGACTGACGATTTTCACAGAAACGGATGATGTGTGCTCTATAATTTTTTGCACATATCACCTTTTTGGTGTCGAACCAGTGTTTATGCTCGCACTCTTCAAGCGTTCGGACATATATGAGGATTGTTGAACCGACCAGAATGCCTGCAATCTCCCCTATGGATCCAAACATTGTCTGAGGTCGTTGTTGTGTGGGGCCTTAAGTACCTTCGAAGCATCTAGATCTGTAGAGATGAACTTTAAGCAAAACATTGAACAACGGGGTTCTGGATGGCCAGATTCGATTCAAACAATGTAAAGTCATGGCATGAATGGTGATTCTTTGCAAATGACTATCCCATATTCTGTGTTCTCATAGATTTTCCCAAATAACTATTGTCAAGGGATTTATTATATTGTATATATATATATATATGTATAAATAATTATATATATATATATTTATATGCAATCAACTTATATATATATATATAATCATATATATATATATATATATTTATATTGATATCTATATCTATATATATATGTATTGATATCTATATCTATATATAAATCAGAAGTATGACTTGAATATACCATAGTGATCCTGGCTGCAATCAGCTTGTAGCCGCATCTGTTTTTTCAATAAAGAGGCAAGAGGGTCAATCTCTCAGAAGTTCTGAGCTCAACCGAAATCTGAGGCCTGTGGAAGCCGAAAATTCAGCAAACAGCACCATTGCTTTGCATGGGCTGAGCCGTAAGTCTGTGTCTTGCAGCGGTTGTTGATTAAATCCAATGTGTTCCTACAAAAATCCGATGTGTTGGTGAAATCCAAACTGCTAGCAAAACCATCACTTCTTGTATCCTTTTCCTTAAGCTTAACATCACATATCACTCATATCACCAGATTTTTAGTTCCATCATGTTCCATCACCTTTCTTTTACTGGTTCAACAGCAATTTTCTCTGGTTGACTCCCCATGTTTATCCATGTTGCTGTGGTTTCCAAGCTCTCACGGCCGTTACCTCGGCTCAGGCGCCCATCAGCGTAGAGTCCTGAGGACGAAATAACTGAGACACCAGGCAAACATGATGGGTTTTTGCTGAGAAAATATGGATATATTGCGGAGAAATATGGATATATCTGGAGTATCCCATGATTGCCCATGATTCAGGAGTAATGATGGTCTTTATTCATGAACATGATCTAAACTCTGTGGAAATTACCAGTGAACAATCTGATGTCACCAAAGTGCAACTGGGAATTTACCAAAAGCAATGGGAATTTCACCAACCATGATGGTTTGATCAAGAAACACGTAACCGGCAACCATGTGGCGTTTCACCGTGAATGCAACATTGTGGACTTGAGTGAGTTGGGATCCCACCAAGCAAAATTAGGATGGGATGTGTCCGATTTAGGCATGTTGGCAAAGTCCTTGAATCCACTCAAGATGAGTTATGGCTCAGAATCGGAGAGTTACCAAGCCACCCAGACATTTCAGGACAGTACTACCTTGAAAGTCATGGCCATTCAAACAGTGGGGTAAGTGAGTCGAAGCATTCTGGGCTGAAGTGGATGCAAAACTGGTCAAACAATGGCTTATAAGTTATAAGTATGTTATTCCCATTATATCCCACAAGAAATGGTTGTAATCCAGGGACCAAGCCTGGTCCTCCTAACTCAAAGATGCAGAAAACCCACCATGTGTCGATCATTTTCCGAATGGGACTCACCATGGGTAAACACCATATAAGTTAGGTGAACCCCACATCGACAGTTGGAACAGAGAAAACCCGAATGGGTACCCTCTGGTAATTTAACATAGCTACTGAAAATGGCCATTTATAGTGGATTTTCCCATTGAAAATGGTGATTTTCCATAGCTATGTTAAATTGCCAGAGGGTAACACAACTGGCTGCTCTAAGCCCACATGACTTGGCTGCTTCATCCCACGTAACCGCCAAGTCTCTGGCTGCGACTTGATGGGACACTCTGGATGCTTTGGTGACCGGATCACATGTCTCAGCTCCAGAAACGTGGATCCGTTGGCATCCACGCCTGACATGGGAAAGGTTGGCCCCAAAGCCTGCAACGTTGGCCCCACTTTCCTGACAAAAAAAAAGACCCCCTGAAAAATATCATCCTATCACCACATGACGATGCATGCAACTTCAGGATTTCTTAACCATCAGTAAATGCGGGTAAAATATGGTAAAATACATTAATAATATATATTAATTAATACCATGGTGTTTTGTTGGTTTTTCATCTGAATCTCTGCTAGCCCCAAAAATTCTCAGCCAAGGCTCATTTGTCGAAGCTGAACTCCCCTGCACTCTCGACCGCCTCCAGGAGGTGCAGATGTCACGGCGGCACGGCGGCACGTTTTCAGCATCTGGGTGTGGTTACATATGATTGTTCAATCGTATACTGTAGGTGCCGGAATTATATAACGGAAGTTGAGGAGTACGAAGGTACGGTTATTTACCGTACCCTGTTGTTCTATAATTATGTTTTCCTCGGAAGGTATGAAAAAACACGTATCTGAATGTACTCATTAAATCTTCATTTTATAGATTGTATATGTACAAATATGCAGTAAATATCAAGTCAGTGCCAGAAATTATAGAACGGGGAAATTAAATTATAGAACGGGGAAATTTAATTATAGAACGGATCCCCGTTCTATATATAATTAAATTTCCCGACTCCGCGCGGAATCGGAACCCGGAGGAGTACAAAGGTACGGTATTTTACCGTACTTTTGTACTCCTGGCTCCGTTCTATAATTCTGGCACCCGCTGTACAACTGCTATGGTGAAAAACAAAGAACTAATACTAAGATGACATATCATATTGTTAATGTATACTACATATAAGACTCACCCTGTATGTTGTACCTGTTCACTTTCATACGGAAAGCACCTTCCACTTTATATTGTATAATTGCTAGCTGTGCAAGATTGGGAAGTATTTATTTACTTGTTCCGTTGAAACAGTGAAAGTCTTTGGCTAACCATATTTGTTCCATTTTGTTCCCATAATTAAGCAGGGATGGCCTCTCAGCGTGCATCTGCGCCATCGCATGTTCCGGAATCATGCATGCAGTTTTAGGATGTTTTAGGATCGTAACTAGAGTATCTCTGATGGATTGTCCCACTTTCCAGCAGGTTTGGACATATACAATTTATCACACAACCTATCCATATTATAGCGCCCCTTTCTACTCACCAGTTACCAGTAGGGCTACACATTTCACTCCAAAGAAACACGGAATCCCTCACTGGTCCCCAGGTTTCACGACCTTCCAGTCCGCAGCCACCAAGCCAGCTTTGGAGAACTTGGAGAAGGCGATGCGAAACTTCGCTTCGGAGTCCACGTAGAAGCACACCGAGCGACTCAACGCTAGGTGAACCTATTGGAACGTCCCCAGATGGGAATTGATCAGCATGACATGAGGTGGAACATACTGGGTCAGTGTGGCGAACACTGAGTCGGGTGTCAAAAACGTGGAGACGGCCAATTGAAGTGATCTGAATCAACAATGTGAATCCCTAGTGCATCTGGATTTATCTGGTAAACTATGGTAAACTGTACATCATCCTATTGCCAGCCATCACCTCTCTCACACCTCGTGAGAGTAGGAATCCTTCCAGGCATCATCTTGCGACTCGTCATCTCGGAAGGTGAAGGTCTGACGCAGGAAGTCTCCTGGCGGATGGGTTGAAGGGAGCATCTGAACCGGAAACCATGGCGTTGAAGCGGTAGATCATGGGGGATCCTGCAGATGTTGCTTTCATGACCAATTCGAAGATGATGAAATGGCTCAAAATCATGCAATTACCCACAAATACCCACCAAAAAATGGATGGCCAAACACGAAAGAATTCAACAAACAAACTTAGTGGGTCCATTGGTCGTGTGCCCATTCAGCCAAAACATCTTTCAAGGTTCATTAAATTAAACACAACTGGCCCGTCATATCAATCATGTCAATTCCATTCAATTCAATGCTTTGGCTCACTAGAACCAACATTACATGGCGGTGCTTACCCTAGTTGAATTTCAAGAACAAATTGATTCTTCATTTCCCTCAAGTTGTCTTTCCCAGGGTATCCCCACCTGCACCAAAATGCAATCGATAGCCATCGTTGGACTTGGTGACGCAGGCCGACAGAAACCTGGAAAGAATTGCGCTGCAACGCCAGTCCATCCATTCCCAGAGGATAATTAATGTATCTAAAGCAATAGGATTCACCATCCCCAAATTTACTATAAATGGATGGCAGGTGGTTTATGATATTGCTTTACGAACATCATATCTGTTGCATTTGAATGACCCAAGGGGTCAACTCCACAAATCTGCCAGGGAGCCGTTGGTAAAAGCTGCCTAGCTGGGCAGAGGCGCCCTTCGGCACCAGGAAAAGTAAGTCCATGAGGCATACAAGATTCGACTTGTCGCTCTTACCCAGAGCCTGACGCTTTGTGAAAAAAAAAACGGGAGAACCCTCTGGTGTCATCAGCAATTGGAAATTTCACGATTAATGATGGGTTTTAGTGGGAAAATCATTTACACATTTGGGATTGATTGATTAGTGGTATGTAATAAATATTAATAATATTTAATAAGTGTATCCAACAAAAAAAACAGGCCTGGGCGTTGCTCTCGACCAGAAACAGGAGGTAGACTTGGGGAGACAAAATGGGGATAGGATCAACCAAATTGGCGATATGTGTAGTAAGCAATAGTCAACTAATTGGTGGTGAAACTGCTGCCTGAAGCAAAACATAGTAGTTACCAGGAATACTCATCCTTGGTAGGGATGCACATAACAAATGCATCCACCAACGGTTAGAAGATGTTAGAAGTGCATTTCAGTTGACACCATCCAAAAAGAACACATCAAGCAAGGGGGATTGAACCAGCGAACATAAGCCTGCAACGCCAACCAACGCCAACCAACCATAAATGGGAGATGCACCATTCACCCAATGGGTAGGAAAACCCTCTGTCAATCTTCGATTGCCATGCTGGTGAATAACATGTTTTTTCCATCCGGTAAAGCTGCAGAAAAGGATGATCATAAGCATAAGCCACTTATACCATGGGAATAGCCCCGATATCAATAAAATTCATAACATCTGGATAAATCATAGTAATTCACCAACCCGAAAGAAGGCAAATTTAGGGATACATACGTCTACTAACCGTCATTTACGCGTTTATCCCTTAAGTGGACACACCTCCAACATTGTGTGATCCTACTAACGATCATCGCAGTGATGCTACAATGGGGTCATTACAAGTTATCCTGCTACATCCACAGATATCCCCATTATCCCCACATTATCCCCATTTATATGTCATCACATCATATGGCAGTGTGTCAAAACCTTGTACCCCTGGTGAACATCAAAATAGCTGGTAAATGGATGTTCATCCCCCTAAGAATGGTATTATAATAGGTATTGATCCATAGCCATATGTCATCACAGCATATCATAATTGACCACTGGTTTTGATTTTTTGTCCGATCCGCAACGTCCACATCTTCTCCCGGGAAAAGTCGAGCGCCCGCCTTGCGGAGCGCATCCGCATAGCCTTTTGGTGCCTGGCCGCTTCAGGCATAGCTTGATGGGGCCCTTTGAGTGATGTTTGTTGGTTTATAAACCCTTATTATATATTATATATATATATATATTCTATATACATGTGTATATAAACCCCAAAAAGTACTATAGTTATAATATGTGAGAAGTATTATATGTAAACTATACAGTGAAATTGGAGTTACGTGGCCCCCAGCTTCCCAAGGAATGGGCTGCTGAAATCACCAATCCCAAAAGCAGTCGTTCATTAAAAGAGCGGCCCGCTTCTTGGTGAAGACATGTTTGGTATCAACTTCGGATATCATGGAAATTTCAATGAATTTCAATAGGGATTCCCCAATTGGCATCTTCACTATGTTGGGATGTGCCCCTTTCCTGGACCATACTCCATGTTTTTGACCATGACGTCAGCAGCTTGCCGCCTTTTGCAATATCAATCCACAGGTTTCATTCTTCAAAAATCAGGTGAACAACAAAAATCATCAGTCCAAGTCAAATATATGAGGTAAACATAGGTTAACCCAATCACAAACCATCCCCAATAGATGTTTATCATGATGGTTTATTGTTGGGCTTACCGGCTTACCGCATGTCATGAAACCAAACAACACTCCATAGTAACCTCCAAAACGATCAAAAGCAAAATACATGACTAATTCCTGTATTTTGATGTATTTTTGTAGGATTTGACTTTTCCATTTCTTTTGAACATTCCCAGACAGGAAAAACAACACAGGCCAACATCATTTGAACTTCATAAAACCCAGAGCCCACCAGTGATCCACTGCAGCCCGGCTGGAAGTCGGTCCTGGTTCACCACCAAGGCATTGATGGTGCCCGGATCTCGCAAAACCAAGGCATCAGCCGCGCGCTCATCGTGGCAGCAGACGGCCGACTCGACCACTTCGGAGCCCCAAGAAGTTTCTAAGGTCCTGCGGGTGGTAGACCCGGGTCCTAATCCCATCCAAAGTATGGGTAAATGATATTAAAATGATGGTAAAATGATGACAAAATGGATGATCAACTGTCTCAGTTGATTTCTTATATCCCATCCGAGATAATATGAATATACCCAGTATCTATAAACCTTGGCGGAATGTACAGGATCTCTTCACTCTTCACTGTACCTTATTGGCATGGTTGATAAGTTCATAACCTCGGAGCTTTCAGGCCATGGGATCGGCCTCAAGGAGGATCCGGAGTAGGAGAAATCGAGAATTCCGTGGAATTGTGTGCCATTTCGGAGATGCTCAATTGTAATTCATGTACAGTAATTTCGGGTATCATTGCTTCTTTCCTCTGGCCTAATGGATGTGGACATCTCTGGACAGTATTATAAATCTAAATCATTTTAAGGTCACGTATGGATTATAAGGAATATGGACGTTAATCAAGCGGTATGATGGTAAGGCGGCCCAAGACAAGCCAATCTTTTTGATATCTACTGGTACAAATTAAGAACCGGGGCATTTTGAGAACTTCAATCAGTTTTCAGAATCATGAGGTAAACCCAATAAACCATCCCCAATGGAGGTTGCTTGTTGGATGATTAAACAATGTTCGACGCATGGTACCCACTGATGACTCGTGACCCCAGCCTGCAGTTCTGCCAGGTGCTTTGTAGATTCTCCACACAGATATACATCTGCCCCGGCCAGGTTGAAGTATCAGCCTCGCCAGCCACCTTCTCCAGCCTGATTTCGTGCCAGGCTGATCCCCTGGTGTTCATTTGAAAGATGTGTGACACGAAAAGAATGGGTTTTCAATGGATTTCACCGTTCAAACATGGGCTAAAGGTTCCTACAATCGTTCTTTGAACATGAAACAACTGCACGACATAATTTATTTGAATTGGCGGTTGTAGGGACCCCGGTGTGACTGGTTAAAACCCATCTATCAGCCACTTGTTGACTTTCCAGTGCACCCCTGCTGAAAACGGCAAGGCCTCACATGTTAAGAACGTATGCTTAGATAAATGGATCAGGATTAGTACTAGCATCAACCAACCATCATCTATCAACTATATATCTCCTATATCCACCCACATATTCCCATATTTTGATGGTTGCTGGATCCATGTTGATACCTATAATCCAGAATGATGGTGTCACAATATTAAAGATATTTTCAGGGGATGTTCATCCATATTTCCATGAGAAATCCCATGAGAAATCTTATCACGTTTCATACTTTCACCCACGAAAAGATCCGTGGGAAAGCCATGAAACATATGGCTGTGTCTGAAAATGACGTAATGGTGATTAACCAATGGATATACCATGATTTTGATGGTGTATACCAATAAAAAACGGGATAATGGTGATATAGCAAATGGATATATTGCCCCTCAAATAGCCATTTCACCAATGGATTTAGAGGTACCCTACCCTCACCGATCTCCCAAAGGTAACCAACGTCCCGCCTGAGCTGCGTGCTGCCTATCTCCAACAAATCTCGATCTGCAGCGCCTAGGCCCTGAAAAGCTGGAGATTGGCTGAATACGGAGCAAGATTTATGTCTATATATACATACATATGTGTACTGTACCATATATATATATATGTATATATATATATGTATATATATATGTATATATATATGTATATATTAGAGAGAGAGAGAATAGAATAGACTAATAGATAATGATGGATATTCACATAATGAGTGCGGGACGTTGTGGGTCCCCAGTTTTTACGTCATTTTTAGTTGTTTTTTGTTATTTTTAATGCATTTATTTTATTTCTTCAAATAAATTCTTACTGATTAAGTATGGTTCTAGATATGACAAAGTTTATTCTAAGTTCATCAAGTTAAGACATAATATGAACAT
>Ga0126342_10016417_pt1 | contig 12900 bp, 11 predicted proteins | sample Cyp1metagenome_FD_92528 | JGI IMG/M metagenome (GOLD analysis project Ga0126342, IMG submission 92528) | Coral microbial communities from Lord Howe Island, Old Settlement Bay, Australia - Cyphastrea 1 metagenome | ecosystem: Host-associated > Invertebrates > Cnidaria > Coral ... | reverse complement strand
TCTAATCTGATCTAATCTGATCTCATCTGATCTAATCTGATCTCATCTGATCTAATCTGATCTCATCTGATCTAATCTGATCTCATCTGATCTAATCTGATCTAATCTGATCTCATCTGATCTCATCTGATCTCATCTGATCTCATCTGATCTAATCTGATCTAATCTGATCTAATCTGATCTAATCTGATCTAATCTGATCTAATCTGATCTAATCTGATCTAATCTGATCTAATCTGATCTAATCTGATCTAATCCGATCTAATCTGATCTAATCCTATCTAATCCTATCTAATCCTATCTAATCCTATCTGTCTGTCTGTCTATCTATCTATTTATCTATCTCCAACAAAAATCTCCAAGAGATTTCCGAGCCTTTTCCACGGTCACCTTTTGAAAACGCCACCAGGGAACGCAAGGCTCGCATGGAGAAGATGTCGCAGTCGGTCTTGGCCACGGGAAGCGAAGACATGGTCACGCCTTTCCTCAGCTGGCGCCTCTATGTGGCACAGCAGCGCCTGGTTAGGGCTAAGGAGAAGTGTAGTGAGGCTGCGCCATGGGCACGATGGAAAAAACATGGTGGTTTTTGAAGCCCCAGAAATGCTGGAGTTACCCCAATTTGTGGCAATTTTGATGGTTTTTTTGGATGCTCAGAATTGGATTTGAAGCGACAGGTGGACCGACAAGCCTCGGTGTTGGCCAACAAGATCACTGAGGTGAGACGCAAAAAAGGGGCCAACGTGGGGTGAGGCAACGTTACCCTCCGGTAATCAACAGGGTTTAACCATGGTGTAACCATGGTATAACAATGGTATAACAATGGTACAACAGTCATTAATGATATACGTATATATATATATATATAATATATAATATATATATATATATATAATATATATATAATATATATATAATATATATATATATATATAAGAATGGTATAAGAATGGTATCATGGATGTGTAACCATCAACAAAAACGGGGATTATTTGGGATCATGGGGAGTAATCCATCGAATTTTTCGATGATTTTCCCAGCTGAAAAAACCTCCATTTATGGCAGGGGATTTTCCTGCACGACTTAGATGTGGCTGGAAAACTTGAAACCATAGCATGATGAACATGATGGAAGATCAAGATTCCGACACTCCAGCAAACTCCAGCATCATCAATTCAATCAATTCATTTTCATAAGTCTGCTAAGTCTGTTGATTGGACGTCAAGACAGGTGGAAATGGAGAACCAAGAGCAGCAACGCATTTTGGAAGAATCTTTGGCAGCTGGAGCCGAGCTCAAGGAGAAATGCATGGTGGAGCAGCAGGAACTTTCCAGGCTGAAGCAGATTTGGTCTGACACGCAGCCTGAATTGTTTCCTGGATTTGCGCCGAAGCGCATGGATACACGAAGAAGTAGTTGATGATGGCCAGTTCTTGCGCTGGTGTCCATTTGTGTAGGGATTTTCAACTTTTTATTTGTTTCCTTCTCATACTCCCAATCTGTCGATAGTCCCAGCATCAATGGATTGGTTTTTCAGATAAAATCTGCCGGGATTTTGGGAACATGCTTTCATACAGCCGCATGCAGCAGTTGGAGTCCGGATTGTTTTGCTGAAACTCCGTGCCCGACACATAGATGGTTAATAAAAGTCGGCCCGGATGAGTGGTTTACCTTAGAGATCCCATGATATTCCCATGATTCCCATAGGGGGATGATAAATCCATGTAAATCCCAAGGTGGCATGGGAACTATCTCATAGCAACTGAGGCTTTTGCAGGTCTTGGCTCAGAGCCTGGAGCTGTTCTTTTCGCTCGTGGTACGGCAAGCGGGGCTTCATCACTTGGAGGCCATGAGAGCGCTGGGTCGCTGGGTCGGTGAGTCGGTGCTTGGGAAAATGATGAAGTCACCAGCACAGGATGGAGAGTATTCATCGTTTTTCGGGGAATTGGTGCTTTACGCCATCGAAAAATGATGACGCATAATTTGTCAGTGCATGTGAGATAACTGATCCATTGGGAGATGCTCCAGCACCTAACATGTCAGGTTTTTTCGGTGCAGGGTCCACTTGACCCAAGATCTCCCGTTCTGAACGGGGCCCGTGAACCTCCCAATCCCGCCCTGGGTATCCTGGGTGCCCGTGATATCTCAGCCTGGGTCGAAAGCAATCACCCACAAAAATGGATGGCGAAGACAAAAGCCACCCCGTTGGTACCTGATTCATGCTCGGCATGCCGATGGATACCCCGAAACGAACATCATTTTGCAAGGGAAGCATGGTTTTTCCATCTCCATGTCAGTTTCGCTCAGGGTAAAGACACATGATTTTTTCATCCCATTCCCACAATGAAAGTAGACCATTTTCTTTTTTTAAAGATCAGATTACAGGGGACCACATGGTTTTTCCGTTTTTAAGTCTCGTTTGGCATGCTTATTGCATGCTTACTTCGGCAAAGTTCTCCTTTTCGCATGCTTCGGAGGTCAAACATCGCCTGGCGAAGAAAGACATCCGGCCGCTTCTGGACGATCCCAGCGCAGAGGCAGAGGCAGAGATGGTCCTGATCAGGCGCCGCTGCTGAGATTTTGGCCACGGCTGGGGGGAGAAAAAACGCCCCGAAAAAATGGGGGATTACACCAACCAAGAGTCATGGTACATACATGGAGTATAGAAATAAATGCTTGTATAATATTGTATAACTGTAGTAACGCCCAAAAAACATCCAGAACGATATAGCTAAGATTAACAAAAAATTGGATTTACCCCAATATCAAAGATGATATGTATATATATATATATGTATGTATGTATGGGGATATAATGGGAGACACAAGCAATAGTATGATATGGGATTGTGTACCTTGTCAACTGAATCCCCTTTGTTGTTCCAAGTGTGCGGGGCCCAAAAATTGTGAAACATCGCTCGGCAGTGAGATTCAAATTCAGGCAACTCCTCTAGTTGGCGGTACCTTTGGGATTGTCTGGTGAAACAAGTATCCCTGAAGTATCCTCAAATTCAGAGTTTAGGTGATTCTGGTTTCCATTGGGTTTCTCTAAAAAAATAGTGCGCCAAATGTGCTCGTTTCAGGTTGGTGAGCTACTACTCTTGCTGTTACCCTCCGGTAATTTCACATAGCTATGCAAAGGAAGCATTTTTGACAAAGGAGTCATCGAACTAAGTAGCTATCTATAACATTACAACATATAGCAAACTGTTAGATTATTTGTATATTATATGATATAATTTATATCCCACCATATCCCCGTTTATAGATGGTTTTGAAATTAAAACTCCAATTGAGTTCATGGATTTCCCCATGGTTTTCCCTTGCAGTTAATCCCTGAAATCCAGCTGTGTTTTCTCCCCAGGTGGATCAACGTTGCGGTGACGAAAGCCCGTGGCCATTGCGAAGAGTTGTTGGAGGACATGTCAAAGGCGAGGTGTGAGGGACTTCTGGAGTTTGTTCATCGTTGATTTTTTATGAAAACCTGCGATTCTCAGCCAGCATGTTTTGATGCCTAAATTCATTTGGGTATGGGTCAATACCTATAGATACATTTTTAGGTGGATGAACATCCATAAATCCCAGCTATTTTGATGTGAACAGAAGGGGTACTATTGGTTTTGACACACTGCCATTTCAATGACAGAAAAATTGCTCCTTCCCACGGCCGAAAAAGGGTTGTGAGATCCGAATTCCCGGATCTAAAAACACTTTCCGTGCAGGAAGAGAATCAAGATGCGCTGATTCTGGTGGCCCGACAGGAGGCTGGTGAGCCATGTGGGATAGCGCTGAAACCAACCAGTACAATGGGATGTAAGGGTATTTTTGATATTTTTTGATGTGATATTCCAAAAAACTGGTCTTTCTCAGACCAAGTTCCCATTGCCGGAAGATCTCCAGGATCCCCCTTTGGAGCTTGGATTTCCCTGGATTCTTGCTGGTCAGTGCCCGATTTTGGATGGTTATCCCATGTTATCCCATGTTATCCCCTAGACTCCTGAAAGAAATCATTCAATGAATATATGGATTTTTCCTTCAACCTACAGATTGATACTGGGATTTGTCCTGTAGTATATCAACATCGATTATGGATAATCCACTATTTGGAGATCATGTTCCAATGGCAAATCCAAGCCAGGACAGAACTATATGACTATATCTCTGTTGGTTAATGCCCATTAAATCCAATGTCCTTTATGAAAGTAGGTCAAAGTTCTTACTGGGATGTGCATCCCGCTTAGAAACTGGATATCGGATAACCCATATATCACTTAGAAACTGGATGACCCATATATCACTTGGGATCACTTGGGATATCCCGTAAAGAAGCGGCGCCTTTACCATGGTCCGCACACCCACTGACATGATGCCCGCACACCCAGTTCCCCCCATCTAACTAGTCCGATATATATATATACATATCCACCACAAATCCAGCAGGTAGCCTGGTTACACCCCCCCAATTTAACATGGAACCCAACAAATGGCAATCTCCAGTACAGTAAAATGATCTTCCAAAAACCGCAAAATTGGGGTGAAACATGCTCAATCTCGGGGTGTAGAAGCCAACTTTCCTATCCTCAACTGATTACTTTAGGCCTTTAGGCGACACAGATGTGGGTTTCACCAGGGGTTTCACCCACATCCATGGTGCCTTTTCCAGATCCATCGCCTTCAGGAGATCCAAAATTTGGATGCTGACTTGTCGGATTGTGTGGCTCTCAGTGCCCTCTATGCCATGATCAAGGTGCGGAAATTTGGGAAGGATTTCCCGCCCCTGTTGGCATGGGGGAAAAACGGTCAGAACATGAGGAAACACCAACCGGAAGACATGGGAAAACCCATCCAGAAACATCCTGGAATGGAGCCCTGGGAGCCCTGGGAGCCCTGGGAGGCGGAACGAGAACAGAAAGGCTTTTCGGTGAAGGAGCACTTAAGCGCCGCTTGCGTTTTCGGTGTTTCCAAAAGGGATGGATCATGGGATAAACATACAGATTTATTGGGTGGATCATGGGATTACCCAACAGACACATTTTTTGATATGATGGATATACAAGCAACATCATGAACCAATGAAACAGAAATCTCTCAGACGAAATATATAGGGATCAACGATTGGGCACCCTCAGAGTGAACAACGGAGGACTGATATTTTACCCTCTGGTAATTTGACATAGCTATTGAAAATGACCATTATTATATAGTGGATTTACCCATTAAAAATGGTGATTTTCCATAGTTATGTTAGTTTACCAGAGGGTATTTGAAGTCTCCAAACTAAAACACTATCACCCAAATAGGTTCAACGGCCTCAAATTTGGATAGATACCTGCACTTCTGATGCTGCTGTGCCAAGATATCAATATATCAAGCAACCCCAAAAAAAGATCAGCAGCGTCATGTACAACGATTTTCAGCCAGTACTAAAAACCTCTATTTTAGGATTTTTGTGTTTACCAACTTCGCCCTGAGTTCTCCTCCATTTAGTTCGAGGATTTTGCACTCCAGGACTTGATCGCCCTGAGTGAAGTGGACCTGGAGTTGCGATCCGTACAGCTCTGCTATTGTCTCTTGGAGATTTCGCCCTCTGAGAGGTGCGGCTGCGGACGCTGAGTCCTGCGTGTCATGGTGAAATGGTGGATGACCCGGGGCACATGAACTAGATTTAAATAAATATAGTACAGTATATATATATATACATTATATATATATATGGATAATATATATATGGATAATATATATATATATATATATATAGATAATATATATATATATATATATGGATAATATATATATATATATGGATAATATATATATATATATATGGGGACTTGGCAATGTAAATCATAATTGTTGGGATTTCCTGGGAATGGCCACTTTGCTAGCTGGGATGCCCATCGTGCCACAGCCATCCGCCGCAGGGCAAAGTGCTTGCTGGTCCCGCACGAAATTGGTCAAGGCGAGACATTTCATCAGCCCCTGTCGCACTCCCAATCTTCATTGGCCAAACTCCACATGTTTTCTGGGTACAACTTCCCCTTGCTGCTTGAAGCTCTAAATCCGAAATCCCCATTTTTGGTTGGCTTCAACTCCCTATGTTGGTATATTTTGCTTCGTCGAAGTCCTGGTTTTCGGTTGGTCGAGTCATCTCCGGTAGGCGAAACGGAGAAGTTGCAGCTCTTTTTGGCGGCGGTTTTTGCGATGCATCCCATGCTTCAGGAGACCTGCCTTACACACTGAACCCGGGGCCCAAAGGTTGGTCTGGTTGAGGAGATATCGAGAAGGTGTTGCATGTACCAAGCCTTTAACAACCATAAATCAAGCAAATATATATATATATATATAATTATGTATATATTCTTATATATTATATATGATTATATATTATATATATTATATATGATTATATATTATATATATGATTATATGTTATATATATATATTATATGATTATATATTATACATGATTATATATATATATATATATGATTATGATTATATATGATTATGATTACTGTATATATATAGTTATATATATATGATTATATATACTGTATGCAATTTGACCACTAACCATGAACCATCTAGGGCCGCTTCAAGAGCGTGGTTTTGAAGCAATTCCATGCATCGAGCACAGGACTTACCTGTGGCCATGAACAACCTACAGGTGGGAATAGTGCGAGAGATCCAGGAGGCCTATCCCTGGTAATTTGTTGCAGTTTTCTATGAAAAATGACTGAGTTGTCGAGGATATACCTCTTAAAAATGGTGATTTACCCGCAAAACTGTTAGATTATCAGAGAGTATTGAATTCTTGGGACTATAATTCGGACGCGCCAGAAGGCCTTTCACGTGTGGCTTGGAAAAACGTTGACACTTGGGATCTTCTCAGCACACGCCATGCAGGAAGGTAGACAATACTGCGTCCCCACCACCCAAAAAGCGGGGTGTAACATATTATAACCACAATGAATTCCCAGTCACCTTGAGTTATCGATACTCATTTCGTGGTCACCCATGACTTCTGCCCGGTGCATCTCCATTTCGGTCAAAAACTGAAGAAATGGTTGAAACTCGAAGGCTATGGAGTTGCAGAAAGTCTTGTACGACGTTTTGGACAAGATGGAGGAGTTGCGGTGTGGGACTGTCCTTTGTGGGATAATCACAAGAGAGCTGGCAATAGTTTTGAGAGCTCGAGATGCTCAGAAAAGGGTTGGATATACCATCCGTTATGGGCATTGAACATGGAGAAAACGATGATTATAACATATTATAAACCGCTTGATTTTGAGATGCTATATTTTTGCACAAAGCCAGTAGAGTATGGGTCAATCCATTGAGGTACGACTTGGACTCACAACTGCCCATGGAGAGGATCGCATGGCTGGAATTTTCCCCATTGAGTTCCATGATTTTCCATAATTAAACCATATATTTATATTACACTTGACTCACCTAAAAAGGTCCATTAAAAGTATATTCATAAAACTCTCCCATTTAGTAAGTGGTGGGATCTCAATGGGCCATGTGGCCGGTGATATGATCACTGGCAATATATTGCCAGTATAGCTTGTTAGATTCAATGTTCTCTCAACGTATAGCTGATCGGAATGGGCTACATTTTGGATAAATTCTCGACCAATATGTTAAGAAAATGTAAGCTATGAAAACCTCATATTTACGAACATTATGAGATATACATCTTGAGATCATAGTAGCGCAGCGACCACTGACCATTTTGGATCCTGTTGGCTGAGTGAATTCCTGTTGGATCCTGTTGGCATCTCTGTCCAATTGTGGGGAATGGGCAGGTTCTGTCCAGCAAAAACTCCGAAGTTTTGTCGCCCCCAAGTTGTAATGACCAGGTTTTAGCGGTGATCCTCACGTTGTCGTTGTCGTTGTCGTTGTTGTTGTTGTTGTCGTTGTTGTTGTTGTTGCTGCTAAGCTAGCCGCAGCAAGCAATGTGGGATCCCTACAACGAAGCCCACTGTTGGGAAAGTTCCGTACTGGTCACGACTGGAGCATCACTGTCGGCGGCCCCCGACAGCCTTCACAATCCATGGTCAGTACTGGTTGTAAAACGCAAGGTCCACACTATTGGAGCTGGATAGTTTGATATTGATATGAGTCAAACGATCACTTCCTAAAATGGATGGTTTAAGTTTTCGAGGTCACCAGCCATGTAAGTTTCTAAAATGGTACCCCAATTTTCATCCCCCACTTGTAAACCCAGGCATAAACAGCCCCAAATCCCATTTTTTGGTTGAAAAACACACATCATATTCAAAAAAACAAGTCAATTCTCGTTTTGTTTTTCTTTTCTAATTGTCATTGGCTTACCATGTTGACTCCAGAAATTACCCTCATGAAAATTAAATAGATGTGGAACACACCATTTGTAGATCCTTTGAACAGGAAAACAAAGTCTTCCATGTCTATGTTAATTTATCCCAGCTATGGAAAATGGTCGATACATGGATGATTTACCTACACTTACCTCTTAAACAATTTTGATTCTCCATAGCGATGTTAAGTAGCCAGAGGGTATGAACCAACATTACATTAGACACCCACTGTATCTGTATCCCATTGATGTCCCACTAATATCCCATCAAGATGAACCACATCACGTAGTTGCTAACTACTATTGACGTACACTACTAGTATAACCTCTACTACTTATTTATAAACATCCCATTAACATATACTGTATATATATATATCACCCATTGGCCCATTCGCTGACCCCACCTGCCATGGGCGAAAAGTGAGGACTTCGCGGGAAGTGCCAATAAGGATGCCTTGGAGGACTGGCCTTTTGAAGAGTTTTGGCCCAAGGGAAGCCATCCAGGCCATAGAAAGCAGCGTTTTGGACCATGGTGACCATACCCATGCAGTATCCTCCTTAAATCCCAGTAGGGGGCCTATTCTGAAGATCTGCTGACAAGGACCCAACTCCGTTGCTGCATGGAGGGGAAGAGACTCAGGTTCGATGTGGGTCTGCATCGAAAAATCATGGGGAGTGAGTGATCCATGTCTTTCCGACAGGGATGCACTGAATCACAATCCCCACCTGTCTTGATGTGAAAACAAAGCATGGTCTTCTGGCAAAGTCTTGCAAAACACAAAGCATATTTCTTTTTACCAATCTCAGAACTAACATGAGGTTTTTATTGGGTGCATAGGCATCAAAATGGGGGAAACACATCCAACGAAATCGGAGAATCGGGGACTTGTACGTGGTGAAAATAACCAAACGAGTTGCTTTCTGGGATGCCCAATGATATATATATGGGTTATCAGCTGCTTGCGATTTCTGAAACTGCCCAAGTACATATGGCTATGGAAGATGGCCTATATTAGTAGATTTTCCTGTTGAAACTGGTGGTTTCGACAACAAAATTGCGCCACATGACCAGATGGTATTAACCAGTATAGTATTCACTTGAGTCAAATTCCATTGATATTCCATTCATATTCCATTCAAGTGAATATCAATTGATACCCATCAATATAGGAATATTCCAAATATAAATGGGATATCCATATATGTATATATATATACATATACATATATATATATATATTCCATTCATATTCAACCTATACCCTCTGGTAAACTGTCCCATAACTATGGAAAGATCCACTATTTTTAATGGGTAAATCAACGAACTAAATGGCCATGTTCCATAGCTATTTTGACATAACCAGAGGGTATCCCATTGATCTCCCATTCCCAGAGGGTTTTTTTCTCCAGGCCTTGGCCACCATCTCGGTTGAACAGATTCTGCTGCGGCGACTCGGCATGGATCAAGTCAGTGGTGAAGTAACATTTTATAATATATATATACATACATATATACATATATATATACATACATATATACATATATATATATATACATATATATATGTACATATATTATATATGTACATATATATATATATACATATATATATATACATATATATATATATATATATACATATATATATATTGTAAGCCATATATTTCAGTTATGGGACATGAATGGACATGACCCGTGTATAACTGGGGCATCAGGGGAACCATCTTACTACAGGATGGGGCCCCAGTGGATAGCATTCAGTTGCCTTATAAGTGGCTGAATTCTATGGTTCATGATAGATATAACTATAGTCAATGTGGATTATAATGGTTTATAGACCAAGGTATAACTGGGGGGGCCCATCCTGTAAGGTTTTCTCTGAATCATTTTATCCAATATCATTGATGCTTGCACTCCGAAACGTTGGTTGCAGGTGGGTCAATGCACAGCTTGCTTTGGACAGTGCCACACATAGCAGGCTGGTGGAGTGCATCGGCCCGGAATTTTCACCATCAAACACGTTGCAGGGCAGTCTTTTTCATGCTTGGGACCTAGAGTTGGCAATGATTTTTGTCGGAATTTCAATGTGCCCCAAATTTGATGCCCAAAATCACTATTTTTCTATTGGAATTTTACATTTCAATTGAGGGCCCATGCGCGATTTCCGGACAAACCCCCAAAATGCGGGATATTTCCCATTACCAATGGATGGTATGCCCCATCCTTATTAGGATCCCATGAATTCACCATATTTCGAAAGAAGATTCATGTACCCTACTCTAACGGTTTTCCCGAAGGTGGTTGTCCATATCGATTTGTGAGTTTTCTGGAGGGTAGAAGAATAGCACGTTTTTTTCCATCACTTTTTGGTGATATCCTCCCCATTATATCCATTTTTTTTTGGGTAGCTTATTTTGGGTACGGGTCAAAATTGGGTACACCCCAATATTTTGATGGTTAGTACTACAAAAGGATGAAAGTTGCAGTCCCCTTGGTCCTAAATATGTTACCAATAGCCTTTCGGAATCATGGCCATGGCATCCTGGAAAATCCAGCATTTTGTTGAACGAGTTTCACCATGGAAAACTCTAGCTGGATTTCCCAGCTAGCTATGTTTGATGACACCATTTAGGGTACCCATTTTTGATGATCAATCATAATCCCCATGAAATCATCCCGTTTGTGCTGCGGGTTGGATCCTATTCACCATTAGGATCCCATCATATCAATGGGAATATTAGCGTTATTGCACCATTATGACGAAATTAGTACAGAAATACAAATAATCTCAGTATACCAATTGTATTAGTACTAGTATCGGCATTATACTAAGCATACCATTAGTACAATAATTGGGATTAGCAGTAATAGTTATACTCTTATTAGGCTAACCTATTTTTTGCATACCATTCTGGTCCCTGGAACAACTGATACATGACCCGTTTTTCGTCCCAGTTATTATCCCATTTGGTTCCCATCAATTCTTCTTCCAGATCCAATTATGAACAACCATTGTTGATGGTTAATCCTATGACAATCCCAGTTATGACAACCATCATATGTTCCATAACCCATAATTATATATACATTAACATTAATCCATATTGATATTAACATTAACATTTCATATAGACAATGGGTTAGGATAATATAGTGATGGTTAATGATACATGGTACATGACTTCATGACATTTAACCCATTTTTCCATCCCCAGTCAGACGTAGCCTCTGGTAATTTGTTGCTATGGAACATTACCCAGTCGAAATTTTGTGATCCTATGAAATCATAGCATTGTTATACCATTACTAGATGGTAAAAAAATGCCATATTATACCATTAGTATGGCAATATAGCATCATATATATATACACACATATATATATATATATAAATATATACTATCATTATATCATACCATTGTTATATGGCAATATGACCCAGTTACTCCCAGCCAGGCCGGTGGAGAATTTCGGTTCAGACTTGCAGGACGTGACGCGAAGAATCCGATCAGTTTCATCATTTTTCAATTCTGGGATTGACATTGGCAAGAAATTGGTTGATGGGGTGATGATGAGTCACAGAAATCGGTTCATGTTTTGGATAGTTGATGGATATGCTAACAAATTGTAACTATCCCAACTCGGCCCAATGAACCCCGGGAAGGGCAAGGGAGGTGGAGATGAGAATGCACTGGGGAGTTCCCCATTTTTATGACGAACATCGCCATTTGTAGATGATGTACTCATGATGGACCTATGGGAAAATGCGGGAATTTTCCCCAAGGTTTGAAGATTGCAGGCTGGGCATAGTTGCTATTGGGTCTGCCAGAGTCTGTGAAACGATCTTCAGACTCTCCTTGGGAACTACAATCCTAAATAAACCATCATGAACCATTCATAAACCATTCATAAACCATCATAGACCATCACACATTTGGAAGATTTTGCCCCACATTTGGTCAAGATCAAACACCTTTGAGACCCTGAATAACTTGACCTGCATGGTCTGAAGGATGGTGTTGCACTGGCAAAGCTCCTTACAGTCATCGCGCCGGAGGCTCCTTGGGACTACCTATGTCGGAAAGCCAAGGGTAGTCCATGTGTGGTTTATTGTTTTGGGGGCTTGTATAAATATACATGAAAAATAGAAATCGGTCTTGTTCTTGTTTTTTTCTTTGCACAACCAGTCAAAGACATGCTGTTTACTATATGATAGAATGTTAAAGGTCTTTTGGAGCTGTATCGAGGTGGAGGAAGCATGTTAGTACATGCCCCACATAAGTAGCGCATATACTTCTAGCTTATATATATATATTATATAGAGAGTAATTGCCAAAAAGAATAGAAAAGCCAAATCCAATCCCAAATAGGGGTGAACTGTGGTTACCATGCACATCTATATCTGTACCTATATATCTATACTTATAAATCTATACCTACATATGTGAATATATATATATATATATATGTATATATGTATATATATGTATATGTATATATATATATATATGTATATATATATATATGTATATATATATATATATATATATATATAT
>Ga0126342_10016416_pt1 | contig 12901 bp, 13 predicted proteins | sample Cyp1metagenome_FD_92528 | JGI IMG/M metagenome (GOLD analysis project Ga0126342, IMG submission 92528) | Coral microbial communities from Lord Howe Island, Old Settlement Bay, Australia - Cyphastrea 1 metagenome | ecosystem: Host-associated > Invertebrates > Cnidaria > Coral ... | reverse complement strand
CACACACAGAGGCTTTTACACACAGAACCTCCTGTACACACAGACGCTTTTACACAGACACTTTTTCACACAGACGCTTTTACACACAGACGCTTTCACACACAGACGCTTTTACGCACGGACCCTCTTACACACAGAAGCTTTTACACATAAGAGCTTTTACACACAGACGCTTTTACACACAGACGCTTTTACACACAGACGCTTTTCCACACAGAACCTTTTACACAGATACTCCTTTACACACTGACGCTTTTGCACACAGAAGCTTTTACACGCAGACGCTTTCACACACAGAGATTTTTACACACAGGCGCTTTCACACACAGAGGCTTTTACACACAGAAACTCCTGTACATACAGACGCCTTTACACAGACACTTTTTCACACAGACGCTTTTACATACAGACGCTTTCACACACAGACGCTTTTACACACAGACCCTTTTACACACAGAAGCTTTTACACACAAGAGCTTTTACACACACAGACGCTTTTACACACGGACGCTCTTACACACAAACGCTTTTACACACAGACGCTTTCACACACAGAGGCTTTTACACACAGACTCCTCACAAAGACGTTTACACACAGAAACTTTCACACACAGAAACTCCTTTACACACAAATACTTTCACATATAAAAACCGGACCCGTGAAATCGCAATTTTTCCATAGTTTTTGACGTCCAACGTCCATTTTGTGCGAAAGGCTTGCGATGGATACTTCAAAATCGCAATTTTTCCTCAGTTTTTGACGTTCAACGTCCATTTCGCGCGAAAGGGTTGCAAAGTGACACTTTTTGTCGCAATTTTTCCTCAGTTTTTGACGTTCAACGTCCATTTCGCGTGAAAGGGCAAACAAAACTAGGACTTCTTTGTATGCTTAATTGAGGACAAAGAAACTCGTCATCCCCTGTTCCGCTTTTGACCTGAACGTTATTGTTTCGGAGTATTTTGAGTCCCTATGGGCACAGAGCAAAGGACGGATCGAATGATTCAATCATTTAACTTCCCTCCGCGATGCACAACCGCATCTGAAAGGAAATTTTAAAATCTGGTTCGCGCCTTAGGAAGACTTGGGTTTTTCATAAGGTCCCATGAAATAGGGCACCACCTTTTCCGTTAGATGTCTGTTAGGTACTTGTAGTTCTTTTTTGTTTCGAAGGATGGGACGTTTTTGGGACTTAGCTTGCGCATAGGCTTCCATGGCCTGCTCCGAGCGGGAAAACTTTTGGGTTGGAAAGTCTAGCATATATCCATCACGCAGGCTGAAAGCCCGGCGTAGTATGCTGGAAGTTTTTCCAATGGAAAAATCAAGTTTGCGTAGAAACCTTGTTGACAGGTCCTAGTCATAAAGGGCTGAGGACTTTTGCAGATGCTCTTCAAGCCATCAAGCTGAATGCTTTTGACTACTGGTCATGCCCTCACACAAGAGAGAGTCGTACGCACTATTTTAAACTTCATGGCCGTGTTGATACTTCGCTAGTACAAGCACGTTAGCGATCTTTTGCCACGAATCATCTTTATATTAACCCAGGGATAGTGATCCTTGTATGGCTTATTCCTGGAATTATACCAAAGCTTGAGGATACGAAGAAATCTTCGCAGTAGAGGGGACGTTGGAAGAGAGCAAAAAAGGAGACACGTGAGTGTTTCACTAAAGGGTGAAGGTCCCCAGCAGTCTCAGGGTTTGGCCGGACTCTGGGGTGGCCCTGATATACCTTGGGCAAGGTTAACCTTGGGTTTGGCCGGGTTTTCCTTGGGGTATATAGGGCAAGGGTCCTAAACAAACAGGACAGGGGTTCCTGAGATTTAAGAACTTGCTCCTGGGGGTATAGTTTTCTGCGATTTCTCGCTGCATTCATTGACAAATTTGGTCTTGCACAGCTGCGAAAAAAGGAGAGTCCTCTTGAGTCTTTATATATATATATATAGTTTATGTATGTATGTATGTATGTATGTATGTATCTATATATATATACAGAGATGGATATACAAATACATTGACAACTAGACAATTTGTCTGAAAACACGGTTGCTGCTGTCAATCCCATTGCAGTTTCCACACGGTACAAGATATGCAGCCCGGGAGATTGAGCGGTAAAAAGTGGCTTTTGCAGCAAGACAAGAGGTAGCATGGCTTTACTGGGATTTCCCCCCAATTCCACAATTATCTATACCGACCGGCCGAAAGATAGAATATGTCGTTTTGAATGACCGCCTGAATATTCTATCTTTTGATTATTTTTAATTTCAGAATATTCTATCTTGTGGGTGCTAGACCCTGTGTTTTTAGGATTTTTGAGATATTCTATCTTGTCCCCACTAAGAGTACAATATTCTATCTTGTCGCCGGTCGGTATACCCCTTCTTACTTTTCGATTTTTCGACTTTTCGAAATTCAAAACGAAACCTTCCCACTTTTCCACTTTTCGTTTTTCGACTTTTCGAAACTGATTTTGCATACTTTTCGCCCGGAGCCTTGCACCACATCTTTCCGACCCAGAAACCCCTTGTCTCCAACTTGTCTCCCACTTGTCGCCCACTTGTCTCCCAGTTGTCTCGCACTTGCTTTTCTTACTTGTGTCCGACTTGTTTCCCACCTGTCTGCCACTTGTCTGCCACTTGTCCCGCACTTGTCTCTCACTTGTCTCCCACTTGACTCCCACTTGTCTTCCACTTGTCTCCCACTTGTCCCGCACTTGTCTCCCACTTGCCACCCACTTGTCTCCCAGTTGTCTCGCACTTGTTTTTCTTACTTGTTTCCCACCTGTCTGCCACTTGTCTGCCACTTGTCTCGCACTTGTCTCTCACTTGTCTCCCACTTGACTCCCACTTGTCTTCCACTTGTCTCCCACTTGTCCCGCACTTGTCTCCCACTTGTCTCCCACTTGTCGCCCGCTTGTCTCCCACTTGTCTTCCACTTGCTTCCTTCTTGTCTCCCACCTGTCTTCGCACTTGCCCGCCACTTGCCTCCGACTTGTCACTTCCATCTGTCTCCCACTTGTCTCTCCCACTTGTCTCCCACTTGTCTTCCACTTGTCTCCGACTTGTCCCCCACTTGTCTTCCACTTGTCTCGCGCTTGTCCCCCACTTGCCTCCCACTTGTCTCCCACTTGTCTTCCACTTGCTTCCTTCTTATCTCCCACCTCTCTGCCACTTGTTTTCCACTTGTCTCCACTGGTCTCCCACTTGGCCCCCACTTGTCTGTCTCTTGTCTCTTCTCTCCCATTTGTCTCCTAGTTGTCTTCCACTTGTCTTCCATCTGCCTCCCACTTGTCTCGCACTTGTACCCCACTTGGTCTCACTTGTCTCCCACTTGTCTGCCATTTGTCTCCCACTTGGCCCCCACTTGTCTCCGACTTGTCTCCCGCTTGCCTCCCACTTGTCTGCCACTTGTCTCCCACTTGTCCCCCATGTGCCCATGTGTCTCCCACTTGGAACCTTGGAACTTTGCCTGCTGCGGCTTGTCTTCCATTTGTCTCCCGCTTAGCTTGTCTGCTACTGTGTGTCTCACGTTGCCTGTCACCTTGTTTCCCATCTTGTTCGCAGGACATTCTTTACATACAGAACTTCAGTTGTTTTTTTTTCCGAGTAGAATTTTTCAATGCTAGCCCTTGGTCACATGCAAAACACACGTCCAATTATCCATCAATAGTGAGTCTATCGTATGCATTTTCCAATTTCCACTCAAAAAATGAAAAAAACATGTGAAAACGCAAAAAAACACAGAATACTATTTTCTGGACGTGCGAAGAGCACTGCTGCAAGAAAAGACCGTCTGGCTGACAGCATGCAAAGTGATCAGTTTGGAATCTCAGACGTTGGAATCCTTGCTGCTGTTGGGTTGCAGAGCTGGGTTAATGTATATATTTTGTCTTCCGGCAACCGGCACCGGGAACCGGCACCGGGAACCGGCAGCGGCAACCGGCAACCGGCAACCGGCACCAGCGCCCGGCACCGGCAACCGGCCACCGCTTAGTTTCAGGTTTCTTTATGGTTGGATGTGGTTCGCTTAGGGTTCCTTCAGGGTTGACGTAGGCTGAGTTGAGGGTAGGGTCGGATTACCAGTAGAGCCCGTCTTGGACTGGCCTGCGCATAAACACACACATAAACGGCTTCAAATACGCAAACAAAATGCATATTCCCGACATATACAGAAATTCTGGCTACCAGCTGTTTTCTTTATGTTTACGTTTACGTTTACGTTTCTTTTACGTAAGGGGTAGAAAAAATCCTATTTGCCCAAAATAAGTTTTCTTTTTGTCCCGGCTTAAAAAAACATATAAACCATACACATGTACAAACACAAACGTTACAAAATGTGTTTGCGTTCTCGTTTGCGTTTTGTTTATGTTTCTGTTTATGTTTTCTTTACGCGCGTTTCAAAATAAGGCCTTGTTTTGCCTGATTTGCATAAAAATAATGTCTTATTTTTCCTCCATAAAAAACATCATGAATTCGCAAACGTATACATAAGTAAAACATAAACGCAACGCAATCCAATCGCAAAATACGTTAATGTGTCACATGTGTTTCGCATATGTTTCACATACGTTTCACATACGGCTCACATATGTTTTCACTTGTGCTGCACATACGCTTCACATACGCGTCACATACGTTCCACCAACATAAACGTTTATGTTTCATAACATGAGTTTAACATATGTTTTGCATGCGCGGCCACTTAGGATATGTATACGGACCCCCTTGTCAGGCTCCTAAAGACGGAAACCCTGGAGGCTTTTGAGATTCAGCTAAGGTTTAAGGTTAAAGGTTTGCATCGGATTTCTTTAGGGGTTGCTTTGGGTTAGTTTCGGGTCTGTTTTGAAGTTATGAATAGTTTAGGGTTTACTTTAGGTTGTCTTACGGGCTATTTTGGGTTGGCTGAAGGTTTATCCTGGTTTTTCTACAAGTTGTTTAGGATTTGTTCCAGGTTTGGCTGCAAGATTTTTTGGATAGATTGAGGGTTGTAGAAGCTTAGTGTAGGTTCATTTCCGGGTGGTTTAAAGTTTGTTCTCAAAATTGTTGAAAGTTTATTTTGGAATGGTTGAAAATTTGGTTTGGGTTCGTTTAGGGTTTAGGGTTGCTTTCGGGTTGGTTCAGGGTTTATGTAGGGCTGGTTTAGGGTTCGTTGTAGTGTTTTTTTTGAGGTCGGTTTATGCTTTACTTAGGGCTAGTTAAGGTTTATTGAAGGTTCGTTTAAGGTCATTTTTGGTTTGGTTTTGTGTTTATTTAGGGTTGCTTTCGGATCTATTTGCGATTCCTTTGGGTTGGTTTAGGGGTTATTGAGTGTTACTTTTGGGCTGTCTCGAATTTCTTTAATGTTTGTTTTGGGTTGGCTTGAGGCTTCTGGATGGCTTTGACTTTATTTAGATTTTATTTGAGATTGGTTTTGGGTTTGCTCAGACTTGGTTTCGGGTTTGCTTTAGGGTTGGTTTGGGTTTGATGTAGGATCGGTTCTAGGGCTGGCTTAGGGTTTAGGTCAAAATGTAAGATGGGTCCAAATTGGTTCCGGTTTTATCTTGCCTTAGTTTTGAAGTTTGTCTTGGCTTGGTTTAAGGATCCAGCACCGGCCACCGGCACCGGCCACCGGCACCGGGAACCGGCGCCGGCAACCGGCAACTGGCACCGACCAAAAAGTATATACTCAGCTTGGAACAGCTAGGTTTACCCGTATGATGCACGACGTGACAACAAAAACTGCCAAATGCTTTGACTGTGACTCCAGGAGTGCAGCGTTTGCTGAACACTTTGCAACGTAAAGCCGAGAAGACCGCTGAACGCAATCGGCTATCAACCCAATGCACCAAGATTTCGAGGCAAAGTGCGGTGAAGGCCAAGACTTTGAAGAACCTGGCCTACAATTTAATTTCTTAGATTCTCCCTGAAAACGTGATGGTGAAAGAGAGAAGAGAGAGGGGGAGAGAGAGAGAGAGAGAGAGAGCGAGGGAGGGAGGGAGGGAGGGAGAGAGAGAGAGGGGGGCAGTAATCTTGTTCAGGGGGCAGCTCACCCAGGAATTTCCAGACCCTCTACCAGCAGAATTTCGTTCTTGGTACCGTCACCAAATTCTTCGACAGCCTTTTCTCCCAGCATGACAATGGAAACGAAGACCGCATTTGGAAATGGACCGATAGTGATATTTCGCAGGCAGATCGAAATCGTGGCGTTTCATTTGGAGGATTTGGCCAGGGGAGTCCCGCTGCTACAGCCTATGATGTGAAATGGACCTTTCAGTGTCCGCAAGGGCAGGCTATGGTGGCTTTTGCTTCCGGCGCCTTCCGGCGAAACAATGAAAGAGACCGAAGGTGGAGATATCAGTGCGGTAGGGTCAATGGCTTAAGGGCCCGAAACCCCAGCGTTTACGCGGCCTGGACTGATTGGGCCAACGATTGGGACAAGGAGCGGTCTGGGACCTGGGGTGTGATGCGCATATACCAGGCACTGGAAAAATGCCCAGTTCAAGACTTTGAGGATTGCAGTCTCCAAACTGTCAAGCTCTGCGTGCTTTCTGAGCTAGCTTCCTTTCACTGGTGGTTTAGCAAGTTGTTCACCTCATGGGTTACACAATCCAACTTTCCGATAGAGCTTCCTATCCATCTACCATGCTCTTTTTCTATCCCCTTCTCCAGGGCTGTGATGTTCCAAAATTTCGCTAACCCCACATGTTGAACTTTCAAGTAGCATAAAAGAAGCGGACTGATGACAGGATGAAGAAGATCACAAGATCAAACAGGATAGATTAGATAGCTAGCTCAGACAGATTAGATAGGTTGAAGGACTAGGTAGATTGGATAGGTTAGATAACTGAAAAAGTTGAGATAAGATAGATTCGATTCGATTCGATTCGTCTCGATTCCATTTGATTAGGTTAGGTGAGCTTAGATTATATAGATGAGATCAGATAGGTAGATTAGTAGGTATATATAGGTTAGATTAGGTTAGATGCGATGAGATGAATGAGATTCGATTCGATTCGATTCGGCTCAAATGGGTTCGATTGGATCTGATTAGATAGATAGATTGGAGTAGTACAGTTGGATAGAACAGATAGATTAGATAGATTAGAGACTAGATAGGCTAGACTGACTAGATAGAATAGATCGACTAGATAGATTGGTGGATTAGATTGACAAGATCGATCAGATGGATTAGGTAGGTTCGATAGATCAGAAAGACTAGCAGATTAGATAGATTGATCGATTAGATTAGATGGATGGATTAGACGGATTATACAGATGAGATGGAGTAGGTATTATAGACTATATAGATAGACCAGACATACCGGAAACATGAGAAGATCAGGTGGGGTAGATAGAGTAGATAGATTAGACGAATCAGATAGGCGAGATACGTTAGATATATTAAATAGAGAAGATAGATAGAGTGATAGGTTAGATAACCTATATAGATTAGATAGACAGGATAGTGTAATATAGAGCAGACAGATTGAACAGATTAGAGGCATGAAGATAAGATTCGATAGGTCAGATACATGAGGAAAAGTACATAAATTAGATAGATGAGATAAGTTAGATAAATTAGAGTATACAGATAGATTAGAAAGTCCATATGGATTAGATAGATACGACCGATTTTAGAGAAATAATAGAATAGATAGTTTAGATAGACAAGATGTGGTAAGAGAGTATAAGATAAGATGAAGTATGACAGGCAGACAGACAGATAGATAGAGAGATGGATAGATAGAGGCACAGGCAGCCAACCTATATATGCAGTGGCTGCCACGCAAAATGAAAGCGGAGCCCGCCGCAGCGCAGAGGCAACAGCCAGCCAGCGACAGCCTGGTGGCCCACTGGGCCCGGGCACCCATGGGCAACAGCTGGCCAGCCCAAAGCACGCAGTGCTGCGCCCGCCGCGCAAGACAACCACGCACTGGCGCGCAGAGGCGACAGCCAGCCAGCCAGCCAGCCAGCCTAGACACGCAGGAAGTGTCGCGCCTGCCACGCAGAAAAACTGCCAGTTGATAGACAATGCTTAAAGAGAGAAGTTAGTAGAGATAAGTTGATAGAGATGAATCGACGCAGACACATGTTCGCAGCGAGAGGTTGATAGAGAGGAGTTGATGCAGATAAGTGGATAAAGAGAGTTGATAGAGACAGTGGATAGAGATAGTTGATAGAAACAAGTTGATAGTTGCTAAAGATGAGTTGATACAAATGAGTAGCAAAAGGACGGTGGGGGGAGGAGGAGGAGGGGGAGGAGGGGGATGAGGAGAAGGAGGGGGATGCGGCGCATCGCTAAAAACAAGAACCCCACGAAGTGATGCAGGGAAAACATAGTGACAACAGGTGCTGCAGCAGAAGCTGTAATGACCATCCGAAACAGGTGGTTTTTTGCAAGCGGATGCAGAGAGCAGGTGCCTTCAGGCAAAGGCAGCTTGTCCCAGCTTTTGTGCATTGTGCTGGGCCCAAGTCAACTAATTGCTTGTTGATTGCAGAGGCAGCTAGAAAGTGTTGAGAAAGAGACCATGTGAATCCTTATGGGGAGAACCTGGTGAAAGCAAGGAGCATTAAAAAAATGATGCATTGCACTTGGCAAGGATGATAGATTACAGAGGAGAAACACCAAAATGGAAAGCCATTGCAGATGTACAAACCGGGAAAACAAATCCAGGTGATAGTGATTGATACAGTAGAAGGACGACATATTCAAACCATTTGCATCCAATACACCCCCCCACCCCAACGTTCAATCTTCATTTTCACTGAAATGCATTAGCCCCAGTGGGCGCAAAAATCAACATCCCAATCCCAACATCACCTTTGCTCACATGCGCGCTGAACCATTGAGATGTGGTGGGAAATTCAACATAGATTCAGTTGCAGGGTTCGAACGTGATGGAACGTCCACCTATTGCAGTCGGGAAAGGCAGAATCAGACCGGAACGAAATTGCCTGCGCAAACAAGTGTGCAAACAGTGCTTCTGCATGCTGTCAAAGTTGAACGCAGCAGCAAACCTCAGTTTTATCCTGTGGGAAGTGACCTTGCAGGACATGGAAATCAATATTCCTCAGTCTGACTTTATGGTTGGCTTCGAGTCTGTGCATGACAACTCTAAAGAAGATCGTAGGTTCCGATATCGGACCGCGTCCCTGTGCAGAGATCGCTCTCGGGACATCGCGCGGCTGAATGACGAAATTGTTGCTTTGGATGCTATCATCAAGGTGCCTTGGATGCAAAGTTGGGTATACATCGCTGGGTTGTACGAGTACAGGGACGGGTTTTGCGACGTGGAGTTGTGTTTGCCACCTAAGTCACATCTGGCAATTGTTCTCCTTAGTTTGCTTTTATGCAAAATTTCTTGCACGTGAAACACGTGCAAGGCATAATGCGTGAAAATTCAAGCGCCTTTACTCTGTATTGACCGTTGCAAAGGCCTTCTACTGTCTAATTAGTCTAATTTGCATTTTTTGAATGATTCTTGCTACCCGGCATCTATTTTGCATTGTCCGCTGGACGTTGGCATTTCTATTTTCCATCCTCGCTCTGTATTTAGCATGCCTTCTATTTCGCTTGTTGTCCTCACTCTCTTGAGAAGTTGCAGCAGTGTAGCCAGCTGCACTTTCTTTTCAATCTTTTTCCTCTAATTAACTGAAATGTTTTGCATCTTTCCGCATGCTTGTTGGCCATTGTTTGTTTGTGTGCCATGGTTAGGCTTTCTGCTCCTACCATCCGCTTTACCTTCGTGCTGTGGACATACCTGTGGTGTAAACTAGTTTTTTATTTTTCGCCGCTCCTGGATCGCGCTTCTCTGCTTGAACAGTATTGATGAACAAGTCCTTGGATGAATGATGCCAGACCGATATTTTTGATATTGTTAAACAAATCACGCTTTGTTGAAGGCTTGCTGCCTATGATAGGAATCGCATTGGCACGGGGGTCTTGACTAGGAAGTGGCGCATTCCTCAAAGTGCCTAGCTCCATTGTTACACGGTTCCGTCTCTGGAAGCCGGGGGTGGTATCGCGGCTTCTCCCTTCTCTGAAATGTATGCGCAGGGTTCCGAACCCGGGAAACTTGGAACCTTGTCTCCCACTGTGTTTCCCACTGTTTTTCCGGCCGTGTTCCCCATTGTGTTTTCCACTTGTCTCCCACCTGAAAACCTTGGAACCCTGTCTTTTAGCACTGCACGGGTGGATGGTCTCCGCGTCATATGCCATATGCCTGATCAAGTTTTTTTTTTTTTTTCGGGGCTTTTTGGTGTGCCTCTTCAAATGAAGTGTGATTTTAAGAAAGCCCGAAAACTTAAGTTTTTCCCTTTCTGATGCGCACTTGCAATGGTATCAGGGCGCGCAATCTCGGGTTTTGAATGGCTTTGAAACTGGATCTCAAACGATTTCAAACTTATACAACCATGCACAAACAGATACAAACATGTACTTATATTATAAACACAAAAAATACGCATATATAATAAATACATACATATATATATGTATGTATGAATGAATGTATGTATGTAAGTATGTCTGTATGTAATGTATTGTAATGAAATGGAATCTTATGTAATGTAATGTAAGGTAATGTGGTGTAATGTGGTGTAATGTGGTGTACTGCATGTATGCAGGTGCACGGATGTATACATATATACATGCATGTGTATGCATATATGTATACATATTCTATTTATATATATATATATATGTATGCATGTATGTATACGTATGTATGTATACATATGTATACATATGCATGTAATTATGGATGTGTGGATGTAAGCATGCATGCATGCATGGCTGTCTGTCTGTCCGTCTGTCTGTCTGTCTGTCTGTATGCATGTAATGTAAATCAATGGAATATGATGTAATGTAGTGTAATGTGGTGTAATGTGGTGTAATGTGAATGTATGTATGCATGTGTACGTATGTATACATATGTATGTATGTATGTATGTACGTATGTACGTATGTACGTATGTACGTATGTACGTGTGTACGTATGTACGTATGTACGTATGTACGTATATACGTATGTACGTATGTACGTATGTACGTATGTATGTATGTATGTAATGTACTGTAATGTAATGCAAGTATGTAAGTATGTAAGTATGTAAGTATGTAAGTATGTAAGTATGTAAGTATGTATGTATGTATGTATGTATGTGTGTATATGATGTAATGTAATGTAATGTACTGTAATGTAATGTAATGTAACGTAATGTAACGTAATGTAACGTAATGTAACGTAATGTATGTACGTATGTATGTAATGTATGTAATGTATGTAATGTATGTAATGTATGTATGTATTGTATGTAATGTATGTAATGCATGTAATGCATGTAATGTATGTATGCATGTATGTATGAATGTATGAATGTATGTATGTAATGAATGTATGAATGTATGAATGTATAAATGTATGAATGTATGAATGTATGAATGTATGAATGTATGTATGTATGTATGTGTATGTATGTATACGTATGTATACGTATGTATACGTATGTATACGTATGTATACGTATGTATACGTATGTATACGTATGTATGTATGTATGTATGTATGTATGTATGTATGTCATGTCTGTCTGTCTGTCTGTCTGTCTGTATGTATGTATGTATGTATGTATGTAATGAATGTATGAATGTATGAATGTATAAATGTATGAATGTGTGAATGTATGAATGTATGAATGTATGAATGTATGAATGTATGAATGTATGAATGTATGAATGTATGTATGTATGTATGTGTGTATACGTATGTATGTATACGTATGTATACGTATGTATACGTATGTATACGTATGTATACGTATGTATACGTATGTATACATATGTATGTATGTATGTAATGTAATGTAATGTAATGTAATGTAATGTAATGTATGTATGTATGTATGTATGTATACGTATGTATGTATACGTATGTATGTATACGTATGTATGTATACGTACGTATGTATACGTATGTATACGTATGTATACGTATGTATACGTATGTATACGTATGTATGTATGTATGCATGTATGTATGAATGTATGAATGTATGTATGTAATGAATGTATGAATGTATGAATGTATAAATGTATGAATGTATGAATGTATGAATGTATGAATGTATGAATGTATGTATGTATGTATGTCTGTATGTATGTATACGTATGTATACCTATGTATACGTATGTATACGTATGTATGTATGTATGAATGTATGTATGTAATGAATGTATGAATGTATGAATGTATAAATGTATGAATGTATGAATGTATGAATGTATGTATGTATGTATGTCTGTATGTATGTATACGTATGTATACCTATGTATACGTATGTATACGTATGTATACGTATGTATACGTATGTATGTATGTATGTATGTATGTATGTAATGAATGTATGTATGTAATGAATGTATGAATGTATGTATGTATGTAAGTCTGTATGTATACGTATGTATACGTATGTATACCTATGTATACGTATGTATACGTATGTATGAATGTATGAATGTATGAATGTATGAATGTATGAATGTATGAATGTATGAATGAATGAAATGTATGAATGAATGAAATGTATGAATGAATGAAATGTATGAATGAATGAAATGTATGAATGAATGAAATGTATGTATGTATGAAATGTATGTATGTATGAAATGTATGTATGTATGAAATGTATGTATGTATGAAATGTATGTATGTATGAAATGTATGTATGTATGTATTGTATGTATGTATGTATTGTATGTATGTATTGTATGTATGTATTGTATGTATGTATTGTATGTATGTATTGTATGTATGTATGTATGTATGTATGTATGTATGTATGTATGTATGGTATGTATGTATGGTATGTATGTATGGTATGTATGTATGGTATGTATGTATGGTATGTATGTATGGTATGTATGTAT
>Ga0126342_10016415_pt1 | contig 12901 bp, 13 predicted proteins | sample Cyp1metagenome_FD_92528 | JGI IMG/M metagenome (GOLD analysis project Ga0126342, IMG submission 92528) | Coral microbial communities from Lord Howe Island, Old Settlement Bay, Australia - Cyphastrea 1 metagenome | ecosystem: Host-associated > Invertebrates > Cnidaria > Coral ... | reverse complement strand
TAGATAAAATGCCAGAAGATATGTCAGATAGAATGCCAGAAGATTTGCCAGTAACAAAACGTATAAATGTCATGGTGGGGATAACTCGAAGTAAAGTAATTTCAGCTCTGCGCGGAAACATTGCATGACAGTGCGCAATAGTCAAGCAAGCTCATTTGAGCACGGTCATGCGACGGCGGCTGATTTCCAAATCAACCTCTCCTTTCCTTTCCCTTCCTTTCCTTCCTTTCCCGTCCTTTCCCTTCCGTTCCCTTCCTTTTCCGTCCTTTCCCTTCCTTTCCCTTTCTTTCCCTTTCTTTCCCTTCCTTTCCCTTTCTTTCCGTTCCTGTCCCGTCCCAGCAACCAAACAATCTAATCCGCTGGGGGGTTTCCTAAACCGATTTAATCAAATGGGGGTGTGCTTTGAAGTTGCTACGCACGGAGCGGTTCGCTCCCCCCAATTGACCAAATCAGTTAATAATTAATATATTCTATAATATTAATAATGTATAGACAAATATATGTAAGTAAGTATGTGTCGTCCCATGTCATCTTTGACATTTGCTGTCATGGGCATGAATGGGGCCTCTACAAAATACAAAACCAAGCATGCCAAACATCCAACACCACCTCTACCAAATAGATGTCCATCCAATCTACTCCCATCAAAACATGACACAACAATGCCAAAAATGGCCTCTACAAAATCATTGCCGAGCAAAATCGGGTCTTTCAAAATGGTTTTTTTACGATGCTCAATCCTCTATTTTGTAGACAAAGTTGGGGTTTGAACTGGTGACCCTGCACTGGCTCGAGAGGTGTCAGCACCTCATTATTTTGTAGAGAAAATGATCAAAGGGACTACTACTACTACTACTACTACTACTACTACTACTACGACTACGACTACGACTACGACTACGACTACGACTACGGCTGCAGGGGCAGGTCCGCGAAGCCTGTCTACGTGCCTGAAATTGGCTGTTACTACAGAACAGGTTCGCATGGTAAAGGTGTCCAAGCTGACCACATGTGCTCCTGGGAGAAGATCCTCCGTTGGCGGTCTTCATCCCCCTGCCAGGCTATGGCTTGCGCACGTGAGCATGCTGCTGCAAAAGGTTGAAGCTCTTTTTGTTATGTATATATATATATATATCTATCTATCTCTCTCTCTCTATTTATGTATCTATATATATATCTCTCTCTCTCTCTCTGTCGTTCTCTTGGCTCTATGCGATACAGACTAGATCGACTGCGATCTCAAGCTGTGTGAAGACCAAATAGCTCAGCAAATTGCAAGGCACCCAAGGCCGAGGCCAAAAGAAGATAGCAGACAACCAGAAACAAACATTCAAGAGGTCTGCATCAAAATAGGAAACTGCTCAGGCCAACCGTGCCCCTCTCTTGTGAATGTTGCGGGTGAAAGACACTGCGCAGGCCAGGCGCTACTAAGCACTTTCATCAGCATTTCTGGCTGTAAGCCTGCACCTTGAATGACGAGAAAGGTAAAGTGTAGTCTGCTCAGTAAAGGTCCAATGCTAATAAAAGATATGAGACATGATGATGACTCCGCAAACACTTAGCACCAAAGAGTTCTAGCACCGCATGGCCCACGGAAGTTGAATGTCGCTAAAATGCAGCTGCTGCTCCACCCAAGGCGACCCGAGCCTCATCATCACTCACCTGCAAGCGCTACACAACATCGGATGCAGCGTCACTGCACGCGCACTGAGTGCATGTGTAAAATCCGCAGACACATGAACAATTGATTCGTTTGAGCTGCCACACAAATGACGCCTCTGAAACGTCAATGACCCCTTCATAGACATCCTGCAGTCATAAGTGTTGTGTCCCGACAGGGATGAATGCGCATGAATCGATCCGAAGCACTGCTTCTTGAAAGCTTGCTGCATCGGCCTGCTGTGGATGCTGCACCTGACTGAATGACGCAAGGTCCCAAGGGTTCGAAGCAGCCAATCCAAATCACCGAAAATCAGTGCTAGCTGGCCAGGGGGAAGCTGTTAGAAAAAACATGCGGTGGAACTAGCTAGAGCTTGCAAGACTGCAAAGCGCCCCGTATAGGAAGAGGCAGAAGCAACTTGCATCCTCGAAAATCACGCCTGGCGCCTCGCCTCGTGCTTGACCGCGCGAAAGGCAGGGCAAACCTGACAAGGTCAACAAAGGCTTGCCATGGTAACATGCACGGGAAACGAGGAACACTTCTTGCTGGAGTGGTACTATGTCATGGCATCTCTGCGAAGCAAAGTGAAGCACTGTGAGAATACAGCCTGTGACGACTGCAATGAAGGTCCGGGTGAATGTATCGATGAGCGAATGAATGGGTGCAGGACTGAAGCAAGGCAGGAAGGAAGACATGAAGCAAGGACAGAAGGAATGAAGGAATACACCCAATCGGGAAAGTCAGTGCACCGTCTCTTTGAAACACAAATCACCATGGGACGCCGCGCATTCGGGAAGTCAGAGAAGTCAGCGCAATTTAATATACATTAGCATGGGACGCTGTACGCCAGCAATCATCTAATTTGTTGAATGTTCGGTGCTTTTGATGGCTCTAAAATTAGGAATCTCATTGTGGACGCTGCATCTATGCAGTCGTTATTTTAAGTCATTTTGAATGACGATGTTGAAAAACGCAGTGGGACGCAAGTTTCACCAGAACTCAAAGTGAAGCGACCAACCAAAGATACAGGTGCAAGGACGGATACAGTCCAAACAATGGCCGACAAGGCGAGCGTTGGCCGTTGGCCTCAAGCACGCAGGGCTGTTGCCACTCCGATCGCCCGGCCAGTGACGACTGCTGTGTGTGCCCCTTGTGGCGCACGCAACTCGGTAGTGGGAAGGTAAGCAGCAGCAGCAGCAGCAGCAACAGCAGCAACAGGACCAGCAGAACCAGCAGTAGTAGCAGTAGTAGCAGCAGGAGCGACAAGGCAAGACAACGCAAGACAAGGCAAGACAACGCACGTATTTCCGGCGATACTCTGGCGATACCCCGGCGATGCCCTAAGATGGAGAAAAAAACTCGCCACCAATCCCCCTCATCATTTCAACACAATCACATCTCCAAATTTCAAAAGGGCAAAACCCAACACAATCCAATTCCCAATGGAACTGACACATTCGGTAAATTCCAAACATGCAAAAACGCAGGTAAAAGTATCAATAATCAAAACCATGTTTTCCAACCACAAGCTGGACGCCGCACGCATAGACTTCCACAATTCTTTCCCCCCAACTAGACGCAGCAAACTATGTCAACGCCTTGAGTTTCCAAGTGGAGAGTGGGAAGGAATATGAAGGAAGGAAAAATATGGAAGAAGGAAGCAAGATAGGTGGCAAACACGCTGGGGCAAAGCATTGGATGAGTGACTTCAGGAACCGAGCACTGAAGAATGATTCGATGGACTCATGACATGCGTTACCGTGATTGAGAGCAAATTCAGACACGCCGCCTCGTTGCCCAGCGTGTCTGCGCCCTTGTCAAGGAAAATTGATAGGAAAAAAAACTTGCTGCAACATGTCCAAAGGCAACTTGAAATAGAGAACAATTCATGGGAAAGAAGCATGAAAACGCATGGCTCACCGCATGAGTTGAGAACAGGATTGAAACAGAAAGCTTGTAGCTTTTCGGTGGCCATGTCCTTGCTGCAACTCTGCTTGGCATGGCCAGAATTTGGATTGCGCAGCATTGCGTGGCGAGAAGGAAGGGTAGCGGAAACGCGTTACTTCCGTCGAAAGCGGCGTCAACAGCCTTCAAACATGTGCTGCCACAGGCGCCTCCTCTGCCAAGGCCTCGGCCTCGTCAAAGGGTGAAAAAGAAAGAATGCCAAACGATGCTTCACCCAAAAAAGTCTGCTAACAACAACGTTGGTCCCACGAAAAAGCGATGACATGACTGCAAGGTGCCTGCTCAGCTGGCGACGATGCAGCCAGTGGAGCCTAGTCAGCAAGAGGGCGTGTCACAACACTTGTGAGATATTGATACAAGGAGCAAATGAGGCACCTCCAGGGCAGATGGCCGACCCCGCACATATATGTACAATGGAAGGTTCCGAGCCCTGCAACATGCGACGCTGCCCGCGGCGCCTCGGGCGCCAAGGCTTCGGCCTCGTCAAGGCTTCAAGAAATCAACGCAAAACGATGCTGCACAAACTTCTTCTTGCAAAAGGATGCTTCACAAACGTCTCCTTGCAACATGTCCTTGTTGCAACTCTGCTTTGCATGGCCAGAAATTGGATTGCGCAGCATTGTGTGGCGAGAACGAAGGGTAGCGGAAGCACAAGGTGTCCTTCCAAAGTGGCTTCCACAGCATGTGCTGCCAGAGGCGCCTCCTCTGCCAAGGTGTCGGCCTCCGGGAAGGTCGAAAAACAAAGAACGCAAAAGGATGCTTCAGACAAAAAAAGTTTGGTTTCAACAACGTAGGTCCCACGCAAAAGCTATGACATGACTGCCAGGTGCCTGCTCATCTGGAAACGGAGGCGCCACTAGAGCCTATAGTCAGGTTGGCACAGGGTGTCTCATGGAGGGGAAAGCCAGAGGGCGTGTCACAACAGTTGTCAGATATCGATACAAGGAGCAACTGAGGCCCCTCTAGATAAGATCAAATGTGGCTGACGCAGCACATGCATTGACAACGTGCATCCTGGCCTGTGGTAGCATAGGACCCCTCGCTCGCCAATGCAACCCCAAGAAGATCGCAGCAGCATTGGCTGCAGCCCAATCCTGTGACAGGACGGTGTAGAAGTAGCTGCTGCAGAGAACACTTTGCAGCAGCATTGCCAGGGACTAGGACATTGCATTCAAAAAATGAACTGGAGCAGCCGTGTCCCTCGCCTCCGCAAACGGCTCCCAAGCAATGCTGGGCGACCGAGGTGGCGGCGGAGCTGCGAGTGACGCAGTCACAGAGGCTTGGTATGTCGCAAGACTTGGAACGCTGTCATCCGAGAAACCTAGTTCTGCCAAACAGGGCTGCATGCTTTCCACCACTGGTCTTTTGCAAAAAAACAGTTCGGACGACCACCACCTGCTGCAGCAACTGTCTTCACGACCTTTCCCAAACCCAGAGCATTGAGAAGCAAGCATGCCACGCAAGCAAGCAGGTTGGCAAAGTCCTGGGCAGGGGACAGATCGCCCTTGGAGCAATTCCACACTAGGCCACTAGCACCGGAAAAGCGGTGTGGCGGAAGTTGCCAAGAAAGGATTTGTATCATATGACGGGTTGAATGTCAAGTTACCTGATTTTCAAGCCTGTCTGAATGTATTTGAAGTTACTTGTGCTTTTCTGGCTTTTTGGTAGTTCTGCTTTCCGTGTTCTTGTATGTATATGAATTGCTCACTACAGGCCTCCTGTGCCGCATTGTGTGCCATGATTGTTTGTTTGGATTCTTGTTTCATGTTTCGCGCTTTGTTCATGTTGGTTGTTCGTACATCTATCACATTGCTTTGTGATCCCGTCAGATGTGTGAAGATTTACATCAAGAAATAAATGAAGTAAAGGAATCTGCTTTTTCGTCTCTTTAGTAATCTCTTCAGTGACCTTTTCTTTGGATCATGCTTGAGTTTGAAATCTTTGGGTTGGATGTTTTAAGACTGAAGCTTCAGACAGAAGGCCCGCATGGAGAAATTCAATGCATTAAGTCGATTGATATGGTGACATGCACAAAACTCTGATAGGTCGAAAGATGTTTGCTTCGATGAGAACAACGTATATATAACGAAGAACTGTTGTGTATTGTCAGGATGCGAGGTGTGCGTAAAGGAACAAACGACTATTTAGATCTTTAGAGAGTAGGACAAAGAACATAGTCCCACGGATACCTCACAAAAAATGCCAAGAGGTGTCAGAACTGGATGACCCTGGCTTGAAGAGTTCAAGTTGTATCTTCATCGACTTGTCGGGTCAAGCCACTTAGAAATGCTGACTGTAAATTTGGCTTCATTTGCTGGCAAGCATCTTTGTGCCTGTTTCCGACGGCTTGGTTCAGTTGTCGTTTTGTTGCATTTGAAGAGTTGAACTGAAACCATGCCCCTTGTGCGTTGAGCACCACAGAGCAGACGCCATGGTAGAAGGGGGCAGGTGCATCTTCCACTTTTAAGTGTGCATGCAGCGTCCTGGCCGCTGTCGCAGCTTCGGACAACTGCATTGCGAAGATGGTGTCAAGCTCGTCTTTGTCCAGCGCGTTTTTGGAACGCAAGTTTCCCAGCATGCGTTCGAAACGCTGGGTGGCTCGCATCGCAGGTGCTGGTGCAGCCACTGGTGCAGCCACAGAAGGCTGGGCCTGCGAGCTGTCGGGTGCCTTGGCTGTGACACAAAGATGCACATGTATTGCAAGACGGCCGGAAACTAGTCCGCGACCGAAGCACCTCGTCTGGAAGAGTATGTGCTGGGTGTGCGAAATCCAAGACGTTCCAGCATTTGTCCATCTCTTCTGCAATCCAATAAGCAAACTTGATGGCATTGTTTGACACAGCCAAGGGTGGATCGAACTGGTCTCCCCACCTGCCTGCATGACAATTTATCCAGCAGCAGCAAGTCCCAAACGGAGTATTCAAATATTGGTGACAGGGATATGTGTGAGAAATGCAGAAAAGAAATGAGGCACCAGCTTGTAACATAACAGATGGCAGATATGGTGTGAAAATTTGTGCAACAGTTGTGGTCACTTGAAGACGGTCTAATGCAAGACGACCTTGTGGCAGCAACAAATCACCCTCCAGTCACAAAGAAAAACAATGCAAGCTGCAGGACGCATGCGCTGTCACACTCAAGCTCCAACAGCCTGCAATGTCGAAGCCGTCGTGCCCTTTGACGTGCAAAAACAACTTGCTGATCTCGGAGAGCATGTGCACGCCCCAAGCCAATCGATTGTATTTTGTGCGGAGTTTGCCATGCTTCTTGCTCGTTTCATGTTCCCCCCGTCGGCAATACGTTTCTCTTTGCAGTTCCATGTGCGCCTCAGAGGCGGAAAACAGCAGGCAACAGCACAGAGAGAAACCCAGGCACAGCAAGAATAAACGCATATATGTAAACCTATCTAATATGCAAGGCAAAGATAGAAAGCAGGCACATATGACGAAGTCCGGGGGACATCGAAAGTTTGTGCCACAGTCGCCTCTGCGCCATCGCGCGGATCGGGGACAAATTCCCGACCTGCCAAGTTCACAGGACAAGCTGAATCCGAGAAAGAATTTTGTATACCGCATGCCCATGTCAAATCACACTTCTACACTGTGTGGCGCAGACTTGCAAGCATGGAACAGGAAATGCCGTCACGGACACCAATTCCGCAGGCCCTAGAAAAGGAAGCCTTCAGCATGTTTCAAAGAGTTGGCGAAGACTGGGTACAGCAGATGCGCGAGAAAGTCACCGGGCTGGTGCGAGGGGACACAGAGATCGCGGCAAGCCGCTTTGATCTCTGCTAGAGTCTGGAACCGAGGATGCGGAACACAGACAGTCAGACGCCCGCGGAGCCCAAAGGCATCCTGAGCATTGTGTTAGCAAATGCTATGGGCACATGCACAGCAAGAATATGTCGGCTCTCTGATCTGTGCCCTATGGAAAGGAAGCAGGACGAGACACAGCAGGAACAAACTTGTCGCGAACAACAGCGAAACGATGGCTGAGGGAAAAGGTGTCCTTGCGTGTGGCGTCAAACACCTCCGGAACGTGACCGGCAGCCAAGATGGAATACCAGGCCCGCTCGATGGTGAAGGCGCGGGTCTTTTCCATCACCGGCCGGTGCCAAGGACTCGAATCCCACAGCTTGCCTGCAGCGCCTTTATCCACGCAGTTCTCCGCCTGCAGCGAGTGGACAGGCGATGAAGCCGGGCCGTAGACGCCCATGCACACAGACATCCCGCGCAGTGACTGCACTAAGGAGCCAGCCGCGAACCAGTGGAAGACCTGCTCCACCTCAGGCTCCACAGAGATGGCGGCGCCTCTGTTCTGAGCCTGGCTCATTTGGAGGCCTGGCACACAACAGAACAGGAGAACACAGATTGGAAACTTGTTGCGGCTGCCTCGCCTGTGGCAGCCAACGACCCACCGCCGGCGAGACACTGTCGGCGGGGGGGTTCCTCATAGTCTGCGTCCATGCCAGCAGCTTCCTGTTGCTGAGCCCTCCTCTTCGCCATCTCTTTCTCGGCAGTGTGCCGCCGTGTCATTATCGTAGACAAGGCAGTCGCCACTGTCAGAATGAGACCGGAGGAGTTCACGGACCCAGGATGCAGCAGAACTGCCCAAATGGAATTCGGCAAGACAATCGATGGAGCGATGACAAAACGGTCCTGCGTCAAGTCGGAACCATGTCCATGAAAAAAAACAAAAGTGACATACTGTTGTTACGGTGATGTTGGCATCAGTGCCACCACCAGTCCAAAGGTGCCAAGGCAGCAACCATGACGACCATGGCAAGAACCACGGGCCTAGAAGCAGCTTTTCTATCGCCGCAACGGCCACAAGCAGAATAGGAAACGAAATATTAGTTTCAAAGCATGGCATCCACAGGGATGCGTTGAACATGGATGGAGGAGCAGCCGCAACTGAGCACAGCGCGGCCATGTGAGAGACAAAGACTTGGCCACTGGCAGTGCTACCGCCATGATTTCAGGCGCCATGGCTACTGCCTTTGCCTCGTCCAAATCGTTGCAGGCGCGAAAGGCCTGCAAGACGTCCTCATCGCTGGGCTGCTCCTTCTTCACAGAGCGTGTCATGGCAGGAAGCAGACAGTTGCTCGATTGGGAGAAAAAGCGCTGGAGGTCAGGAACAGCTGCAAACATCTAAATCTTGTTCTGGCAGGAAAAAGCTGATGTCTGATTGTCTCGTCAATATGCTCAAGTTCTGCTATCGGCACATGCCACATGCAATCAAGGCCGCAAGTGGCAAATCAATGGCTCGACCAGACAAAATGTGCCAAGTACGGGAAAGCATCTGGGGCCCCAGGCCTGTCGCCATGGCCTGGTCACGACAGAGGCTTGCGCGGGCGCGCGGTGAAAGAGCGATCTCGGTGGCGCAGGCGACTGCCGGAAAGGAGGAGCAGGCACATAAAATTGAATGCGTCGCCCGATGAAATGAATATATAATGTGACCCGGTTTGCCTCCATAAAACGCTTTTTCAAGAATGTGCACAAAGTGGTGCCACCCAAAACCCCATTAACGATATCTATATCACCTACAAATCATCGTCATGAGATTGATAAAGTAATGCCAGGTACGGAAAAACGACTGGAGCCCCAGGCCTGTCGCCATGGCCTGGTCACCACAGAGTCTGAATGGTCACTTGCGTACGGAGCCAGTGACTCAGGTATAAGTCAACCCACAATGTAGTCAGTATGTAAGAGGTATGTGGTGTAAGAAGAAGAAATCGTAGTGATAGCCGGGTATGGTGATTTCTATACATGGGAGATGACCAAAATGAATAGCTTATAACGGACAGGTCCGTCACGATATAATGTAATAGATGAATGAGGGGTACCCCTATGTCAGGAAAATCTGGTGACACCTGATGCACACTGGTTGAAGACATCCCTACTGCTTATGGGGGGGGGGCGTCAGCTAATTGTAACTGACATTTTTGGGCATATGCTACCTCAAAAATGTAACTTACATGTTTCAGGTGGGCCTCAAAAATGTAACTTACATTTTTGAGGTGCTCTCCAGGAAGTTGGAAACCTGTGAAAACTGTAAGTTACAATTTTGAGGCCCATGTTCCTGTGCAACATTGGTAGCTCATTTCATCTCATTGCCACCATTGGTCTCATTTGATAGGATTGAATGTTCCTGCACTGTCCCCCAACATTGCTGCAAGATCCCAAAACCCCATAAGAAAGACACCTCAGCAATGCCAAATTACAGTTTGTGGGTGTATCCCGGGAACAGTAATTATAATGGAATCTTATGATGTGTCTGTCATGTGTCATTTTTCCCCATGCAAAGGTTGGCTAGAGGGTCCCACACTGACCAGAGATAGTGAAACACTAGGCTGTTCACACCTGGGGACCCCCAAGTAACAATTAAAATTGTTCCCGTGCACAATTTGTTTATGATGACTGATGATTTGGTGAGACCTGACGAAGCTACATAATGCCAGTGGAATATTATGGAATCGAATTTGATCAGCTGACCACACATAATGAAAAGGGAAACCCGAAGCTTCTCACATCTTTCGGGGTGCGGACGGGGGAGGGGGGGGAGGACTGGAGGGGATTCATAAATGGAACTTAGCACCTCGTCGGTTCTTATTTGCATTTTAGTAACCCCGCTGCCTGGGGATCAACAATTGTTACTATTCACCTGCCAGGTTCCAACTTACATTTTCTCCAACCCCTGACCCCCTACCCCCCGTCTGGTTTGCATGGCTCAAGGGTGGGTTAGTTCAAGTTTTACCCGCTAGGGGGGGGGTACCTCCAAAGTTGTAAGGTACATTTTTGACACCCCCCCCCAAGAAAACCATGGTTTCGAGTCTCGAGGGTAGGGATTTGAAAACCTGATGGAAAGTCGGTGACAACCTGGTGAAAACTTGGTGCGAACTCGGTGACAACTTGGCGAAAGCCTGGTGAAAAGCCGGTGAAAAAACCTGTTGCAAATTGTTTGAAAACCTGGCAAAACCTAGGTGAAAACCAGTTGAGAAAACCTGGTGACAACTTGTTGAAAAACCGGGTGAAGAGCTGGTGAAAACTTGATTACAACTGGTGAAAGCCATCCCCCTGACCGCGAACAAGAACGGGAAGAACAAGAAGAAGAAGAAGAAGAAGAAGAAGAAGAAGAGACCAGAAGAAAGAAGCACAACAACAACAACAACGAAGACAACAACAACAACAACAACAACAACAACAACAACAACAACAACAACAACAACAACACCGAAGACAAGAACAACAACGAAGACGGCAACAACAACGAAGACGACAACAACAACAACAACAAGAAGAAGAACAAGAACAACAACAACAACAACAAGAAGAAGAAGAAGAACAAGAACAACAACAACAAGAACAACAAGAACAACAACAAGAAGAAGAAGAAGAACAAGAACAATAACAAGAACAACGACAACAACAACGACAACAACAACAACACCAGCAACAACAACAACAACGACAACGACAACAACAGCAACAACAACAAGAACAACAACAACAACAACAACAACACCAACAACAACAAGAACAAGAACAACAAGAACAAGAACAACAACACCAACAACAACAACAACAACAACAACAACAACAATAACAACCAACAACAACAACAACAACAACCAACAACAACAACAACAACAACAACAACAACAACAACAACGACAACAACAACAACGACAACAACAACGACAACAACAACGAAGACGACAACAACAACAACAACCACAACCACAACCACAACCACAACAACAACAACAACAACAGCAACAGCAACAGCAACAACAACAACAACAGCAACAGCAACAGCAACAGCAACAACAAAAACAACAGGCACCCCGAAAGCATCTATTGCAATGGGGCTTCCGTGAAAGAGGTCATCCAGCTAGTGGGGTACCCCCATGACTCTGAACCCCCATATTGATACATGATGGAACGTCAGAAGGTGCCAATGTCGCATCCTGCTGATCCACACACATCGACAAGATCGAAAAACCGGGATCTTCAGATTGACATATATCATATAGTACTGACGTCCCCATAACAGATGACGGGCTCAACCCCCACTAATGTCCAGGAAACTCGACCCGGCTCGTTTAGGCTCCTATCTCCCGAGCCAGGCGACTCCCGGTGTAAGGTCGCCACTTTGAGATGCAGGGAAACGCAATCGTGCATATGTTGTCTGGGTATGGCTCAAACGGGGCGAGAAGCGAAGCACCTCTCTCTAGACAGAGGCGATAAGTCAGTATTGGATCCATTGCTTGCAAGGAGTTCGTGACTGTTGAGCCATGTGGGGGTGCCCTAAAATATGGGTACCCCTGGTCATCTTCCATTTTAGATTGGGATTTTCTCTCAAATCAACTATCGAGCGAGCTGGGATAGTCCCATGGCTATGGAAACCCCCGTTTCTGTTTGGGCACCAGCACCTTCCAGGCTTGTGGCGGACCGCAGGTCAGAGCAGGCAGTGACGCCAGGAAGGCTCGGGATTCGGCGGCAGCGGGCATGAGGTGCTGCAAGCCTCCCTGCAAATTCAGTGCAGCAATCCCAGCCGCGCGCAACAGCAACCTGCGCCGAAAGGGGCGCAGCAATCGCCAGATTCCAAGGAAACTAGGGGGAAGGCTCCCTTAGGTAAGTTGGCTCTAGAAGTAGCTCAGATACTGACGTTCAGAGTGGACACTTGAATTTCTGTGGTCTGTAGTTGTGTCACTTCTGTCTGTACTTAGAGGAAAAAACATACAACAAACATCTCTGGACTTCGCGCAAGCCACGTCGCAATCAGGCTGTCATTGCCGCGACGGCAGAGACAAGCCACCAGGGAATGACCGGCAGCGCCGGGTTTCTTCGACGTCTTGTCCTGGGGTCAGAGTTCAACGGATCCCTGAAAGGTCCAGCGTCCAAGAAAGTTTGGATGATGAGAATCCCGTCTATATCATAGTGTTTGTATGTATATATAATATGTATATATATATATATGCATAGATCGAAAAACTGGGATCATCAGAGTGAAATTGGTCCTGAATCCTACGCAAGATATATATCATATAGTACTAATGTCCTCAGAACAAATGACGGGCTCAACCCCCTCGAAAGTCCATGAAACTCGCCCCGGCTCGTGTAGGCGAACCGCTTGTATGCTTGATTCGGCCCCCCTTCTTACCTTCTCTCATTCCTTCTCGTCAGGAGCAACGTTTATTTGAGTTCACCTTACTCATCTTTTTTTTTTGATCTTTGTCAAGATGCATGGAGACTAGCTTCGACGTGCGTCTTT
>Ga0126342_10016414_pt1 | contig 12901 bp, 13 predicted proteins | sample Cyp1metagenome_FD_92528 | JGI IMG/M metagenome (GOLD analysis project Ga0126342, IMG submission 92528) | Coral microbial communities from Lord Howe Island, Old Settlement Bay, Australia - Cyphastrea 1 metagenome | ecosystem: Host-associated > Invertebrates > Cnidaria > Coral ... | reverse complement strand
CATGCTAGCAGGCTGCGACTTCCTCATGATGCCGTCCCAATATGAACCATGTGGCCTTCCACAGATGTATGCTCAAGCATACGGAACTGTGCCAGTGGTCCACGAAACTGGAGGTCTGAAGGACTCTGTCTCCGGACTTTGGGATGAGCACAGGGACCGCGAAACTGCAACAGGGTGCGCACCTCAGACACCCTTACGGTCACCCTTATGCTATGAAACGGCGAGGGAGACTACCTTATGTTCTGAAAAAATATTGAGCAAGTATGAAATGTGAAGAGCACCAAGAGTACCAAGAGCACCGAGAGCTGTTTGGATCCATCATGCATGTTGACATCATTTGCACGATTTCAAGAAATGACCCAGGTTCCTGTTCTGTGGCTTCGATGAAAATCATTTGAAGGAGCGAATGTATCAGGCACCGGTCCTTTTGCTTGCGGCACTTAGGACAACTTTCATGGACGTTGATGACGTTGATATTTTGTACTCCATGCGTAGGATCTCTACACTCACGTACATTCATCCATACCCATGAATCTGTGCCCTACAGTGCAGTTTTGTTTTCCCCCACCAACATGTGCGGCCTAGTTTTGCACCCCAGTTTCTGCTTTGTCTTGGTTGCAGAGGACTGCCACGACTGTTATGAATTTGATTTCAACTGGGTTCATAAGAACAGTCACCATACAGTCAATCAGAGTCACATATGCCGCGCTGACTGGCACATCATCTACCTACATCTACCTACATCTACATCTACAGCATATTTCATGGTTTTTTGCTGAGGCCCTAGAGGTGTTCCACAAGAAGCACGACCTTTTCAGACAAATCCAAATGAATGGTCGGGGCCTCGGGCCGACATCGACCCACTGGCTCAGAATTGAACTGGCCTTGCCTTGCGAATTCCGGGATTGTGAAAGTATTGCAGCATTGCATAGTACGATTGCATAGTATTGAAACATATTGAAACTCTTTCAGATCATAAGATGCTGTTGAGACTTATACACTTAGACCATTTTGATTCTGAGACAGCTTGTAGTCTTTTGTCTATTGGATTTGCTTCAGCACAGCTGAAGCAAAGCATTGATGACACTCTCGATGGCCCGATGACGAGTCGTTTCTTCCATCGACTCCAAGGTCTTCGGAAAAACTACTACTGGCCTCAGGACCGGAGTCCGCGAAGCCGCGACATCTCGACATAGATTCTGATGCTCCTTTAGCACGTGCGTGGATGTGCAAACTTGTGTATATATATATAAAATGAGACAATATCCAACATATGTACACACAAGTAAGCTAATGTATATGATATTGAATATACATGTGACCTACATTAAACCAATGTCATACGTTTTGCATCGTTTTGCCGTGCCTGGCAATGTCTTGCCATGTTTGGTTCAATTGGTGGTTGCCGGTTGTAGGCCATTGACGAGTACGAACGCCAACTTGATTGGACTTTGGACAGTGACGCAGCCGTGAGCTAGAGCTCAGCTCGTCTCGGTCAGGTGCATTCAGGTGCTGAGGGCGGTGCTAGGTACCTTTTGTACTGGCACAGCAACTACAACAATTCACAGGGGTCTTCCTCATGCTAATGATGCCACTCATTTTCCATTGAGACAGGAACATCATATGATAATTATATATTATATATATATATATATTATAATATTAATATATTTTATGTTCTGTTTGAACATCAGCGTTGAGAGGAAGTCCTGCACAGTGCCCTGGGAGCAACGTAGGTGTTAACAAAAACGCACAGCGAAGTTCAGTGTTCACGGCATCCACGGCACGGCCTCTGTGGTGACACAGTGCAAACACACCGTGCTCCGTGCCGCGGCTTCGGAATGTTTAACGACAAGTTTTGCGACTACCTTTGGTTTTTGTGGATGATTAACTGATGTTTCCCCTTTAACATTTGAAGACATGAAGCCATCATGAAGCTGAGCCGTGTCCAAGATTTTAGAATGGCGGGAAGAGCATAGCTTGCATGATGGGGTGATGCGGACAGTATGAATACTCCACGGTTGCTATAAATTGCGTGGTTGGGTTCTTCACTTGCTTCGTTTTGCTTCGTTGATTCCGATCCCCATGCAAGGTCCCAAAGAGGATGCTGTCATTCCGCCGGGACAGAATTTGAGATCCCACTGAGTTTTATCTCACTTTCTCCATCGAGTCTTCAATAAGTATACTGAGTCTGTTTCAAACCCTGAGAGTCGCGCGAGAAGTGTCCCGTGTTTCGGGGCCTGCACCGAATCAACAAGCGAATCAAGAAGTCAAGAAACAAAACTGTCCAAGTGACATGTAAATCACATCATGCCTTCCTGCCGACCACAACTCAATCTAGAAGAATCCAGCACAAGGCCTTCTCACTTGTGAAGCTGTTTCTACTTTGTCAGCAATACCAGGAGCCTTTGCGTGCCAGGGGGAGCTTCTGTCGCAAGATCAAGTGCCTATTTAAGGCCAGACATTTTTTGAAACGGCCGATGTGGTCGACAATGTCCGGTATTCCAAGGTATGACCTTTGGTGCTCCAAAGAAAAAGGTTGGTGCTTCCGTGTGGTACGTCGGAACACCGGACTCGCGTAAGTTCCACCGGAACTTGGACCCCGAAGAGGAGAATTCCCAAGTAGCAGACCCCGTGGATGAGACACGAAAATGGCCGTCGTTGTATGTCGTGGTTGGGGTGTTTGAAACCAATTCAGACTTGGTTGGTTTAGCGGAGACATGTTGGTTGATCCATTTGGCAATGAGTCGACTGAGTCGACTGAAAACGACCGAAAACGACCTGGAGACATGGAGACATGGATAGTGTCCACGCACATGGAGAGTCAAAGCTGAAATCGGTGAGTGAAGCAAAGTATGCAATAGTATGCATACATAGCGTTGGAACTGGTTGGAATAGGTTGGAATTGGCAACTCTAGATACGTACATATCTCTGAAGACCATTCCCCTGCGACGGCTTCTTTGGAATGAAGTGTGACATGCCAACCAGTATGGTTTGCTTCCTCAAACATAATTCAAACATGTTGAAACTCAAGAACTTTCTGAACTTTCTGCGAACATGTTGTGGTGGCACGGTGGCACGTCTCTGCGAGCTATGGACGGAAGCAAGGACTGCCCGAGTGTTCCTGCAATGCTTCGTGTCTCTCCGAGTTTTGCTCAGGATTTGTGACGACTACGGCCACACTGCGACATGGATGATGAGAACCTTGACAATTTCAGCAACACTACAACCCCTGTGCGCCAGCATTGCATGCTGATCTACTTGGACATGACATTGCAAGATCTTGCAAGGACAATGCAAACATCCAGTGACATGACAAGCATGTGACTCCATGCATAGACGACACAGGTGGAAGCTTGCATTCTCCAATTCTCGCAGAACATCTCACTTGACTGAAATCCTGAGCAGGTCGATACTCGAGCTAGAGACTTTTTCACAACCATCACCAAAAGGGGGGTGCCTGACCAAGTCTGCAGCGGCAGCAGCATGCGACAGCCGCCTATGATGATCCAAAATGGCATGATGATCCATTTGAATACGGTCGAAAAATGATGCAACATGTCTAAAAAGTCCAAACATGACTAACCAATACTAACCACTACATTTGGGGCCCATTCATCCCATTCCGATCTGTTTTGGACCGTTTGTTTGTTTTCGGCGTTTTTTTGTCTGAAGAGACTTGGGACTTTGGCCTGGCCAAGGTGCAAACACAAGCATCATGGGAAGAAGCTCAAGCTCAGATGGTTCCAATCTGAGAATAGGGGGTTTCATGGGGTTTCTATAGATGGGTGTACCATGGTGTACCCCTTTATCGCTGGATAGTTTATAAATGTTTATAATGGAACATCCTACTACTAGTAATTAGATGATTTAGGGGTACCCCCATTTTGGGAAACCTCCAATGGGAGTGTGACGTTTGTCGAAGATGCGAGTCATCAAACGCCATAGATGAACAGATATGCCCTGGCAGAGCTCAGCCTGATCATGGTTGATGGAGTGCAGTTGTAGCATCGATGCCAGTTTTTCGAATGAAGCCGTAGAGCTTCATCCAACATTTCCAAGCCTTTTTGGAAGCATCGACTTTATGGATCTCTATGGATCTTTGTGAGAAATCGTGAGCCTAACAGCAGACCATCTTCAACGCTTCGTTCGACCCGCGTCAGACGCTGTTCCTGGGCCTATGGGGCGGATTGTTCGCTGTCACTTTGATCATGGGGATTTCCAGGCTGGGCAGCTGGTCAGATTGGTCAGTTGGTTTCCTAAGTCCATGGTATGAAAAATGGTATCCCCAGTTCAACTGTCCACTTTCGAAATTGGGATTTTCCATGAAATAAAGTAAATAAAGCATCCAGATATTGGGGTACCCCCATAGTACCCCATAGTATCTTAAGTCATAATTTAACATCAAGTCATAGGATGTCATAGGGGTATCTACAGATATCTACAGTATCCCCAGTTCTCATCCACTTTCAACATGTTTTGTTTTTTGCCATGACATAACCATAAATAAATATAAATAAACCATCCAGCTAATTCATGGGGTACCCCCATGACTCTAGAACCCCCCCATTTTTTCGTCAGAAAATCAAGTTCTTCTGTCGCAGGCGGATTTGGTCCCCGGAGTCCATGAACAGAAAGTGGTGCACTGAGGATATCTGTGGGTACCTGGTGGTTTGGGGTACCTGGTGGAGGTCATGGAAATCCCCATTTTTTTACGATGAGAACTGGGGGTCGAACTGGGGGTCCTATGACTTACAAAACCACAAAAAACATATCTAACATGATTTCCCGATTTGCGCGGCTTGCTGAACGTTGGAACTTGCTCCAGATGTGTGTTGTTGTCGCAAAACTTCCCAAGGCTCTCGCAACAGCTTACTGTCCTCAAGAGCAGCAAGAACGAAACTTAAAGAGACACTGAGATTACCGTGTGATTACAGTATTGGGACAAAGATCCAGGATTCGTTGTGTTTTTTGAAGCCTGTCAATGCTTCACTGAATCTTTTCGAGGTTGCACTGGATTGCTGCCGAGGTACTGGAACGTTTTCATGTTTCTCCTGATGCTCGCATTGGTGGTGCTATATGTTTTGCGTTCTGAGTGTGATCCTAAGTCCAACTCATCAAGAGAGGTCAGGCACTCTGCCCGATACACTGATGATTCTAAAGATTTTTACACACACACATTTTGCGACACTTGAAAAAGCAACGATTTTTTTTGAACGCCTCAGGACCAGTGAATAGAGATCATTTCTATACTGGATAGAGAAATGCTTGATGGGATGTTGTTGATTTAAGAGATCCCAGTTGAATCAGTTCCGACTCAAAACTCAGATCTTAGTCTAAGGGAAGGAAAAGCTCGAAATGAAACTGCAAGGAAATAAAATGAACAGAAGGGAAGAGAGCAGCAACACATAGCGAGGACAACCAAGGGGTCAACAAAGAGTGAAAACAATACTTTCCTGCAAGACCTGAATCTTCAAGATCCATTCAACAAGGCGCATGCATTTCATAGCGGTCATAGCGTAGCTTTGACAAAAAAATGATTCTCATTCTAGTCATTCTAGTCATTCGGATCTCGGTCAGTCCGAGATCCAGGCATCCTCAAAGTTCAAGAAATCAACTTCTCTGACGACTGATAGCTGCTATGGGTGGCAGCGCTCATCCAGCCTGTCAAAAGGAGAGCCTTATATAAAAAAGGGTGGCTTTGAGCCCTAGAAGTACTACAGAACCAGCAGTTTGTTGATAGCATGAAACCACGCAACCCTGTGCTACAGCGGTGCAATGCTACGGGGCTGGGGAGGGGGTGCAATGCTACCTACCGCACACAAAAGCGGGTGCTTTGGCCATCTTTGGCCAGTACTGTGGATGGTTGCGAAATCCTGCACCAGTTGATAGATGGTAAACATAAACATCCCATTTATCCCATTATTTATAGGGTTTCAGCCATCCTTTTGGTGGTTTATCGGATTTTGCAACCATCCACAGCAGTACCCAGTACAGGATGTAAGTCCAGGACGCTGGGTTCATGGTGAATTCCACCGCAATTGTGCGCATTTTGCAAAACGTGTGGATACGAATGAACACCGCGATCTCTAGACTTATTTAATCTATTTTAATCTTATTTATTTAGTTTTATCTTCTTTATCTATCTAACATATATAGTATATGAATTACAATATATATTTATAGTTATTTATACATAAATACATTATATATATACATACAGAGTTTGGATATATTATATAGTATGTATCATTCAATCATGACTTGGCAAGCGCTCCGCAGCAAGATTCCATTGCAGGAAGGTGCAATTAGATGAGAACTTGTGCCATCCTCAGTGGCTATGCCCTGTTTGGGACGGTTTTTTTCTTGACCCCCCAGTCATGGTTGGTTAATGGGATGGGTTGGTTAACCATTTTATAACACTGTTTATAACATTGGGTTTGCCACATTATGAATGGTTAACCATGGTTAACCATGGTTAACATTTTTTTTGTTCTAGTTGAACGAGTTTCGAGTTGTTGCCGCTCAACATCTATAATTACTTTACTTCATGGCCGAAACGGGCCCTGCCATAGAACTATGGAGCTAAGATCCTGAAACACCCTGAGCAAAGCATCGAAGCTGCAAAACTTTGATTTTGTATTGTGGAAGCACATCATTTTTGGATATGTTTGGTGCCCCTGAGCCCTGAGCGACACGGACGTGTGTCCAATTCCTTTCTTGATTTGACATAGCGCATCCCCTATCATCATCGGCGTGTTGCTGGTGGCCACTATGGACAATGGACACGAATCCAGTCACGTTCCGAGGTCCTTCGTGGAACTCACAGCGGTGGCCTTCTTTGCCATTGAGGCATGTGGATGGTGCCCAGTGGCATTTTTCCTGACTTTCATCAATTTTCATCATGTTCTCCACAGATTTTCCAGGCATTTATCACCTGGTCGTCTCCTTGGAGATTGGATTGGTTAAAGCCTTTCCACCAGACATTCTGCTTCCATTAAGGCTTCACTTCTCGAGTGGTGGCATCGATGGCATCATCGCGTTTTTCTTCAATTACGTTGCCAGATCCTTGCGACTGTGACAATCCTTGAGACCCAAAAGCGCCATTGCCAGAAATCACAAAAACAGAGTGGGCCGGCACATCCGGCACTGCAGTTTGTGGCCTGCTTGGTCATTCCGTCGGTTGTGTACCGAAGGCCAATCACAGGGTTCTCAACGCTTCTTTCAGCGACTTGATACTCAATTTGCCGTAATTGCTTGAGAATGCTTGAGAACTGTTTGCTTTCACAGAGAACTATTTGGAGCTGCCCCTGCAGTCTTGCAAGCAGTCCCTCGCACTTTTCCTTCGGCTTTTGTGCATCAATCCGGGCACAAGTCTCAGTTCTTTCTTTGTTCTCTGTCCACTCTGTCAGTCTCTGTCAGTTTAGCTGTCCACATCAGTTTTGAAATCCAGGCTGCACAGATCTGGTGTGAGTGGGTGAGTTTTCATCGTCGAGGAAGGCGAGGCACTTTTGCACTGAATTTATTTCTGAAAAGTCAATGAACTCTTCCAGTGGAGCAGCCATGGCGGACAAAAACAGTGAAAAAATGAGGGAAAACGGCTTGACCGTCCTGAACCGACCATGGACGGCACAAGAGCAACTTGGAAGGCTGAAATTCTCTGATCACATCCTTATGTATGCAGTTGGGGGCCACAGTAGCTGACATGGTGACTGGAGGTGTCTTTATGCTTTCCAAGCGCAAGTCTGACAAGAAAACAGACCAAGGATTTTTTTTTTTTGACTTTCAGAGTCTCTGCATCTCTGTTTCGATTGGAGCAATCATTCCTTCAAGTGCATGCTTCAATTCTTCATTTTTGTGACATGATTGACATGAGGCCACTTTCCTTTCAGGGACATTTTCCATGGGCATGTTCATCAGAGAGATGGAAACTCTCGATGGGGTGGATCCCAACTTTTTAGATGGCAGCGAACCACCAGGCGTCGCGAGTCGGAACTTTCGATGCCGAAAGCCGACGAAAAGCATAGCATGGCCATGGGAAATCTCTGCCCCAAGTCATCACAGCAGGTGAGAATGCAACTGCCTACGAAAGGCCCAACGTTGAGGGATGAATCAGTGATGAATTTCGTGAGCTTTGCAGATGGGATTTGCACTTTTGTAAACATGTTTTTCAGGTGGTCGCTCTTCGCTTCCTTGTACATGATGTTCATCACCAGCAGCAAAGTAGGCCGCTCCTTGGAAAAATTCGATACATCGACACATCATTTTTTTGCGATTGACGGTGTGGCAGGCTTTGGGGACCTGCACCCAAGGCCTGGTATTTTGCGTGGCCATTCTCTGCAGAATACATTGGAGGGGAAACCTCTAGATCATGGGGGTCATGGGGATTGTGAGTTTACATCACAAGAAAAACCATGGCTTTCAAAACTCAAAGGGTAATCCAGTAATCCATGACGGGAATTCCAGGATTCCCTCACACGGAGGTACGTTAGTACCATATTCTTGGCCATACTAGTATAGTGGGGATATTCAGATATTCCCTAAAATAGGGCCAATCCAGTAATCCCAGTAAAATCATGTAAAATCCACAGCTTTTCTTGGAGAAATATCTCATAATATCTCCATCTGATGGTTTAAACATGTTAACAGTCCCTAGGGCCATCCAGCAATCCATGACTGGTGGATGACTCGAGTAGGAACCCTGTGGCGCAAGCGAGAGACCAAGCGATGGTGTACCAGCGAACCGAGACGACTGCTGTGCTGGTGTGGTTTTTGTTGGGCAATCAGATTCCTAGCGAAGATTTATGATCATCATAAATAGATGGTTGGGCAATCAGATTCCTAATGAAGATTTATGTTCATTTCATAGATCATCATAGTTCATTTCATGACCTTTTCCAGATTCCTATTCGACTTTTCAGAGGCTTTCCGATAGCTTTCCCAGGTCGTTTCGCTGGTTGGCACCGGTGCCTGTGCCTAGCTCCTAGCATCTCTGCAATGTGGGGGAATGGGGGGACTCTCGGCAATGCGACGACTGTGAGGTGTACTTGCTTGTGGGCGTTCTTATGAAGTGCCGCCACTCCTGTTGATGTTTCAATAACTTCAGATGAATTCAAGATGAATGCAATGCATGCGAGACTTTCGCTGACCGTTTTGCAGAGTCTTTGTAGTTGAATCTGACGGAGCGGAGCGCTTCATGCCAGGGTGCTGCAGAACAATGAGACAGGAGGGCTCGCCCGACCGCGATACCCCAACAGAAATGGTTTCAGGCAGGATACAGGACATCAGTGACGCTTAGTTGGTGTATAGATGTGTATAGTATCTCACAATATCTCATAATTTTGTAGAACTGGTGACTGGTGCATGTCCCCATGGAAGCACATGGAAGCAGCAATGTTTGAGGCATATCCTCATTGCGGGCACACCATCTTTGCAGGCTTTTTGCCTCTTGCTTTGGCGCTTTTTTATGCTTTTTTGGTTTGGTTTTGAGGTCTGTGTCTTTACCAAAGTGGCTTTTCCATCTTGGTTAGGTATTGATCGACTTTTTGCATGAGTTCTTTCACAAGGACAATCAAGACAGCACCGAGGACGGAAATTCCATTCCGATCATTTCCGATCCCCTCGTGGGCGGCGGCAAGTCTCACCTCCAGAGCCAGTTACGAATTGCAGTTACTAATGATGTTACGAATATACTTATTGAAGTACTTATTGACATAAAAATTGACTTATCTTGGAAGTTTTGTGCGCCAAATGGAATGAGCGCCAAACTTATCTTGGAAGTTTTGTGCGAATGGGTTGACGCAGCTTTTGGGGCCTGTCCCTGCTGCGCTCTGACCCACCCAGGAAGCCTTTTGGTTGCCAACTGGGATTTGTAGCTCTTTTAGCTTTGAATGGCCGGCCATATGATTTGAATCCCATTTAGGCTTTGATCAAGCCTGAGCAACCGTGGTTGCTGACAGTTGTGAAGATGGTTCCCAGCAGGAAAATTGAATGAGCGCAAGATCCAATGAACGCAAACATTTCTTGAACGGTTCGAATATGCGACAAATGGAATGAGCGCCAAACTTGTTCATTGAAACAGAAATAGATTAGAGCAAGGTGATTTGCAGACTTCAAAACATTGCCTAAAGCCGGTGTAGCACTACACAAAAAAGTTTACATCAAAGCATTTTAGTCACAGTTATAGTATGTGATAGTAAGGGTTGGAATTGATGAATCTCTGGCGTTTCTTAGGTGCAGCAAGTCCGGCAAGTCGACAAGGGAAACTTGAGGCTTACCATCAGATAATCAAACTTCCCCATTGATATATTGCATTTCGCATGAAAATCGCCATTTAGTTCGGGGATTTTCCAGCCCGCCACGTTTGATGACACCAGAGGTTTATGATGTTGACACGGCTGTTCAAAAAATGTGAGGACATTGATGTGGTGATCCTTTACCTGGAGGGCCAAAGGACAGGTTTCTGCGACTGAAAAAGCGCCAGGGATGACGGTGTTGTATTAGGTACCTTCTCAAAATCTTGGAGCATTTTTTTGTTTTGGAAGGGCAGCTTGAATGGCTCTTCTAAGCATCATCATCCATGTCAATGCTAGATACGAGGAAATCACAGACAACATTCTTTGACATTTTCTGATTGTGTGTTGCGTAGAGTCTAGATGTCTAAACTGATTCGATAGACAACTTGTCCTCCTTGGAACTTCAGCAGTTCTCATGCATTTGCCACCTCTGCTCTTGCTGTGTTAGGAATATCATGCAACAACTGGCCCAGCGCCTGAGTGTCTTGGCATGTCTTGGCTCTGTCTCTTGCTGTGTCATGCTGGCGCTTGTAGGCTTGTAGGGTAGGCTCAGATCAGGTGTCGGTGGCGCACAAGACTTGCGAATCTTGCAGAAGGCACATTGTCGATGCATTGATAGCTTGTGGGTCTTTCTGCTGAGGGGTGAGGGACTGATTGCCACTGCTTGCAAACACCATGTCATTTTGTGCGCCAAACCAGGCTCAGCAGGAGTTCTAAGTGAAGAACTGTCAGTGTCAAACTTCTAGGACTGCTATAATCTGCTATAGCTTGGGGCAAATTTGAGCGATGCCGCAATGTTGCCAACACCTGCCAAAGTTGCTGCTTTGCCGGCTTTGCCAGTCGGCAGGCCTTGGCATCCGGCCAGGTCGATGCGTCAGGGGAGAACCAACAGCACCAATGGTTGCCGCATTCGCCTGTCTTGCTTCGTTGTTCTTTGTGCGAGAAGAAGGTTAGCCAAGCCACAAGTGAATCAGGTTTGCGCGGCAAAGAAATCAAGTCAAAGTGCTGGCCTTGTCTTGGCAGAGGAACATCTTGAAGATCCCCGACTTGGCATCTATAAGACAAACACAAGAAACGAAGAACTTGAACAGATTGAGACATACAAACAATATTTGGAAGAAGAAGCTCTCAAAGCAATCGGTGCTTCTGCCGGAACACCCTGTTCTGTAGATGTACATTACAGCTGGGCATGTCTAGAACGCCTTTATTCAGCTTTGGAACTCGGTCGCGGAATGATTCTGGGAAGCATCTTGCTACCAGCGAAAAACGTGTCTCCAGAGCAACTTGGATTGGTACGACGTATTGGAGAATTTGGATCTGGATTCAGTCAATGTGGAACCACCTGTGGGACCCCAAAATGTAGCAACGCTGGTTTCTTGGTGTTTCAAGCGACTAGTAATTTGATCGATGCGGGTCTTGCCATCAAAGGTTCGCGGAAGAATTTCTGCAGATTTGTGGTCGCTTTTGCATCGAAGAAGCTCTCAAATCTTAAAGGTCCATTTCTGGTCATCAACGAGATTGCATCAAGCCACAGTCTGGGACAGATTCTTCGAACTGCCTATCATTTTGGGATCGACTCTGTGATTCTTTCCACAGCTGCCTGGCAACTCTTGGATTCGCGCGCGATGCGTGTTTCAGTTGGCTGGGGGTATCACATGGAGTTTCATGTGGCATCATCTCTTCATGAAGCCTTGAGAGAATTGCAGTATCTTGGCATCGGCCTTTTTGCAGAATGCAAAGAGAGCAAGGACTTTGCAGAACCCATTGGACCTTCAGCAGAAGCAGACTGGGCTTTGCTTTTGGGTTGTGAGAGCTGTCTTGATAGTGATGCAGGCAATGCACTTGAAATCTCGCATGTCAGAGTCCCGTGCCATTTGTCTGGCACCATGGACATTGCTCATGCAGCTGCGATTTGTATGTATGAGCTGAGTGGCTCAAGTTCGTTGAAGCAGTGAGATTTAGTATGTCTTCAGAGTCAGAGTTACATCAAATTACTTTGTTTACATCGGACATCAAGGGGGGACATCCCCTTGATATCCACTTCAAAACAGGCGGCCCTGCAGTACCGGTGCATTCTGCCAAGCCTCCGCTTCTCGTGGCCACGATCCTCCCTTCTTGTCGATTTGGAGTGCGGAGTCCAGCGAAGAGCAACGTCGAAAATGGGGCAGCTTTTGTGGTGGATATTGCGAAGGTAAAGGTTCCAATGGCAAAACAAGTTGTATCAAGTTGTCCCTGAAAAACTTGCACAAACACTGTGTCGATTGTGCAATATTCACTCAATATTCAATCCAGGGTTTGGTAGTTGGAAGGTCACCGAAATCCCATGAAATCCTTAGCGAATCGCTTAGATTCGCACAGCGCAGGTGTGGATGGTTGAGGGCACAGCGCTGAAGCCCGAAGATCTCAACCGAGTACGATTCCAGGCAGGGCATGCCCCTGAAAAGTTGATAAAGAGGTTTTGGCTTTTGGTCAAAACAGATTTTGTGAATGTAAATTCATTCTTTTGTCACTCATTGCATTTTGCACAGGTGAACGTGATGTTCCATCAATTGCTGGGCACGTTGGCCCAAATTCCATTTTCAGGCACACGGGTCACTTGTCTTTG
>Ga0126342_10016413_pt1 | contig 12901 bp, 12 predicted proteins | sample Cyp1metagenome_FD_92528 | JGI IMG/M metagenome (GOLD analysis project Ga0126342, IMG submission 92528) | Coral microbial communities from Lord Howe Island, Old Settlement Bay, Australia - Cyphastrea 1 metagenome | ecosystem: Host-associated > Invertebrates > Cnidaria > Coral ... | reverse complement strand
GATATGCCAGATAGAATGCCAGATAGAATGCCAGAAGATATGTCAGATAGAATGCCAGAAGATTTGCCAGTAAGAAAATGTATAAATGTCATGGTGGGGATCATTCGAAGTGAAGTAATTATTTGTTGTTATGGCTTATCTATATACTATATATATAATTATATATCTATATACTATGTATATATATATATAGTATTAATACATAGCATGGCGAATCTTAGATACCGGTGATGACAAATTTCACCCATCGCAAGATCTAATCGTTTGTACCCAAGATTTACCCCATAAATCACCCAGTTTTGTAGGTAAATATACGACCACCATGGGTTGCAGATGGGATATCTCCCCTCTGGTTATGACATTCACAGTTTGCCATGGTTTTTCGATGGCCCTAATCGAAATAGATGGTTTACCTGGTTTACCCTCTGGTAATTTAACATAGCTATTGAAAATGGCCATTTATAGTTGATTTACCTATTAAAGATGGTGATTTTCTATAGCTATGTTAGTTTACCAGAGGGTACCTACTAATAGCATGTTGATGTTCCATGATGTTTCATGGCTATGTCAAATAACCAGATGGTAACCATATCTAACCAGTTGGTTGACCCAGATAGCCATACACACCTAGCCATCTCAGGGCCCAAACAGCCATAGCAATCATGCCATGTCGCAGCGCACGGCAGGCCTGGCTGATCCCATATGATCCCATACTCTCAAGGCTTGGAAAACGATTCGAATATCCTAAGTGATGGTCATAATACATCTACATAGATATACATAATTTTGTAGATATATATATATATATATAGAATATATAGAATATATAATATATTATATACATGTGTATACATGAGTTTGCTCCCTCTGCTCCACAGCTTAGATGTTACTGGGCAAAAAAGCACAAGTGGTCTATGTTTGAAAAATCATGGGACATATTGCGACGCCCCAAATCAGCCTAGCTGGGGCTGCTCGCCTATTTTGGGTGCCCACATCTCATCAAACACTATTTGCGCTCTTGGCAACTGCCATACAGCAGGCTGAAACCCAAGCCAGCAATCCACAACATTTTTTTCCCTATCATCTGACACACTTAATCCGGTTTTCAAGATTTGCGTGCTTCTTGCAGCTATCCCAAAACCACTGAGTTTGGTGCAAAAACTCTGCCTTCAACTTCCAACCCCCCACCCCGCTTGCGCTTACCACCTAAACCTTCCAGTAAAAATCGCCATGGACACACCCCCCTTTTTTCTGGGAACCCTTCTGAAATCATGAATCAACAATTGCCGTCGCCACGGGCGCATCCGTTTTCTGAATTTCCCATCCCAACCTGCACAGACTCCGGGGATGACATCTCAAATCCGATCGGCTCAGCTTCTAAGTCCTTGCTCGGTGGTCATGGCGGAGCCATGGCACCTGGATGTATAAGAAATAGTAACCATCATGAGCATCATGACCATCATCACCATAACCCATAGGATCCATTTATGGTATATATGCCAACATTTGGGGTATATTGATGGTAAATGTTACCATATATAGCATACATGGATCCTATGAGTAATAATAATGATGTCCTATATCCTGGCACCAACTAAGGAAATGCTGAGACGCCATTGCCAACACTTTTCGCTTACGCCATTGCGCACAGGTTTTGCTTACGCACATGCACATATCTTGTCTTACGCGGAGCTTACGCTGGCTTACGCTCACCACAGCTTTGCTTACGCCACACCTTTGCAGGGTCCCTTCCTAAACATGAACACAAGGGTTTGGAACGTGGCTCAAATGTGTTCAACAGGTTTAGATAGTTTCCTGACTGTTGGTCGCCCAACAAAAGGTCGTGCTCAGAACTCCCAGGGTTTCACTCGGAAGCCCAGGCTTTCCTTAAGTTTGTTGTTTTCCTAAGTTTGCAGTTTTTCCAACACAACTCCGATCCCCTCCCAACCAAATGTAGAGTTGCTTGGTGGTGCCACACATTTTGAGTCAATCGGAGTGGATCGTCCATGTACTTTCCCTTCAAATATATACTTAGTCCAAGTGTATGTCAGTGTATATCATATATATATGCATATATATATATATAATTACAATGTGTTCACTACACATATCACCGAGGGCACCTATACGTTAATGGCAATTCATCGAAGTTTTGTTTGCAAAATTGTTGAGATAGATTAGTTGGTTCTCCGCGAATCTCCTGGTCAGATTGTTCTTCAGCCAAGTGCTCCATCTGGTTGTTGTAGAGCGCGTAAGACATGGCTGACTGGTCGTGGCACCTGCCAAGTGCCAATGTGCCACTGTTAGCTGGGGGACTACAAGGTGAGGCTAGCTAAGTTGATGCACATCACTTGGTCAACGTTTGGGTTAGGGGGATAGATAAGTAATTACTATAGTATTCATGGGGGTTATAAACCAACTTACAACTACGGGGGCTCACCTTTTACTGATTCTAGTATTCTAGTGAGATGCTACTGGTTCCTGCTAAGTGTATAACTAGTTATCTGTAAATACCCTCTGGTTAACTAACATAGCTATGGAAAATCACCATTTTTAATGGGTAAATCCACTATAAATGGCAATTTTCAATAGCTATGTCAGCCATTACCAGAGGGTACATTGATGACATTTCGCAATCATATCATTTCTGACGACAAGTATAGCTGACGGGACCCAGTAGTACAGAATGATCACATCATCTGAAAAGGACTGCGAAAAACCATCAAGCTGCGTGAAAATACTGGTTGAAACAGAAGCATTGTTCGAAAACACCATCCAACACAGAAGCATGCATTTTCCAACCCCTTATATTATATATATATAATTACATATATTAATGATATATATATAAATATACTAATAATATATATATATAATATATATATAATTATATTATACTAATAATATATCTATAACTATATATATATACACACACTAATATGAACTTCCTCCAACACTGCCCAAGAATGATTACAAGTACATGGATCCAGTAACCTGCGTGAGCTCTGGTTCTTGATCGGTTGATCGGCCGCGGATCTTCCCCAGACAAATCATGATTAATTATATGCTGGTTGGTGGTATACCCCCCTCTGAAAAATATGAGTTCGTCTTCCCAATATATGGAAAAATAAAAATGTTTGAAATCACCAACCAGATGATTAATTATATGGCTAATATTAGTCAGTTGGGGTTGCTATTCCCAATATATGGAAAGTCATAAAATTCCATGGTTCCAAACCACCAACCAGATATGGCTGCGGACCTGAAAATCAAGGATCTCCTATCCCCAGTTTCCGTGTTTTGAAGGAACATGATGATGAACCTTTGAGGATTAGGCCACACATATTTCAAACCGACATTGAGATTTCAGGATGGGATTGAGACATCGAAAGCCAGCCGTGTTCGGTACCTATACCCTCAATTTGTTAAAATCTCCAACTTTGTAGCCGCTGTTGGCCGTTGAAAAGCCCACCATTGTCGTTTTATAGACCGATGTACATACATAAATACAGACCTATCGTGTAATGGACAGAATATAGAAATGGATAGGTTTGTACGTACATTCTATCCACTATCGTTTTAAATAGTGGACAAACCTATTGTTTTATGGATTGTCCCATCTCTGTGGCAATCATCATGTTGAAATCAGCCGTTTTTCCCGATCCACTCCAGGATGAGACTCCGCAGCCCCGGCACCGAGTGGAAAGCTGCTATGCCACTACTGCACTGAGCCCGTGAGCCGAGCAGCGGATTTTCCGATGCAAAGGCTTTGATGGGGAGGGGTCAGCTGAGGGTAGCGGATTCACAGGCTATCTTCTGGGTAAAGGCCATAATATTTCACTCACCTGAATCTTGCGGCCATAAAAGGGGATGATTCCCCTTACTAACCATGATTCCCCTGAATCTTGCGGCCATAAAAGGGGATGATTCCCCTAACATTCACCATGATTCCCAGTGAGGGAGAAGAGTGAGGTCGTGATGAAATTTACCCAGTATCTTGGTTATGTAAACTATGGGTTTACATCCACATAACCCCAGTACTTTGGTGGATGTAAACCCATAGTTGAAGGGGGAAAAAAGGTGCTACACCGTAGCTATTTTTTCTTATGATCCCGACTGCACCCCCAAGCATTGGGTCGCAAAAAGCAATGAGTAGTATGTGTGTGTGTGTATATATATATATATATATGTATGTGAATATAACTCATCAATATGGATTTGTCTGAAAAAAAAGGGACTGAAGTACCCCAAATTTTGGCATCCGTAAGGAAGCCATTTCCATATTCAAATTGATCTCCCGATACTCTTGTCATAGGGGTGACCGCTTGCTAACCAGTTACCTGAAGAAGGCCAGGGTACACTGCTCACTGTTTCTGTGTCTTGCAGTCCGGAGCAGAATCCCCAGAAATCTCGAAAAATCACCAGCATTCACCAGCCATCTTTTACTGAAGCGACGCCATGGGAAACTTGCGATGAAAGCTCCCTGACAGGTGAAACTGTTCCACAAATCTCAGGAGTTCCTCGTTTCAAAAACGAAAAGGGAATTCTGTAAGAAATATCTGCAGGAAACGACCTGAACAGATCTAAAAATTGTCTCAAACGCATTCTGGGCAAGTGACACTTGACCAGAGGGTCAACACGGGGGTGGGTCAAAATTCAACACCCACAGATGCTTGCCATCTTTGTCATTTCACCATCCAACATTCTGCATATCCTTGCCCCATCTCCCTGGTGAAATCTGATATAGTCTGACTGAAAAAAATCACACTTAGTCACTAACCTCTGGTAAACAAACAGTTCGCTATGGAAAATGGATGAAAATGGCCATTTAGTTCGTTGATTTACCCATTGAAAATGGTGATGTATGGTGATGTTCCATAGTTTTTTGATGTTTTTTGATGATTTTTGTACGTGATGTTTACCAGAGGGTAACCTCAAACACCAGGCCATGGATTTCTGGGACTTGCCCCGGTTTCCGCCACTGCTGGTGAGTTACCTGTGCGGCCCAAGCTTGGAAATCCCTGACCGAAATGGAGGTTTTATATGGGTGGTAAACTAACAGTTTGCTATTGAAAATGGCCATAGAAATAGTGGATTTACCCTAAGTAAAAATGGGTGGATCTTTCCATAGCGAACTGTTAGTTTACCAGAGGGTATATGGTGCTTTGGGAAAATCAGACAACAATGGGGATATATTCATTGACATGGCCAACTTGTTTTTTCGCGGGAGACATTTTTGATGTTCTTTGAGGATGCTTGAGGTGTGAAATAGATGTTGAAGGTTCTTCAAGGTTCTTCAAGGTAGAAGATTTCTGTCAAGGGAAAGATGCAACATGACAACTCGTCGGTCGTTTCATGGTGAATTGATCACTGGTACAGTACTACCGAAAAATGAGGTGCTGGCAGTCCTGAATCCCAACTCCTGACTCCTCAAAATATGTCTAATTGTGTTTTTTAAGATATATGAAAAAGGTCCTAAAAATGAATTTTTAAGCCAGTCAGTAGTCATCACATCTACAATGTACACAATGTACAGCTGTTTCAAGAACAAAATCTCAACCCAAAATTGTAGAGATATCAGGTGACGTCTACATTTGGGACTCGTTTTATCTCGTTTCAAGAGAAAAACACCGAAATCTTCATCCATCAACCCGCCACATCCATAAAAGTCCCACTTAAAAAATAGAGTTGATATCTTTAGTATCTTTATATAATATTCTTTAATTCATGTGTGAAATCCCATTCGCTTCCCATTGAAATCCCATCTCTCACGAAAAAACATCCAGGACCACCCGGACCCGCACCGGAGCCTGCGTAAAATCCAGGCAGCCCCTCGGGGACCCACCGGAACCCGCGCGTAGGGATAGCGAGGCCCCAAGCTCTGACCAGGTTGATACCTGGGATCAATGGCCATTTCAGGAACCAATTTATTGGAGGTACCGATTCCATATATAAGGCCTTTTTGTTAAGGCCTAAATTTCAGGGAATATCACCACAAAATATAGCCAAACATATGGTACTAACGTACCTCCATTGAATCGGATCCTGGAGATCTCCCATTGATGGGAGAGGACACAGGTTGGACGTGTTGAGTAAGGATCACCTGCCGGAGAAACCTCTTGAAAATTGGGGACCAAAATGGGTGAGTATGAAGGTGAATATGGACGTTTTAAAAATTGGGGTATGGTGAATAGTATGGTGAATACATGTGAATATTGCAAGAATTCACACACATTGATGAACTTGGTAAACATGGGGAAACTGCATTGGTAAACATTGGTACAATGGGTAGAAACATGTAGAAACTGTCCCTGATTTCACCACAAGAACTTGTGCTTTTTTGGGACCGCATCTAATGTTGGCATAGCAATCAGCAAAACAACCCCCACGAAAAATCTCCATGGGTGGTATAAACATGTATAAACCATGAACATATGGGTATAAACCAATTGCTTTACCGACACTATGGGATGGTTCAATGGGAATTTCAGGATCCTAAAATGGAGGTACTGTACCATATAAGGCCATATTTTGTGGTGATATTCCCTTACATAGGCCTTATATAGGCCTTATATCTGGTAGGTGCCTCCATTTTAGGATCCTGAAATGACAATTGAATGGTTGGTACATTCAGAATGCGCCAGCTATAATTCATGCTGGATCCTATGGACATTTAGGAGGAGGGGAATTTTTTGGGGATCGGGCCCAAAAATGCTTAACCAATGACAATGAAAACCACCAACAAATGTTGCTTTAAAACAGCTTAGTACAATATATACATATATTATATTATTAACACCATGAGCAAGTATTCACTTGAAATATCTTGAAATATTTCTACTTTTATACATTGTACATCATCTAGTCAAGAATTTCATAGCCAACCAGAAAACCATACTTGTACATAATAACTACATCATTTGAAATATCTATACTTTAATGTATGTAATAAATGTACATCATCTAACCAAGATGTTCATAACTAGCCAGAAAAACCTTGGTAAACCCTACCCCTTTCAGAGTAATCCCAGAGACTTTGGTCGCATTTTCCAGCCCCCATAGTACCACCTCAGGAATCGGAATCGCTGCCGAAGGGGGTTTTGTAACCGGCAGAAAAACCGGCAGGAAACCCACGGTTTTTTATGAAAAGAGAACAGATGCAAAAACATGCAAAAACACCATGTTTAAAGTTTAAACACCATAGTGGACCCTGTATGTCTTGTCCGTAAACCACTTCAATGACTTATCATGACCACGACAACAATGAATAACAATCCATGAAAACCATGAAACTGTTGTTTCATAGACCCAAAAATCAACTTGCTTGTGACCATGAAACATATCATAAGGGAAATAGCCATGATCTATTGGATGTAGCAAACATACGTCAGATCTATGATCCGGATTTGTATTTCAGGGAAGATCAGCAAACATGGACCGAGCGGGGCTTGACAGGCATCTGGCTGCAAACATGGGGAAAACCTTCCCTTTCACCAACCATTTGGGGGTACTTTTACATCCCATGTACCCAATAATACTCCTCTATTGAAGATAGTTTCTTATTGGATGTACCGCTTTATATATAGACTCAGCAAAAAGTATAGAAATATGACATCGCCCAACGACAACGTCGATAGAATAGGTATAACATTGTATCACCAACAGAGTCGTGCTGCAGCAAGCAACAGGGGGGTTTTGACCTGAAGTGGCGAAAACCAGCTTTCACCAACTGAAATAGATGATGTCTTGTCTACAGATTGAGAGTCTGTGCCAGCTAGCACAATCATCACAGTTGATCCATCCGTTGATCGTGTTAGATTCGGCACACTTTGCACAAATCCGATCCGGCCAACTCCACTTAGATACTACCAAAAGACACGTTTGTTTTTTTTGCTGTCTGATATATCCTCTTTTTATTTAACATAGCCATGGTATAGATGGCCCATTTATAGATGGTTTACCTATTAATAGCATGGTGATTGTCCATGGCTACGTTAAATAACCAGAGGGTACGTCATGATTCCATCACAAATGGCCAACGTGTTTTACCCCAGTCATGGTTGGCTACTGGGATGGTTTACGGCATTGAGTTTACACATTAACCCACATTTTTCATGGTTTTATGATGTTTTAGTCGTGGGATAATCATCCCCAAGCAGGTACGAGTAGTCAATCAACCCTTTGGATCCCTTTGGTATGAAACCCATTTAACATCATTTAACATCATTTGTACAGCCCTTCTTTCATAACCAACAAGGTTTTCCAACTGTCATTTCTCAACAAAAAAAATCCCAGCTCTTCCAAGTTGCAGAGGCCCTGGGACTTCCTGTTTCTCCCAGTCGCGCTTTCCTCGAGGAGTAACCCAACGTGGCACCAGGTGGAAAATCCATGAAAATGCCATATAAAATGGAAAATATCCATTTTATATCCTATAAATGGAGGGTTAAATCGGTGAAATGTGGAATCATCTATAAAGTGGATGATTTTCCAGCAAGCACGTTTGATTGCCCAAGTCTAATCTTAAAGAGCCACCAAGAACTTGGGAGGTTCTTGAATTTTCCGAGCTGGCTTGGATTTCTTCTATAATCTGTGTTGTTTTGTTTGTAATTATATATATGTATATGACAAAAATGCCCCCAAGAACATGTTCAATCAGATACAGTAAAAAAAGAAAAGCTCTGCGGTTGACGGTCTCATCCACCTACTGGATACCGGTGTAATGATTCGTGTTTTTCCCATCCACATGTGTATAGTTCCCCCCCAAAAGATGCACATATCAAAGTCCTCCAAAATTCAGTGATAAATCTATACATCAATCACTTGAAATCCCTTTTCGGCCATGGTTTTTTGTCTGGTTGGTGGTTGAGCCACCCCTCTGAAAAATATGAGTGAGTAACAGTTGGGATGAGTATTATTCCCAATTAATATGGAAAGTCATAATCCATTCCATGGTTCCAGTCAACCACCAACCAGATAATTAATCATTGTTATAGGAATTGGATCCTACAATGTGAGGCCCCCAAGATAGCTAAGTTGGTTTATAACTGCAATAACTATGGTTGATGGCATTTATAACTATAGTTACTGGGGCGAATCTAAACCAACTTATATCTTGGGGCCTCACATTGTAACTTATGGTGCTTATTACCATGGTTTTTACCAATGGTTTCACCCCAACTTCAGCCCCAACTATATCTCCGAGCCACGCAGGTGGTCCCTCTGGTGCCGCGGCCGCGGCCCCTTGCGACTGCGCGTGCGGATGCGATAGACCAAGGTATCCTGGCGACAGCGACGACGTTCGGATCTCCCGGGATGAAAAATAAATGGGGAAATACTTGGATAATGGGATAATAGAAATATACAATAATACCACAATATATATATATATATAATTATTTATATATAGATTTATATACATAGTACATACATACATACTAAGATAATGGGATATAATCCACCAACTAGCCTCCGGTAAACTAATAGTTTGCTATGGAAAATGACCATGTTTTATAGGCGTTATAGGTAAAACATGGAAATTCAACGAACTCAATGGCCGTGTTCAATAGTTATAATTCATATTGAGTTAGCAGAGGGTGTGTGTGTTTGGAAAGCCTAAAATTGCAGATGGGAGTGTCCAAAAAATGGTGGGAGATACTGATTCAAAATGGCCACTTCTAAGGATGATATGTTGTATAAAATGACGATAAACCATTGGAGTTGTTGCATTTTTTTAACAAATCCATATCCATGGTTGGCGATAGAGTCAAATTCCAAAGTGTTCCAGGGGTTTCCCAGAACGCAAAGAAACGGGCATGATCATAATGGAATCCAATATCCATGGAGACGCACCAATTCTGGCCAGAACATGATCAAAATGATCACGGCCCTGGGAACATCATGGAAGCACAGATTGTTTCTGCTCCTTCTCCTACCATTCTATCTGACATATACTCTGGCATTCATTCTGACATTCATTCTGATATTCTATCTGGCATCTATTCTGACATTCTATCTGGCATTCTACTTTCTGGTCTCTGTTCGGGTCCCGGCGTGACTGCATCCGCTCCGTTTTTTGGCCTCGAATCCAATACCAGGTGCCGTCACGACGATCCAGCTGGGGCCTGTCCTCTGGATCCTTCAACAACGAAGATGGCCCAGATTCTTTTCGCCGCCTGGGAGCTACCTCCGAGTCCACACCGTCCACGGCAGTGTCCTGCGGGAACGAAGGATTTCCCACCGTCCCCAGAATTGGTGTTTAGGGAAAACACCTCCCCCCCAAAAAAAAGGGAAAGTTGGATTTTTTGAGTGGATGTTAACCATAATGTCCTTTTGGTAAAAATAGAGGGGCCGGTTTGGCATACCATCTATCATCATTTACCTGTGGTTAAACGGGTAAACACACCCCTCTATTAATCAAACCAACCAATGGGAAAAGGACATCTATGGTGTTAACGGCATGTGTTTTTCCGACTTGTTGACATTAGACTTATTTCAAATAAAATTTTGTGCCAAAAAACACCAAGAAGACTCCATCAAACCTCTATCAAACCTACATCAAAGAAATCAGTTTTGGATCAAACAAAAACACCAATTAAGCAAATCTACAAACGATGCTAGTGGCCTTTTTCAAAATATTACTTATTACAGTAGTCTTTGGTTTAACACCTTTTTCGCAGAAAACCAACAATTTCCAGACCCTGCAAACCAACAATGTCCAGACCCTGCAAACCAACCCAAATCAACACACAAGCATGACCTGATCACTACTCAATCAACTCCCAAGTAACTTCATAGTGGTTCATTGTATCACCACAATGGTCCTGTGTTTTCGGATCAAAAAAAAACTGCAACCATCAACCAATCGAGGTTTAGCAATCAGTGACCAACTGTGAGGGAAACTTCCAGTAGAATACGTATATACACATGTATATATATATGTATATATATATGTATATATATATATATTTATACATCTGGGCAAATTATAATAGTTCACTAACCTGAAATAAGGCCTCCAATCTTCCTTAGCGGGCCCAACCCCAGCTGACCGTAGCCGCAAAACCTGAAATAAGGCCATTTTGGGATGAGTGATTCCAGTGAGGTCGCAGTGAGGTCGTTATAATCTGCCCATATATATATATATATACATACATATATTCATATACAGATATACATATACAACCATTCAGAACCATGTGGGTATGAGTCAAAATTGGGCACCCCAATCACTAGACTGCTACTACTAAACATAGTTTGAGCCATCCCCATATGATCCAGCATGGTCCAATGACTTAAAAACCATCATTTGAGCTATCCCCACTTAGCAAATCCAACCCCCAAGTCATATCATATCCTGGTTGGTGGTTTTAACCATCTTGAAAAATATGAAAGTCAATGGGAAGGATGACATCCCATATATTATGGAAAATAAAACATGTTTGAACCACCAATCAGTATCATATCATATCATATCATATCATATCATATCATATCATTATAGCCTTATGTCCTTGTCTTGCTGGTTCAGCCCAATACTTGGTGGCTTGATCTCCAATCGTCAACCATCATTCATAAATAGTATGAATTCTATCCTCATACTGTTGATGGTTCCCCTGTATTGGCCCAAACCCCAATAATATAGTTTAATGACCATCAGTATCTGGTTGGTGGTTTCAACCCCTCTGAAAAATATTAGTCAGTTGGGATTATTCTTCCCAACTGAACGGAACAAAAATGTTCCAAACCACCAACCAGGTATAGTGTTTAATATCTCATTATATCCTCATTTTCTTGGCTAAGCTCCCTGAAATCAGATCATAATCCCCAAAGAAACCCATGGGTTTCATAGGGGATGAAACCACATATTTGATGCCATGATCCCACCATTTAGGCCGCTGTCTTTTTCCATGAAAAAACCTTGGGGATCAAATACACTTCACTGTAATATATTACAATGTATATATATATATTATATATATGATGGCTCTATGCAACATTTATTCATATGTAAAATATGGTAATTCTTTATTTATCATTATCCAATTTTCTATCAGTGTATCCATGTCTAATCCAATTGTGGATCCCAGGATCGGCAGCCCTTCCGTTCTCCTCCGGCATCGGCAGCCCCGGCAGCGCTTCCAGCTGCTTCGCGCGGGGCGTTCTCGCCAGACTGTGAGGTGCAGGGAGCTCGGGCAACTCGACGCCTTCCAGGGGGTCGTCGCTGCCTGAGTTGGACAGTAGTTGGGCTGGGAGATGGTGGAGGAATAATAGGAATGGTGGATTTTTCATGGGATGTCAATAACCAAATTGGATGATCCACCTGTTGTACCCTCTGGTAATGGCTGACATAGCTATTGAAAATGGCCATTTATAGTGGATTTTCCCATTCAAAATGGTGATTTTCCATCGGTAGATGGTCAGCGTGTGGATAACCCTGGTTTCCCAACGCCGAAATATAGCGCGACTCATCCCCACATGGCCCACTCCCGATCCCAGTCGCGTATGTAGCGGCGCTTCTTGTGGTACGCCAAAGGTTGTGCATAGCGCTGATGCCATAGACCACCACCAGACTCCACAAAAAAGGCCAAAGCATCTTGAAGGGCTGGCTCCCCCTCAATGCCATGCCTAAGTACACGGAGATTTCACCCACTTCACCAAGAGACAGGTGATCTAACTAACAAAAAACGGCTGGGGACTAATGAACATGGAGATGGTACCAACAAATACAAGATACAGAGACATACGCACATATTATATATTTAATTTTGATTACATATGTATGTATATGTGAATGTATATGTGAATGTATATGTGAATGTATATGTGAATGTATATGTGAATGTATATGTGAATGTATATGTGAATGTATATGTGAATGTATATGTGAATGTATATGTGAATG
>Ga0126342_10016412_pt1 | contig 12901 bp, 13 predicted proteins | sample Cyp1metagenome_FD_92528 | JGI IMG/M metagenome (GOLD analysis project Ga0126342, IMG submission 92528) | Coral microbial communities from Lord Howe Island, Old Settlement Bay, Australia - Cyphastrea 1 metagenome | ecosystem: Host-associated > Invertebrates > Cnidaria > Coral ... | reverse complement strand
TGCCACAATGATGATATAATTACCATTACCACTACATGAAGCCCCAAAATTGCGCTCGTCCTTGGGAATTACATAGTCAACCAGGTGGGGAATCTTTGCAGAGGTCACCCTGACAAGAGGATAAAAAGTTCATGCAAAGAAGAAATTTTGAAATATGTAAGTGATTGCATTTTTAAGAAATTTTGGGATATTTCCTGGAATTTTCCGGCGGGGTTTCACCACCACATTGGACTCCACCACATTAACATTCAATTGGGGGTTAGGAGCGAAAACAGTTTTTTTTTCATACTGAAATCAGACAGAGTGATTTGAATCAATGGATTGGTTTAAGGGAAAATCTACAGGAAACCATAGATTTTCCCATTAAATATGGGGCTTTCCTGTAAATGTTCCCTTAAACCAATCCAGTGATTTGAACACCCTAAATTTCAAAAGGCAAGAGCTTTTTTCGGATGTTTTTCTCTTGCCATGTTGGTTCAGGGACCCCCAAACCAAAGAAGTACCGTGGCAACTTGACATATGATCGCTGCACCGTCCTGTTGGGTCTCTAGATGACGAACATGGCTTTCAGCGCAAAACAGTCTCTGCCTCAAACCTTTCGACTCAGGAGACAACTATCAGAATCTATCATCTTCAGCAAAAATTGTTCTTCATACATATCATCTGGTTTACCAACTGCCAACTCTTTCCCCCAAAAAAAACCACATCAAACCCCCAGTCCTCCACCCCCCAACCCCCCCAACCCCCAGTCCTCCATGGCAGACTGGGCCCTTCGGCTTCCGCGCCCGCCTTGGGCGCCTTGGCGTGGCGCGCCGAAGCCACGCTGGGCGACTTCGTGGAGCCGGACGTGGTGCACTTCTGCTGGGCCATGGCGAAGCTGGAGCAGGTGGCGATGGCCTGAGGATCAGCCGATAGTTCTAGGATTTCTAGGGTTAGTAAGGTTACGTAAGTGCCAATTTATGTGGTTAGTAATGGTTAGTAAGTGCCAATTGATTTTCTTTACCCTCTGGTAAACGTTCACATAACTGATGGGAAAATCACCATGCTATTGATGGGAAAACTCACTATTTCTATGGCCATTTTCAATAGCTATGTTAGTTTACCAGAGGGTAGTTCTGATTTCTAGGCCTCCGGGTTAGTAAGTGCCAATTTATGTGGTTAGTTTAAATGTTAGGAACTCGTCTATATGCCATTTATAGATGGGCGATTTTCCACTCAGGGGACTATAGAATAACTATATATTTTTTTTTTTTTTTAATAAACCATTAGTGGTTAAGAACTGTAACCCATCTATTGAATCTATTGTACATGGGATAGCTATCTTTTTATTTTCGTGGCATCGTGGTGTTCGAATCCTACTTCGATGGGATATTTTTTCTTCCCCTCGTCAGTTGTGATCCGCATTGAACCAGAGGGATGATTTGGAAAAGTTCCGATGTTCGATGATTTTCCCAGCATTTCCCAGCTATCCATTGGATAATCCATCTTTGAATTGGGAACCAATTCATGAGCCATGCCTTTTTTTTCAGGAGAAGCTTCAGAGGGGCTAGGATGGAACCAGGAGATTTTATAACTCCTATGGGACAACCACCAATTCAAATTCAAATCAATTGGAAGATCATCAAGAAACCATTTCCAGGTGATACTTGATTGTCTGGTCACCTGGCGGATGGTTGTGGATTTTAATGGTACTTTTTTAAAATGGTGATTTTCCATAGTTATGTTAGTTTACCAAAGGGTATTATTATTATTATCATCATTATTATTATTGTGATCTTTTTCTGAAGTGACCTCACGAAGAGGTCTTTGGGCTTCATTCCTTACAAGGTCACTTCTTTTGTACTTCGGTCTTTTTTTGATACGTTTCTATGGAATACATTTGAATGTCATGGTACCGAAAAACATATGGAACATGGTACGACCATCAATTCTCGCCCTTTTCCATTCTTTGGATACTTTTTTGGTAAGGAAAACATGTTTCATTTGTTGAAAATATCTCGATCGCTCGTGGCTTCTTTTCATTTTCCCCTCGGAATGGCCAAAAAAAGTCTATGTCTCGACTCTTCCATGAATGAATGCGGCTTATTTCCAGCTTGTTTCCGTAAAACTCAACGCTCCAGGTGGACCCAGAGTTGTTCGATCTCCTAGCGGAGCACAGCGTGCGGGCCGGCTTCCTGTGACTTGGTGAATGTTTTTCAAAGCCTGGAGATTCAGCAACACTGGGGAATTCACGGGCTATGTATATATATATTATACACACATATTTCAATATATTTCAATTGTATTCAATTGTATTTATGCATATGGGTACATCTCATTCTTGGAGTTCCCATGTTTTTTTTTCGTATGTGTGAGAGGTGAAACACAAAGACATTCCTATGTTCAAAGGGTTGGACATGAGACCATGTCGACAGGTTGACCGTCCGTAGGCCTTTTGGTGCGCAGGAACATTCTCTGTACGAAAGTATTTGAGAAAGCGTCCAAAGGATATAGAAACAGCAATGCCCCAAATTTTGATGGTGCGGGCCCCCGTATTGGGACCATCATCTTTCATTCACATTGTAAGTTTCACTCAGAGAACCATCCAGAAAAATAGTTTAGCAACTCCAAAAACAGGCTGAACATGGCTGAACATCGAAATAAAAACCATGGTTTCCATAGGTTCCATCCCGAAAAACGCCAGGGTTTCGGCCATTTTGCGATGAGGCGTCGCTTGACAGCGCCCATGGCATCGCAGCTGCTGTGGGCCTTCGCCGCGGCGGAGGTGTTCCATGTGCCGCTGCTGGAGGCACTGGCGAATCACGTGGTGAGGCGCGGTGGGTCTGGTGGGGGATGGGGGCCCCAGGGGATGGGGGGATGGGGGATGGGGGATGGCATTTTTGCTCTGGTTTTTGGGATGGCGAGATGTGACCCATTTAGTTTTAGTCATTTTTTGGAAGGCCGGCGATATGGGGGGTAGTTCTCAAGTCAAGAAGGACTTGCCATTCATGGGTATTTTTTTTGGATGTAGATAGATTGCTTACGATTTCATAAGGTGGTGGTAGGCGGCTGGTGATTTCAGGTGATATTGCAGTTCTTGAGTTTTTCTTTCGAGTAGATTTTAGGAATTTAGCGAGGACAGATGGGGCTGTGAGATGAAAGGGAAAGGTATTTGGTAAAACTTGCGATAATATCTAAAAACGATATCATTGAGATTGCAAATATTCATCATTTGGTGCAGCAACAATTTGGTAACCCCAGCTATTGCGATCATATTTGCAGCAAAAAACAGGGAGATATCGGATGATCTCTGCCGGATGGTTCGTCTCCAATATTTTTAGGGTCAAACAAGGCCTCCTGTCTGAAAATATACAGGACACAACTTTTGGAAACACAACTTTCGATGATTTTAAGGGGTTTCCTGGAAAACTGCAGAGTTTTCCCTTAAATCCATTACAAACAAGAATTGGATTTCACAACTTTTTGTCCAGCCAGGCATGTGCACGTCTTGGAGCCCGCACAGTTGGCCAACAGCTGCTGGTGTTTCGCTACGGTGTCTGGGATGTTGTGGATTGGCCCCGTGTGGATTCACGTAAACATTACCCATGGAGCTACCCATGTTAATATCAGTATAGCAAGCACCACAAAGATGGAAGCGGAAAATCCAACTGAAATTGAGTAAGAAAAATGACTTTTCGACTTCTTTTCTCTATCTTTTTGCGGGTTACTGGAACTATGGGATCAACTTGGGATTCGCCAGTGATGCCTTGTGGGCGGATCAGCGACATCTTTCGATCCAATCTTCGAAAATATGGGGTTGAATGGCTTGGATGACTCCTCTGGGTACTCCAAGTCCTAGAAACAGCCCGGGGGCCCAGTCGCCATCAAACATGTGCAATTACCTAGCTATATTGATGATCTTTAACATTACCTACATATCCATGATCATCAAAAACTACTACCATCATTATTCTGATTGTTTATGATGATTATGTTTTTTATTTTTTATTTTTTAACCATTCTAACATTATCCATGATGATGTATGATTGTTAGATGTATCAATCATTATCATCATCAATTATAATGGTTAGATTATCTAATATGGAGGGTACCCCTAAATAATTCATTTTTAGATGGGATTTTCCAGTATAGACCATCCATTTTGGGGTACCCCCATTTGCGGAAACCCGCATATCATTTATTATTATTATTATCTAATATAAATCATTATAATTTATTATTGATATAGATTATCTATAATATCTAATACCCATATGCTCCATGGTGCTGGAATATTTACCAACATTTGCTCTAAAAATAACCCAGTTATGTAGGTACATACTCCAGCACCATGGAGCAGATGGGATATAATATATACATATATAAACATATATAAATAGCTATATATATAATATATATATATATATACATATGAATAGCTATATAAACATATATAAACATATATAAACATATAATATACATGTATAGCTATATATATATAGCTATTTATATATAATAATATTAATAGATCATTATGATTTGTGCCTGACAAATGATCCCCCGGCCCAGGCCAACTTCAGCACTCCGAGCCTTCTGGAGGCTTTCGGTAGTCGTAGCCTTCGAGGACGACCAGGGGGATGGGCAGAGAATCCCTGGATTTCAATGGCATTTTCTGGTAATTTAAGTGGGATTTATATGATTTATATATGATTTATATATGATTTACCCTCTGGTTATGACTAACATAGCTATTGAACATGGTGATTTAGTTCGTGGATTTTCCCATTAATAGCATGGTGATTTTCCCATCAGTTATGTGAACGTTTACCAGAGGGTAAGTGGGATTTATATGAATGAACTACCCTCTGGTTATGACTAACATAGCCATGTAGTATAGATGGCCCTAATCGAAATAGATTGTTTACCGAACTGAAAATGGTGGTTTTTTCATGGCGAACTGTTAAATAACCAGATGGTATTCATAATTATTCCATTTATGATGATCTTAGATGATCTTAGATAGTATTATGATAGTATTGTATCCCATTTATAAATCATTTTATAGTATTATGATAAATGGATCTTAGATAACATCTAGTGATGTGGTAAACACAATTGCATAAACATCCCCAAAATCTTACTGGGTACTATAAACCCATTCCCAAATGATACAGTAGAATTATTTTTGGGAGCACAACAAATTGCTAACTGACGCTTAGATTGAACATGGGGATAATGAATGATTATGGTCTCGGGCATCAAAGGCGTTAATTCGGCCAACAAGGATCCAACCAACAATGCGGAAATCTCGAGATGTCCGGTTTTTAGGCCCAAGATTGCTTGAAATTTGTATTGACTTCGTGGTCACTTACACCAAATGTGTTTATGTTTGTTGAGAAGAAATATGCGTACACCTGCTGTTTCAAGGAGTAGCTGACTAGCTTTCCTTGGCTGGATTTCATAACTTCAAGAAATGTACCCTCTGGTAAACTAACATAGCTATGGAAAATCACCATTTTCAATGGGAAAACTCACTATAAATCACCATTTTCAATAGCTATGTTAAATTACCAGAGGGTATAATTCGCTCCTCTCTTTCCCTCATTTCTGATATCTCTGATGTATCGTTAATGTAGACAATCTTCCCGCACTACGTAGAATATGAAAGTTGACATGTTGGAGTTCCCCGGGAACACAGTTGGAGTCGAATTGGGATGCCAAATGCTGCTAGTTTTTTTATTCTGAAATCAAGATATAAATTACCATGTTGGTGCTGGAACAAAACTCTCCACCAAATACCAATGAAATTCCTATGGTTTCCCCGTAAATTCTACTTCAAAGCAGGCTGTTTTGGGATTTTTCTCCGAAAACTGCAGGGAAACTGTGCAGCTTCAGCGCTGCGGAGTTCAGCGCCTTCGTTTGGGGCCTGGCAAAGCTGTGGCCGAGGGATCTGAGGGATGATGAGGCGAGCAAACTCCGGGACCACATTTCCATGGGATTTCGCCAAATAGAAATGGTGAATTTCCATGGGATTTTCATTAAAAATCATGATTTAGTGGGATTTGATGGTGATTTGCCATAATATGGTTTAACTATGGCTAACTGGAGAAATCGCCTCATCGAACTAAATGGTGAATTTTCCAGTGGAGGGTATCTGGCTGTGGCTGATGGCACTCTGGTACCCTGGCTGTGAACTCGGAGTTTGTTGATGTCCATCCCCCAACATACGGCAAATTGTGATTCTTTTCCAACCCATCCGCATGTGGATGTTTCCTGAAATAGGGATACCTCCAAATCATCTATTTTAATGGGATTTTCCATTATAAACCAACTATTTTTGGGATACCACCATTTATTGAATCCCCCATATAGATAAAATTGGCAATACCCAAATCGGTGATTGATAACCTGGTTGTAAATGGATGTGATCTTTCGATTCGTAGGATACACACACACACATATATATATATATAACATATATTTCCCCATGTTCTGGGGGATGGCATATTGCTTGAAATGGTGGAATGTAGTGGCTGATACCCCGAAAAAAGGGTGATACTGATGGAGAACATGTTGCCGGCAACTGGTAGGTGGTTCGATTTCCCCATTTCCCTGGCTACGGGTCACCAGCTTGGTACCAATGGACCACACAATTTCAGCTGGTCGAAAAACCTTTGGTAATTCAATACATGGAACATCTTCCAATTTGCTTGGATGATTTTCCCAGCTCTAAACCTCGATTTATATTATACGTAAACTTCTATATAAACCTCCATTTCGTGTCCTTTCGTTTGGGGGATATGTTTAGCGGCCGTGGTTTGGTTGAGGGTGAGCCATGGCAGCCATGCCTGGCTGCAGGTGGTACCGCATCTGTTGCAGTTGAGCCTGGGTCATTTGGAGGAGCTGGATGACTCAGGCGACAGCAACGACTGGTGTATCGGATATGGCGCCTGAGGTCAATCCACTATTCGGAAAATGGGGGGATTCAACATTTCGCCAGGGAGAGCCAGGGAGATCATTTACCCTCTGGTAAACTAACATAGCTATTGAAAATGGCCATTGATAGTGGATTTTCCCATTAAAAATGATGATTTTCCATAGCTATGTTAAATTACCAGAGGGTATTCTTGATCAACTGCTGGATCCGGAAAAACCAGGATGATCCCAAGCAACAAATTTTCCAGCGACGACTGGTCAGACTTGTTGTGTTTGCCACGCAGCCGGGCAGCCACCAATCTGGGTGATTCTTGTGGATTTCAGCGACAGAAATTTGGATTGCACCCAGGGCAATCTGGATTGTGCGAGCAACCTGAAACCATGCCTTGAGCTTTACCCGTTCTAAAACACAGTTTGTTTCTTCGAGGAAATTCCATGTGTTTTTGGTCTAAACACAAATTTTGATTGTTCAAGATCTCCAGTTCTGTTGCAACAAATACACAATTTGATGCTGATTTGATCTCCAATTTTGTGTTCAATCCACATTTTGCTGGCTCAAAATAGAGTCAATCCTTGCCGGCAAAGTCAAGGAAATTCAATACCTTATTGGGCTCAATCCACCATTTTTCCAAAGGTTGAATCCTCATTTTTTGTTCGTTAAAAACCAAAATCCAATCTGTTTCCTATAAATCCATCATCTTTTCCCTTAAATCCATCATTTGTTTCGTATAAATCCACCATCTCTTCCTATAAATCCACCATTTTTTCCGATATTTGGGGATTCCAGGCTTGGTGAACCTCCTGAGCTCCCTGGTGACCCTGAGCCGTGAAAAAATGGAGCCGCAGGGCCTCCTGGAGTATCCTTGGCCTTGGAGAGGGAAAGTTGTGCAGAATTCATGGGGATTCTGATGGGATTTCGCCATGAAAAATATGAAAAAATGGGATTCTGATGGGATTTTGATGGGATTTTGATGGGATTTCGCCATGAAAAATATCAAAAAATGGGATTCTGATGGGGTTTTGCCATGAAAAATATCAAAAAATGGGATTCTGATGGGATTTCATCATGAAACATGGTGATCTCACGGGATCTAAATGGATTCGCCTCTGGGCATTTAACACGTTGCTATTGAACATGGCCCATTTAGATCCATGGATAGTTCGGTGATTTACCGTGATTTGCACTGGCTGTCTCCAAAATTTGGAACCCCAAATCCCAGCTTTTTGAATTTGGACAATCATGTTCCCTGTTTGTCTCCCCACAATTTCTAGCCGTTAGCCCGGCAGCCCGGCAGCCCCCAAAGAGGCAGCTCCTGGACCGTGTCCATCAGCGTTTCCAGCGGCGTCCGCCTCCGGACGCTTTGGCGCTGCCGCTGCGCCGCTGCTTCTGGCGCGCAGGGCGCGAGGCGAGCTGGGAGGACCTGCAGGCGCCCTATGAGACGTTGCGCTGGGCGTGCCGGTGACTGGGGCTGGAAGGTGGAAGGTGGAAGGGATGGGGGGGCATGGAGGTGATGGAGGTGGCAACTTGGACACCATTTTTTTTTCGAGTTTCTTTTTGAAGGTTTTGAGGAGTTTTTCGGTGATTGAAGAGTGAAAGTATGAGGCCAAGTTGCTGTGGAAGAACCAGACCCGGACAAATAAATCCTGGTGCTTCAAGTGAATGGCCAGTGGGGTCGCGACCCACACAGGTACTTGTAGAACCCATTTTAAGCAATTTTAATCACTTTGGGCCTATGGGCATAAGATCTTGAGCGATCGTAAGTGGTGAAGAAATGTGCTTATTGAACGCAAGGAGTTTCCATTGCCATCTTAGTTTTCCCCAGGGCAGAGAGCGCACCTGTTGTTTGCTCGATGTATTCTATCGGTTTGCCAAGTCGCAGAAGATGATGAGAAAAAGGTTTCATTCCGGTGTAAAGGCAGATGATGATACAGACTCCTGTATCGTGTTTTTACAGGGTAATCGGAAACCCATTTCTGCAGATGAATCAACCATGAGGAAACTATTGCGTTCCAGCGTGGCAATGGCAATCATGGCTTACAAAAAGCCGCATTGCCATGTGGCATTCTGCCTTCCCCGGATGGTCTGCGACCGAAGCTGATTGTGACGAAGACTAAGGTTTGCTTCTGGCGAAAACCCGAGCTTGACCGATTTACCAGACACCTGGCCCCGCTTTGTTAGTTTGAAAAAGTCACTTTTTGTATGTTTTGGCAGCGTCTCTCAAGTCGTCTAGTAGCTATACTTGCTATTGTTGCAGGACCAGCTGAGCTAACTGCCCCCCCCAACACTACAACTGCCGAATCGCCCGAACGCGAAGCTTCCCTCGGCTTCAAGGACTGCGCCGATGCCGGCAGCGGTGAAACTGGCCGCCTCTGGGAGTTGGAGCAGCTGCTGCGGCAGCTTTGGCGCGGCCGCGAGCGCAGCGCGCGCAGCGCGCCGGAGACGCTGCGGTGGATGGAAGACTTCGGAGCGGAGCAGTGCCGGGAGCTGCAGCTGAACTTGGGCCCTTGGGCTGAGATTTTTGGGGATATGGAGGTGGGAATGGGGGTGTTCCAGAACCCAAAGTCTTTGGAATTTCATGGAATTTTGAGGCTTTGGATGATGACTTCTATGGTGAATATAGTACGCATGGATTTGCTTCCTAAGAGCGTGCCAGCATGTGTGGTGATATGGGGGAGGGGTGCATGCATTGAGGCGGAGGTTTTAATTTTGACACCCGAGAATGTTTGGGGGATTGGAAATGGTGCAGAAATTTAAGATACAACTTGGATTGGTTCTGTATGTAGATCATCAAGATGGGGTGGGTTCCCACTGAGCATGGCCAGACATTTAGGGGCACTTTGGCTGCAAATTTCAGGCCAAATCTCAAACATGGATACATTCCAGTTATGATTTCCATCCTATTCATGTTCGGGTGGACCTTCATTGCTTCAAATCGCATTTGTCCAATTCCAATAAAATCAAATTTTATTGGGACTCCAAGTAATAGAGTCACCGTCCCGGAAGGCTCAGAGAAACCATTGAGTTCTGGTTCCCAAGCATTGTAATGCTGGAAAGGTAATTAAATGGTTTGTGGGGACCTTCAACAAGCGAATTCGGCTTGGTCACTTTGATTTTCTTGGTCAATGAACATGTCCTGCTTTACTCTGCTTGTCTCTCAACTGGGTCACTGGGTCTAGGTGAACATGTCGGACCTCTTTCAAACCCACAGACTTTGGTCAGGTTATAGCACCGAAGCATCCAATGTTTCGTCCAAGCACTTTTGACTCACACTATTCAACTATTCTACCCTACCAGACCTCAAATTTCGCGCCTCACCATCACGCAAAACTGAGGTACACGAGCCGCGGTCTTTGACGAGTTGCTTATCTGAAGAGTTGGATCAATATTGAGCCACATCGGACAGAAATTGGTGATAAAGACCAGTGGAACACAAGAACAACATGTTTTTTTTGGCCATTTCAGACACAATTGGCAGATTCAATTCCATTACATCGTAGAAGGTCACATTTCTAAGGGTTAAATCCCGTGAGCATCTCAGCTTTGCCATGACTTCCCCTCCGCGAAGGCTCACCTCCCAGCAGCCTTCGTTGGTCCTGGAGCTGCAAGCGCCTGGCGATGGCATGCTGTCCTCGTTGCGCTTGGCTTGGCGGCTTTCGGCGCACGGCGGCAGGGTGCTCTGCGTCCAGGAGGAGGGGAACGGTTTTTTGGCGTTTGGGGCCCAGGATGGCCCAGGATGGCCAGGGCCCCGGAAGATCCGGAAGGCCCCTGAAAGGAAAGGTTTCTGGTGGATCTGGCTGTTGAAGTTTGTTTGGTGTTTTTTCTCTGGTTATGACTAACATAGCCATGGTATTACAATGGCGCATAGAAATAGATGGTTTACCGAACTTAAAAAATGGTGATCTTCCATGGCTATGTTAGTCATAACCAGATGGTAGATGTTAAGCTCTGCGACTTGAAAGATCTTGCGAGACTGAATTTGCAGTTGGCGCACTAGGGTCGCAACACCTTTCGGAGGGTCTTTCGAGCACTAGGGAAGATTCTTGATGCTACTTTCTTGAACTTTTTGGTCATTGTTTTTTGTTCTTCAGTAGTTGGGTAGACAAAGGAAAGTTTGCTGTTTTGGATTACTGTGGGATAAAAGAAGTAGTGACTATTTTTAGAGGTTACTATGCTTAAGTGAATGGGAAACCAATATTTTGTTAGACTTAAAAATCATAAACGGATAATTTAGACACGATTTTTTTCAAATATCTTGAAAGATGAACCTTGCTGACTGGTTGGTGAATCATTAGGTGAATGTTTGGTGAATGTAAATCTTGCAGGTATCTAGTGAGGTGTAGGTGAACATTGTTTTCTCTTAATATCTATGTAACTTATTGTTGGGTATCCAAAATCCGCCATCAGTACTATAGGAAGTCCCCTGGACAGACACTTCGGGTGAGAATCTTTCAACACATGCCCTCTGCAGGATCCTATGCACGTGGCTGCGGCACGCTGCGTGGCCGTCGCTGGATCAAAATTTAGAGAGGAACCCACATTTTTTTTCCGTAAATCCCGCAACGTTTTTGAGGGTTGACCGTTTCGGAGCGCCCAAACCTGGGGATGCGTCGGTTGAAAAATGGGGGGTATAGCTACCCCTATGATCCAAAGGTTGGAGGCAGACCCCCCAAGGAACTGCTGGGCCTAAGCGGCTCGGTCGAGTTCCTTTTGGGCCAGCCCGAAGATGTGCTGCCGCAGCTGTTGGAAAGCCACGGGCGCAATGCAGTGGAGGTCTCTTGGGGCTGGGGTGGGGTTGAAGTTGGGGTTGGGGCTGGGGTTGAAGTTGGAGTTTTGAACAGTGATTTCGGAAAATCAGGAAGCTGCCTTTTCGGGTTCACGGAACGTGATGATTTGGATGTTTTGTATGTTTTCGACAATGTGGGTTGTAGGGAGCAGAAGTGAACTCTTGCTACGTCACCAATTAGAGGGATTCCCGGCCAGCCCTCAGCCGTAGCTTTCACACGGAAAGAATGGTTGGTGCCACAACCTCTCGACATTGTGCATATGGATCTTCAATCTATAATAATCTACCAGTAGTACCGCACAAGGCGGTGGCGGAAGTTTCAACAATAGGAATCCTATAGGAGAGGTCGGTTGTTGTGAATCACGGATGGCAGAGCGAATCCACTGATGGACTGAAAGGTGGTTGGAGTTGTGTTTGTTGCAATGGATGCAATGTTTGCAGTGGACCTCACCCACAACTGCTGGATGTAGTGTGGTGACTGTGGTGTAGTGCAGCTGTAGTTGTAGTGTAGTGGAGTTGTAGTTGTGCTGTAGTGTAATTAGTGTAATGATGTGTAGTGTAGTTGCAGTTGCATTTGTGGTGGTGTAATGCGTGTAGTGTAATGTAATGTAGGGTAGTGTAGTCTAGTCTAGTGTAGTGCCGTGTAAAGAGTAGTAGTTGTAGTTGTAATTGTAGTTGTAGTTAGTGTAGTGTAGTGTAGTGTAGTGTAGTGTAGTGTAGTGTAGTGTGGCGTAGTGCAGTGTAATGTAATTAGTGTAGTGTAGTGTAGTGTAATGTAGTGTAGTGTAGTGTAATTAGTGTAGTGTAGTGTAATGTAGTGTAATGTAGTGTAGTGCAGCTCTAGTTGTAGTTGTTGTAGTGTAGTGTAGTGTACCTGAGTGTAGTGAAGTGAAGTGGAGTGCAGTGTAGTGTAATTAGTGTAGTGTAGTGTAGTGAAATGTAGTGTAGTTGTAGTTGTAGTAGTTGGACACCGACCGCTGCACGGCCGTGGCAGGAAGTGTTTTTTGTTTTTTGAACGTATTTGAAGGGTTAGGGTGAGGTGGGGCATGTTAACGGTCCTTGCAATTACGTTGCACACATCTTGGACGCTACGCAACTGAAGGGTTAGGGTGGGGTGGGGCATGTTAACGTTCCTTGTACGTTGCAGACATGTTGGATGCTACGCAACTGAAGGGTTAGGGTGGGGTGGGGCATGTTAACG